>Ga0209554_1001280_pt1 | contig 19272 bp, 15 predicted proteins | sample MarorgKNORR_S2LV_5_FD_188221 | JGI IMG/M metagenome (GOLD analysis project Ga0209554, IMG submission 188221) | Marine microbial communities from the Southern Atlantic Ocean, analyzing organic carbon cycling - Bottom_A/KNORR_S2/LV (SPAdes) (version 2) | ecosystem: Environmental > Aquatic > Marine...
CGCAACACCGTCCGCAGCAAGGCCGCTGCCGGCGTTGAAACCAAACCAGCCAAACCACAGGATGCTTGCACCCAGGATTACGAAGGGAACGTTATGGGGCTCTACGCCGCGTGTTACCCCGCGTCGCTTGCCGACCATCCAGGCCGCCGCCACGGCTGCGACACCGGCGTTGATGTGGACTACCGTGCCGCCGGCAAAGTCGGCAGCGCCCATCTCAAGGATCCAGCCGCCGTCGCCCCACACCCAGTGAGCGATCGGCGCGTAGACAAACGTGACCCAGACTACAAGGAAGATCAGATAGGTCTTGAATTTGAATCGTTCAGCGATCGCACCGGTGATCAGCGCCGGAGTGATGATGGCGAACATCATCTGGAAGATAGCGATCGTCATGGAGTCGTAGCCACCGTCGGGCCCAACGTCCGGGTCGACATTCTGGAATCCCAGATAGTCAAAGTTGCCTATGAATGCGCCATCGCCTCCGAAGGCGAGGGAGTATCCCCAGAGCAGCCATACAACGCTGACGACGCCCATCGCCGTGAAGCTGTACATGATCATGTTGATCGCATTCTTCCCGCGGACGAGCCCGCCGTAGAAGAACGCGAGACCAGGTGTCATGAATAACACCAGGGCGGATGCCATCAGCATCCAAGCAATATTGCCGGAGTCCATAACGGACGTTACCTCCTGCGATCGTTAACAGTCGCGCACCGTTATGGGCACACGGACGATGGGGCGTCACGTTATGGTCGTTATGTTTCGAAAATGTTACGTAGGCGTGACGACCCGGTTACATTTGGCGGGATTCTGGGCAAGAACCGCCGCCGGGAGGCCGGACGCGAGAATGCCGATCATGGAACGAGCGGGGATGGCAATTACGTTCCTTGTTTGCCCCGCACGGCGCGGAACGCCGCCGCTGAACCAACGGCCACGATGATCAGTGCCATGCCGCCATTGATGGGGCCGCCCGGGTTTGCGAAACAACCGCCGCCGCCGGACTTGTCTTCTTCGTCCGCCTCGACAGTCGCTTCTGACTGGGGCGATGCTTCCGGCTCCGGTGTGTCTGCCGGCTCGGGAGTCGATTTCGGGGCCGCCCCGATGTTGTCGAGCGTGTACGGAACAAAGGTCGGCAGCGGGCGGGCAGTCGGCGCTATGACGACCACCTCGTCGGCCAACAGGAACGCTCCGACGGTTTCTCGCCACAGTTCGTCCATACCGCGGCGATCCAGTCCGTAAACCGTCAGCATCGCTTCATCGAACCGTCTGCTGGAATCAAACTCGGCGAGCAACGCGGCCATCATTCCGGGTCCGAACTCCTCCACCATGAATTTGGCGACGGCCCGTCCCTGTCCGTAACTGACGATTATGAGATCGGGATCGCCCGGGAAGGTGCTGAGCGATGTCAACGGCGCGATCTTGTTCGTATCGATGCCCCACTCCAGGTAACGGTCGTACGCCAGCCCGGGGTCGATATTGCCGTACTCGGCGAGACCTTCGTTGAGCCATGCCGGTATCGCCCCGCGAGCGCCCGATACGGCCCTGCTCAGCAGTACGTGCGTCAGTTCGTGCGACATCGTGCCGGTGGCGCGTGAGCTGCCTCCCTGAACCAGGACCGTGTTCTCCGGAGAGAACGCCTGCCCCTCGGTGATCAGCTCACGTGAGATAGCGCCGCTGCGTGCGGCCGTGGCGTCCGTCATCTCTGCGATGTTGTTGTACATCGTTACGTTGATCGGCGCGCCTTCAATCGGAATGCCAAGCACCGGCGCCATGTTTTGAATGGTCTGGAGTGAGGCGTCCAGCAAAGAGTTCGCGCGGGTGGTGACGGGGCCGTGAAAGTAGACCGTAACGCCGCCCTCTGAAACCGTGTCCCACTCAAAACGGGAATCGGTCAAGACTATCTGGACCGGCTCGGTCTCGTAGAGATTGCCGCTCGAATCCAGAACCTCGATCCGGTACTCCATCGTCACGCCGGGCGGTAGGTAACGGGCGAGTGTGTCGGTCCGGTAGAACAGCGTTCCGCTCCCCGGCGCGGAGATCGAGTAGGTCGCGGGCTCACCAAAATCCAGGTAGTCGTACTGCGTGGCGCGCCGGCCAAGAATCAAAAACCGAGCCGTGACCTCTTCAACATCGCCGATCACGGTCGCCGTAAATTCGAGGCCGTCCGGCAACTTGCTCACGGCGGAATAGCTCAGGATTTCGACGGCCGGTGTCTGGGCACGGGCGACGCCATCGGAGGATGATAGAACTGCGATGGCCATGAAAACAGCGATGGCGGCAATCAGCGAGGTCCATCGCGGAATCGATCGCCCGATCCGATTCATGTCAAGCCGAGCAGCGCCCGGCGTTTTATTTGTAATTCTGTTCATGTGCGGAACGTGATACGTCGGAATGGGGGCATTGGTTCGGTGTCGGGGTACCGGACCAGACTATTCGGATTCACCGGCGGCTTCATCTGCACTGCGCCACTCTGCCCAGAAACGGTACAGCGCGCTGAGCGGAGTTGCTACCGCCAGGATCCACAATCCCCAGTCTGGCTGGCTGATCAACAGGGTCACGGTGATCACCACAACGCGCTCCGGCCTGGTGGCGAACCCCGCCGTGCCTTTCATGCCAAGACCTTCAGCGCGCGCCCGCACATAGCTCACCATCATCGATCCGGAAAAAGCGACAAAGGCGAGGATAATCAGTGTCTGGTCAAAGGTTGCGCTGCGCGTATAGAAGATCAGGAGTCCCAGCAACAGAGCGCCTTCAGACACCCGGTCCATCACCGAGTCCAGCAGTGCGCCTCTGTCTGACACCTGCCCCGTCCGGCGGGCGATCCCACCGTCCAGCATGTCAAAGGTGGCGCCCACTAGAACAAGAATTCCGGCCAGCACAAATCGACCGTCCGCGGCCGCCGCTCCCGCTCCGATCGAAATCGCGGTCCCGGTTAGCGTCGCCAGATTCGGCGTGAATCCCAGCTTGTCCAGCGCGGCCGAAGCCGGCTCCTCAAACCATTTTGCGATCTTTCCGCGTAGCGCGTAACGGGCGGTCTGGAGACTGGGCACGCGTTGTTGGGGCCTTTCCTTGAATATCTGAGGGAGTGCCGGGTTTTGGAAACCCCGATTGTTACCCGAATCTAGACGATACCGGAAAGTTCGGGCCTGGCGGCTGTTTTTTCGTAGAAATCGAGCACCCTGGACGCTACTTCAGACCATCGGTACCCATGTGCCTTGATTCGCCCGGCGGCACCCATCTGTGTACGGAGATCTGGATCCTCAATTAACGTACGGATCGCGCCGGCCAGAGCTGTTGGATCACTCGGGGTAGACAGAAGTCCGTCCACACCGTGAGTAACCACATCACGATAACCGCTGATGTCCGAGGCGACGGTCGGAACTCCGGCCGCCATCGCCTCAAGCAGCACCATCCCAAAACTCTCGCCGCCGGTCGCCGGGCTGCAGAAGATATCTGCCGCCTGGTAGTACGCCGGGAGCATTTCGTTCGAAACTCGACCCGTGAACACCACGTCCGTCAAGTTGCGCTCGCCCATCACGCGCTGAGCTTCGTCGTCCGGTTCGCCAGGCCCGACGACGATTAACCTCAACTCCGGATAGTCCCATTTGAGGTCGGCGTACGCGCTCAGCAGATATCGCAACCCCTTGCGTTTCTCCATACGGCCTACAAACACAAGGTTTGTCCGGCCATCGTCGAACTCTTCAAGCCCGGGCGACGGGTTTGAGAAACGGTCGAACTCGATGCCGTTCGGGATGATCTCGTAGTCGCCCGGATGAAACCTGTTCACGTAGCTGCGGGCGGAGTTTGACACGGCGATCCGGCCATCGAGTCGCCGCGGGTTTGCGCGCAACATGTACTTGGACATCCGGTAGAGGTGCCCGCGCTCACGGAATGCGTGGAATGTGCCGATGGTGAGTGCAGACGAAGTGCGCGCTCCCAGGTTTGGAGGAACCGGGGCAAAGGGCTCGTGGATGTGCACGACGTCGTATCTGCCCTCACGTATCAGAGCCTTGATCCGGGGCCGCTTCCAGAGGGAGAGCGATACGCGGGCCACGGTGCCGCCTATAGGAACCGGAACGGGCCGACCGCAGGGAACTACGTCGTAACCACTGATCGCTTCGGGATCCACAGAGCATGGGGCCAGGATGTTGACCTCGTGGCCTCTAGTCGTGAACTGATCGGCGAGGCGCGCGATGTGGGTCGTTACGCCGCCCGGGTACGCAAAATCATAAGGGGAAACCAGAGCGATCTTGATCTGCTCATCCCTCCACGATTCATCGGGTCACATTGCATACCCGGGCAGCGATTGGAACTTATCTAGTCACCGGTCACTTGCTGCGCATCAGCAACGCCGCTGAACTTCCTCGGGGTGAAGTTATTCTCGGGGTTCATCTCTCCGCCCGCAAATAGCTCCACCATCTGTCGGGCCTCGTCGTCCGTGTACTGGACCGGCGGCGACTTCATGAAGTAGGCAGAAGGGGCCTGGATTGCGCCGGAGACACCGTTGTCCATGGCGATCTTCGCACACCGGATGGCGTCGACAGCGACTCCTGCGGAGTTGGGGCTGTCGTGGACCTCGAGCTTGAGCTCCACGTTGAGCGGAACGTCGCCGAACGACGTGCCTTCCAGGCGGATGTATGCCCACTTGCGGTCCTGCAGCCACGGCACGTGGTCGGACGGGCCGATGTGCACGTCGTCGGTCTTGATCTCCTGCTCTAATTGCGACTTTACGGCGGCGGTCTTTGAGATCTTCTTGGAGACGAGCCGGGTCCGCTCAAGCATGTTGAGGAAGTCCGTGTTGCCGCCAAAGTTGAGCTGGTAGGTGCGGTCAAGTCGCACGCCGCGGTCTTCAAACAGACGGGTGAGTACGCGGTGGATGATGGTCGCCCCGACCTGGGATTTGATGTCATCGCCGACGATCGGCACGCCACGGTCTTCGAACCGTTTCTGCCAGTACGGCTCACGTGCGATGAACACGGGGATGCAGTTGACGAAGCCGACGCCGGCCGCGAGGGCCTGCTCTACGTACCACTTGGTGGCGTCTTCAGAGCCGACCGGAAGATAGCTGATCATCACGTCAACCTCCCGCTCACGCAGGATGCCGACGATGTCAGCGGTCTGGCCGCCGGGAGTGGCGGGATCGTGGTTCACGGTTATGACGTCGGACAGGTACTGGCCGATACCGTCGTGCGTCATGCCGCGCTCCACGGTAACCCCGGTGTGCGGCACGTCGTGGAACTCGACGGTGTTGTTCTGGCCTGAGCGGATCGCCTCGGACAGATCCTTGCCGACCTTGTCGACGTCCACGTCGAATGCCGCAACCACATCGATGTCGCCGATGTGATACGGGCCGAGAACGGTGTTCATGATGCCCGGGATGTCGATGCCTTCTTCAGCTTCCCGGTACTTGTGCACGCCCTGGATGAGGGAGGAGGCGCAGTTGCCTACTCCCACGACGGCGACGTTAATTTTGCCCAATTTGTGACCCCTGTGGTTCTGGTGTTCGGCCCGCTCCGGCGGGCGCGCGGCCTTTAATGTATTTACGACCGACGGATGTTACTGATGGGCGACCGGTGAATTGGGCGGTTTACTCGACGAACAGGTTCGTAAAGTTCCGGAACTTTCCCGTTACATGAGTCTCATCGAGTTAGATGTTGACCCTGACCGTCTCCGCCACCTGCTCAAGTGTCTGGACCGTGATGTAGGGGTTTGTCCCACCCCAGACGTACTCAAAATGGTTCCGTAGCACGCCGTAGTAATGGGAGTCCGCCGATAGCTTCAATATCGGTACAAGCCCATCGATCGAAGAGCCGTCGAGGTCGGAGTCTGGCTTGCCGAAGTGGTAGGTCTCTACAAAGCAACACGTTTCGGTCATCAACAGGTACACGGACGGCCAGTGATCAGCGAACCGGACGTCGAGGCTGGCGTTTCTGCCTTCCTGGGCGGTTCTTCTGAGCGACGAGATCACGTTCAGGCTCCGCCAGCTATCGCTGAATAGCGGACCCGCCCGGAAGCTGGATTCGTCAACGAACTGCTCCCCGATCTCGGCGACGGCGCGGGCGCGTGCGAAGTCGCTTAAAGGGTGAACGAGCAGTGCACGGACGGAAATGTCTCGGTCCTCGTTCATCATGCGTCGCAGTACCGGCGTGTAGTCGATATCTCCAAAGAACTCCCGGAGGCCGATGCCGTGCAACAGAACCTCGCCGCGCGCTTCCTCAAGCGCCTGGCCGATGGCGCGTTTTGTCTCGAAGCTGCCGTTCCTCGGCATAAGCACAGCCTCTATGCCAGTCCGAATCGCGCCCTCGGCCAGTGCGTTGATCCTGCTTAGCGTGTCGAGTTCTTGGGCTTCGGTTGATACGTTGAGGTCTTCGGCGGGTCGTGCACTTTGACGGGGGCCACTGGAATCCCGGGATCCGGGTTGCGAGTACGTCGGCGCGGGGGATAGTGTCGTACTCGCGCTACCGGGGATCGCCAGCACCGCGTCCAACGCTTCCTCTGTTACCACCCAGGTCCGGCCCAGTTTGGTCGCCGGGATAAGGCCCTGCGTGAGCCACTTGTATACGGTCTTCTCGCTGACGTTAAGCCGTGCCGCAACGTCACGAACTTTCAAGCTGGCCATCTATCGCTTACCCCCTGCGGACCGTGGAATCAGGACAATAAGTCCAGTATATTCTACTAAAGTATAGAAAAAGGGTGTAAACGGCCTTTAAGGGGATTAATAGGTGGCGTATGCCCGAAAAAGTTGAAAGAGGTCTGGATGAATATGCCCCGCTCATGTCGGTGGCGCGAGAGCCTTGGAATACGCCATAAGACCGTGCAGAGAGAAACGCCCGTCCTTCGAGAGCATCAGGATGGGCTGTATCTGGGGGATCGGACAGGTCGTTGGTTCGTGAGAAAAAAGCTGTGGAGGCGTATGGCAATACGCCCACTCCGCGACTACCTAATCAGGCCATCTTGCGCCCCACCACCAGCCATGTCTCCATGTCTCCCTTGCCTTTGATCGACACCGTCCCCTGGGCGACGCACTCGAACTCGTCTTTGACGAGTTCGTAAGTGTTTCGGGAGATGTGGACTCGATCTACCAGGCCGTGCGATTCCATCCGGCTCGCCACGTTCACCGTGTCGCCCCACACGTCGTAATGGAACTTGGATTTCCCGATCACTCCCGCAACTACCGACCCGGAGTTGATCCCAAACCTGAAGCGAATTCGCTTTCCGTTTCTCGGCGGGAGCGCCTGGAGTGCCTTGATCATGCCGAGGCCGCAGTCGACAAGGGCCGTAGCGTGATCACTTCTTGAAGTCGGTACCCCGGCTCCGACCATGTAGCCATCGCCCATCGTGCGAAGTTTCTCCAGCCCGTGATGGTCTACATGGTCATCCAGAACTGAAAACACCTCGTTTAGCCAATCAACCACCTCTATCGGCTCAAGATCTGCGAATAACGGTGTCGATCCCTCGATCAAAAATCACGGTGATCAACAACACCACGAAAGACAAAACGAACCACGGAACGGACTGCTTTCGCGATAAGAACATCAACGCGCCGAGGGGACCCAGAATGGCCCACAAGAGAACCAGACCCGAATCAAACATCCCGCCGATGGTCCACTGTAGAACGGCGGTGATTCCGATGATTGAAGCGATCTGTGTGTAGATCGCGATTCAGTGGTTAGTCGTCCAGTGAGATACCACCAGCGAAGACCCGACGATGATGGAGAATACGACAGGTATCAGGGCGGCTATCCCGAGACCGAAAACGACGGCGTAGATCGTTCCCCAGAGTATCCCCGCGAACGAGCACGACGCCGCCAGTAAGAAAAGGGCCGTCTTCCGGGATCTAATGTCCTGGGTGTCACCGGGTTCTGCTGCGAACCGCGAATAAAAAGAGAGCGTCATTCCGTGAACAGTAACAGGATGCCGAAGCCAGGCTGAGCGCGACGCCTGTATTAATCGTCGGAGTCTGAATCACACTCCGGGAATCGGAACTCAATTCCGGCGCGCTCTTCCTGAATTCGGCCGACAGCGGGCGTGGCGTCCCGTCCCCAGCCTCGCAGCTGCGCCTCGATAAATCGTTGCTGTGCGATGTTCGCCGCTTCCATGGGAAGTCCGAGAGAGCGGCCAAGTCGCGTCGCCAGGCCGACATCCTTCGCCGCCAGATCCACCATGAACCCGGGCTCGAAATTGCCCTTAAGGATGGATGTGCCCCAGCCGCGCAGGGCAGCGCTGTCCCCGGATGATGCCGTGATCACGTCGTACAGCGTGCGCGCGTCCACACCGGCCTTCATCGCCATCCCGAACGCTTCCGAGATGATGACGCTGGTGCTGAGGCCGATCAGGTTGTTGGCGAGTTTGCATATGGAGCCGGTGCCGATGCCGCCGCAATAGACAAGCTTCTCGCCATCGCCGATCAGGTTCAATACCGGCGTCACGCGCTCGAAGACGTCACGATCCCCGCCGACCATGAGGCATAAGTCGCCTCGTTCAGCACCGACCGTGCCGCCGCTAACCGGGGAGTCGAGCGCGTGTGCCCCAGCCGCGCGAACGGCGGCATCCAGCGTTTTGGCGGTGTCCGGGTCGATCGTGCTGAGGTCGATGAATACCGCGCCGGGAGAGATCGCCGAAAGAACTCCGCCCTCGCCGGTCGCCACTTCGAGCACGTTGGCGGGCAGCGGTAGTGAGGTGAATACGATGTCCGCCCCGCGTGCCGTTTCGGCCGGGCTGTTTGCCCAGGTTGCGCCGGCCTCCTCCAACGGGCGTCCGGCATCTCGTGACAGATCGAAAACCGTCAGATCGTGCCCCCCCTCAAGGACGTGGAGCGCCATGTGCCGGCCCATGTTGCCGAGCCCGATAAAACCGATCTTCATGAGGATGTCCTTGTAATTAACGGGCGCGTTGCACGTCAGCCATGTCGATTGTGTAAGAGCCGTGGACGACTTGCCATGTAGGGGCGAAAGGCAATAGGCTCGCCTATTGAGATCGCACTATATATCCGTCATTACCACGCCGGTGGGAATCCGGAAACGACAGACACGCGATCACACAATGAAAGGACGCGGTCCGTGACTGGATTCCCGACTTCTCGGGAATGACGGCTCAAGCGGCGTAACGCCCGCAGTTAACCGCCCCTAACCCCGTCCTAATGTAGGAGAGGGTTTGTTTTAGCCTCCTCCCTCGGAGGCCAAATAACAAAGGAGGTTGGAGGTGGGTCGCGATATGAGCCTGACGATTTAGTACCCGACCGCTGCGCCGTCCTTGCGTGGCTCGGACCCGGCGACGAGCACGCCGGTCTCCACGTCACGTGAAACGATCTGGCCTCCGCCGTAACCGACGCGGTCGTACCCATCATCGACACGCACCTGGTGGCCGCGTCGCTGCAGGTCCCTCACCGTGTCCGGGTCTACACCGGCCTCAAGGCCGATCGTGCCGGACTCCAGGAACACACGGAACCGCAGGGCGTCAAGCGCCTGTTGCGAGTCCAGGTTGAAGTCGACCATGTTGGAGATCATCTGGAGGTGACCCTGGGGCTGCATGAAGCCGCCCATCACGCCGAAGCTGAGCCACATCTCGCCGTCTTTTGTCGCCATGGCGGGGATGATGGTCTGGAACGGCCTGGCTCCGCCCTTCAGGAAGTTCGCGTGGTTTGAATCGAGGGAGAACAGGGCGCCCCGGTTTTGCAATGCGATTCCGGTTGTCGGCACGATCATGCCGCTGCCGAAGCCCTTGAACAGACTGTTGATGAAGGAGCAGGCGTTGCCGTCTCCGTCGATCACCGTCAGGTAAACCGTGTCGGAATTCGGGTAGGGCATACCTGATCCCACATTTTCCATCGCCCGCCCACCGGTGATGCGAGATCGTTGCTCTGCGGCGCGGTCTTTTGACAGCATCCAATCGATCGGGACTTCGTTGACCCGTGGGTCCGCTACATGATCCAGCGCATCGGCGAAGCCAAGGCGTGTTGACTCGATCAGGTGGTGATAGGTGTCGGCCGACTGGAAACCCATGCCGGCGATGTCGAAACCCTCGGCGATGTTTAGCGCCATCAGGGCTGCGATTCCGTCGCCGTTGGGCGGGCATTCCCACACGTCGACGCCGCGGTATTCGGTGTGGATCGGCACGTCCCAGTCGGAGTGATGTGCCGCCATGTCTTCTTCGGTAATCCAGCCGCCTTCGGACTGCACAAAGTCGGACAGCTTCTTGGCGATCTCGCCTTTATAGAACGCCTCGCTGCCGCCTTCTGCGATCACCTCAAGCGTGCGACCGAGTTCCGGCAGGCTCACGATCTCGCCGTGCTTTGGCGCGCGGCCTTTTGGCAACATCTCGCGGCCTGAAGGTCGGGCGGACAGCTTCTCTTCGGCACCCTGCCACTGGTTGGCGATGATCTCGCTGACGCCGTAGCCCTCGTGGGCGTACTTGATGGCCGGCTTCAACACTTCGGCCAGCGTCATCGTGCCGTCTTCGTCGAGGAGTGTCTCCCAGCCGTGGACCGTGCCCGGGATGGAGACCGAGAACGCAGCGTCCGGGCCCTCGGTGGGGATGCCGGAGTGGCCGTTTCGGACGACATCGTCGCGGTTTGCGGCGGCTGCGGCGTGGCCGCTACCGTTCAGCGCACGTACACGCTTCTCGTCGTTCTTCCAGATAAGGGCGAACATGTCTCCGCCGACTCCTGTGGACATCGGTTCCAGCACGTTGAGCGCGGCAGCCGTGGCGACGGCAGCGTCGACGGCGTTGCCGCCGGATTTGAGGACGTCGAGACCGACCTGCGCTGCGAGCGGCTGGCTGGTTGCGACGGCGCCATTACGGGCGACCACTGAGGATCGGCGGGATCGGAAGAAAGTCACGTTCACGTCCTTGGAAGGGTAGGGGCAATCGTCGTCAAACCCGTGAGATTCATAGACGGCGCAATCCTACCAATAAAGGCGTACCCGTGGGGGAGGAGCGTCAGGGGTGGAATCCACGTCGTAGACGCGGGGCCTGGTTTGCCGAATCCCGGAGAATAGGTAACAAGCGACCTAGTTCAGGATGACATTTGTTCTTATCGGCCAACACTTGCCTCCCGATGACGTTACGCCGCAGGGCTCAGGCGATACCCAGCTGGTCTGCCAGGTCGTTGAAGCTGTTTGCTGTGAAATCGAACGATGGGTCAGTTTCCGGATCTGCTTTATTGCGGAGGCCTGTACCATTGCCGAACTCGCCTGGACGCCGAACGAACGCCGTGTGCAAGCCTGACTTCGCAGCGGATCTCAGGTCGTTCTGGTGGGCAGCCGTCATCATCACCTCGCCGGGCTCGAGCCCGAGCAACTCGGCGGCCTTCGTGTACGACTCCGGGTCCGGCTTGTAGTGGCCCGACAGCTCGGAAGACAAGACGCAGTCCCAGGGCAGCCCGGCTCGCTTCGCCATATTCGTGAGCAGCGCCACACTGCCGTTGGAAAGGGTGGAGATGATGAACTTGCTTTTTAGCCGGGCCAGGCCTGAAACAGCCTCCGGCCACGGGTCGAGCCGGTGCCAGATCTTGTTCAGGTGAACCTTTTCGTCCTCGGTCAGCCCCTCGATTCCGAACTGAATCAGCAGATCGTCCAGCCGTCGCCGGTGGATGGCGTCGATGCCGATCCACTCCCACTCGCCGGTCCGGACCTTGTTCATGCCCGGTCCGTATCCAGCGCGCCACTCGTCTGCGAACAGATCGGCGTCGATTTCGATTTCCAGTTCGTTTGCGAGCGAGGCGATTTCACGTGACACGCTGCCACGCCAGTCGACCACGGTCCCGAACACGTCGAACGTGAGCGCCTTTACGTCTGACACGGGCATGCGTTGTCTCCTGGGTGCGTGAGGGTGGTGAGTGTCAGGGCACTGTATCGCACGAAGGCGCCCGTCGGCGCCGGAGCGTCGATGTTAACCGCCCCCTGATCCCCTCCTACATTAGGAGGAGGCTGGAGGTGGGTCGCGTTCAGGGGACACGGGCCGACTGGCAACTCGCATCTACCTCGCGCGCGGGTTGAACACGTCGTTCAGGGCGTCGCCGAGTAAGCTCCATGTAAATATCAGCAACCAGATAACGGCGATGGGTGCGAGCAACTGCTCCGGGTGCTGCTGGATGACCGACACGACCGCTGTGCCTCGTCCAGACACATCCGAGATCATGAATCCCAGGCTCGGTCTCGGAGGCTGAACGCCGATTCCAAGGAAGCTCAGGATCAGCTCGCTTCCCGCAATCGCGCCCATGCCGGCAGAAGCGGTCACGATGATGGTGCCGGTGATGTTGGGCAGGATGTGCGAGAACAGTAGACGAGGGGTGGAGACTCCAACAGCACGAGCAGCTTCGATGTAATCAGCGTTCCGGAGCGCGAGAACCTGTCCTCGTACCAATCGCATCATCCCGTACCAGGCGAACGGCAACAGAGCTAATGTAACCACGAGGTAGTCCACGAATCCGGACTCTATAAGTCCCCCGAACGGACTCCAATCCGGATAATTACTCCAATCTTCAAAGTCCCGCGTCCATCCGACGATACGCGGTCTCAATGTGGCGGCGATCAAGATCACAAGAAGTATCCCGGGGAAGGCCGCAACTACCTCCCCAATGCGCATGATCACGGCGTCAGTTTTTCCGCCAAAGTATCCGGCGACCATCCCCAGCGTAACGCCCAGAATGATGCCGCCCGTCCCGACGGTGATGATCGTGAGAAGGACGGTCGTCTGGACCCCCCAGATCACTCTCGTGTAGATGTCCCGGCCAATGCGGTCGGTCCCCAGGACGTGGCCGGAGTTTGGACCTTCTTGTGTGTGGAGCAGGTCCGTCTGGGAGTAGGAATGAGTCGAGAGCGGCTTGGCGAGGATACCGATGGCGTAGATCACGAGAATTATTGACAGCGTCGCCATCGCGATTTTTTTCCGACGCAGCCTTTGCCATGCCTGCGATATCGGGCTTATCCCGATGCTGGAGATTGAGGCGCCGACGTTCAGGCCCGCCGGACTTCTCCCATGTGAATTTGTCGTGCTCGGACCGCGGCGATACAAAAGGAACAGTCCGAAGAAGAATCCAATAGGCGGGATTAGCACCAGCAGGCCAAGTGCGCCATTCCAGCCAATGTCATGTGTGCGTCTTATGGCCGCCGAGACGGCGATCGAGATGGACAGAAATAAGACGGCGAACCCGAGATAAACAAACGCCAGGCTCGACAAAGGCGAAAAGCTAGAAGAAGCGTCAAAAAGCAACAGGCCCGACACGAACACAACCGTAGCCCCTGTAAGCCTGGCGAAGAATCCGAGGCGGTTTATTCGACCACCAGTACCGATCAACTCTCCGATGACTCCGGGAGGCTGAGCAAAATCGACACCTTCCGGCAGGTCGCGGCCGGTGCGAGGAAGCTGAGTGGATACGCCCCGATTGCTCATGATGACTTACTGGTACCTGATCCGTGGGTCGACTATCGAGTACAGGATGTCGACGATCAGGTTGGCGATGACGAGGGATGCGGCGCCGATGAGCGCCACCGCCATGATTACGGGGAAGTCACGGGCGAATAGGGCGTCAAGTGTGAATCGGCCAACGCCCGGTATGCCGAAGATCAACTCCACGATGAACGCCCCCCCGAGCAGGCCAGAGAGCGAGAAACCAATCAGGGTGAGGATAGGAATCAGGGCGATACGCGCGACGTGCCGATAGTTGACAACATGCTCAGGAACGCCCTTTGAACGCGCTGTTCGCACGTAGTCCTGGCCAAGTACATCCAGGGTGCTGGAGCGCATGATTCGGGTGAATATGGCGATGCCAGGCAGCCCGATTACCAGGGCCGGCAGGATGATTTGCGGACTGAAGAAACCGCCCCATCCCGAAACCGAAACCCAATCTAATTTGAGCGCGAAAATGATGATCAGAAATGGAGCGGTCAGGAAAACAGGCATTGCGTCAAGCACCAACGAGCCAGACACAATAGTTGGATCCTGCCACGATCCTTGTTTGAGTGCAGTGTAGAAGCCGAGCGGAACGCCAAATCCGATGGTGATTAACGCTGCCGCAAGGAAAAGTTGCGCCGAGACCTTGAGTTTGGGGCCCAGCAACTCCGTCACGTCTCGACCCTGAAACTGGGTGCTCTCGCCAAAGTCGCCCTGAAGCGCGTTCCAGACGTAACGCAGGTACTGCTGCACAACGGGGTCGTTCAGTCCGCGTGATTCCCGAAGGCGCTCGGCACGTTCTTCCGTGTATTGCTGGCCGAGCTGAATCTGAACGGGGTCGCCCGGGCCGTAATGGCCGAGAGTGAACACGATCGCTGACACGGATAACAGCAGGATCGGCGTCCACATGAGTCTCCGCACGATATAGGCGAGCATGTGCGGGACTCTGCCTCCATTGGGGCCGACGGGTCAAGCCTGTCTCTGTGAATTCAGGGAACTTCCAGATGTTCCCAGACGGTTTGACAAAATAGAGGGCCGGATCAAGTCCGGCCCTCACGCTGTCTATTCCTGGATCCAGACGTCCTTGAAGATCTCGATGGTCATAGGCAGGAAGTTGTAGTCCTGAACGCGCTGTTTAATGAGCGCCAACCCCTGCGTGTCCCACCAGACCGGCAGCCACGCGACCTCGTTGATGATTATCTGCTCGGCCTCCTGGTAAAGCTGCGTCCTGAGCACCACGTCCTGCTCTGTACGCGCCTGCTCCACCAGACGGTCCACCTCTGGATTCGAGTAGTTGCCGTCGTTTCGCGGACTGTCGCTGTGGAACAGGATGTCTATCCAGTCCTGCGGGTCCGGATAGTCAGCCTCCCACCCGCCGAAGAATGCCTGCAGACGGTTTCGGTAAAGATCCTGGAGGTAGGTCGCGAACTCAACCTGTTGGATCTCGACGGTTACGCCAAGTGTCTGACTCCACATGTCGGCCATCACCTCGATAGACAGGCTCGGCGATCCGCCGGTGCCCTGCGTGGTGATGACGATGCGCTTGTCCCTGTCGCTGAGCGTCGGGTACGAGGACTCCGCCAGCAGCGACCGGGCCTTATCGGGATCGAAATCGAGCGAGACCAGATCCTCGTTGAATCCCGGGAACAGAGGCGGCAGGACGCCCTGGGCCGGAAGCACAAGCCCGGCGAACACCTGCTCAGCGATCAAATCCTTGTCGATCGCGTGCGCCAGCGCCTGCCGGAACTTCACGTCGTTGAACGGAGTTTCCTCGATGTTGAAACCGAGGTAACTGGTGGTGAATCCCGGCGGTACGCTCACGAGGTCACGGTTGATCGCGTTGCTGGGATCCTGGACCCGGTCCAGGTCGGCCAGCCCCACGCCAGTGAGGTCGATCTCGTCCGCCTCGTACATCGCCATAGCGACGCCACCGGCCAGGTTGATCTCGACCGTGTCAAGGTAAGCGTTTCGATCGTGGTAGTTTTCGTTGCGGGCTAGGATCATGCGCTTGCCGATGCGGTACTCCTCAAGGATGAAGGGACCGCTTCCGATCGGGTTGTCGGTCCAAGTCCGTCCGCCAGCTTCCACGTTGCTCTTAAGCAGAGCGAACGCTGTCGGGTAGGTGAGCTTGGCAAGGAAGTACGCCTTGGAGGCGTCGATGGTTAGCCTGAGCGTTTTGTCGTCCACCACCTCGATGCCGGATGCCGTGATTGCATCACCGTCGATGATCTCCATTACGCCGACGATGTCGGCGAGATAAAGCTCTGCGACCGTTGACTCGGTGTCCGGGTGGGCGGCGCGTTCCATCGCGTATTTAAAATCGGACGCCGTTACGGGCGTGCCGTCGCTGAACCGTGCGTCGTCCTTGATAGTGAAGGTGTATACCGTTCCGTTCTCTGTGATGTCCCATGTTTCTGCGAGGTCCGGGACGATCTGAAGGGCGTTGTCCAGGCGGACGAGGCCGGAGAACAACTCGAGGACTATCCGGGCCGACGAGGTGTCGCTCACCAGCGCCGGGTCGAGGGTCGGCGGGTCTCCTCCGAGCACGCGTAACTTGCCGCCGTACTTATCGCCGGTGGAAGCGCTGACCTCTGGAACGGCCGTCGGATTGCCGCCAAGAGCGGGCGCGATCTCGATGCCGGAAGATCCAGAAGTGGCCTCGGCAGCTACGTCAGATTCGGCCGGAGACTGCTCGCCAGAGTCACCACCGCTACATGCCACGGCGCCCACCAGGACCAGGGCCAATACGCCCGATGCGATCAACTTTCGAAGCATGCGCCTCGACACCTCGTACTTCTTGTTTGATAGGGCAGAGCGATTTTGTATCGCATTGCCATATTTCAGGTTGGATGGTCCAGAGCTTGAATTCCGTGAACCAGAATCGTTGCCGGCCGGAATCAAAGCTTCGGAGTTAGTAACTGGGTTCTATTACGTTGTACACGACTTGCCGGTTTGGGTGCATCGTAAAAAGTAGATCCAATAATCAATTATGGGCGAGCGGCCTAGGATTCTGAAGCGGCGCCCATTGAATACAGCAGGAACGCCTCAAGTAAACCGTCGATCTCGCCCTCAAGCACGCCCTCCGCATCCGCGGTCTCGTACCCGGATCGGTGATCCTTAACCATTTTGTACGGGTGGAACACGTAGCTCCGCACCTGGCGTCCCCACTCTGGGGCCACGTGGGCTCCCTTTAACTTCACCCGCTCTTCCTCAGCCTCCTGCATCTGGATGTCCATGAGCCGGGCCGTCAGGATCTTCATGGCGACGGCCCTGTTCTGTAGTTGGGACCGCTCGTTCTGGACCGATACGACGATATTTGTGGGCAGGTGCGTGATTCGCACCGCCGTGTCGTTCTTCTGGACGTTCTGGCCGCCGTGGCCGCCCGCCCTGAAGGTGTCGATCCGCAGGTCATCCGAGTTGATTTCTATCGTGGTGTCCTGGTCCTCGGGCTGCGGAAGCACCTCTACAAGAGCGAACGTCGTGTGGCGCATGTGGTCGGCGTCGAAGGGCGAGAGTCGGACCATCCGGTGCACGCCGCGCTCAGACTTCAGGTAGCCGTAGGCGTATCGACCTTCGATCTGCGCCGTGGCCGACTTCAGGCCTGTCTCGTCGCCTGCGGTAGACTCCAGGACCGACGCCTTGAAACCGCGTGAATCCGCCCATCTGAGGTACATGCGGAGCAGCATCTGGACCCAGTCCTGGGCCTCCACGCCGCCGGCGCCTTGTTTGAGCGAGATGATCGCCGGCCGTTCGTCGTGCTCGCCCGAAAGCTGTACGGCGAACTCCATCTTCTTGACCCGGTCCATGAGAGCTTCGTAGTCATCACGGATGGCGTCCGCAAGAGACTCATCGGACTCCTCGATCGCCATCTGCATCAGCTCATCAAGCGATTCAGACTCCGACTCCACCTCACGCCATGAGTCGACATCGTCTCGAACGCCCGCCATTTCACGGGACAAAGCCTGCGCCTTCCGGGTGTCGTCCCAGAAACCAGGCTGCGACGCAGATTCCTCCAGCTCGCTCAGGCGCGTCTCAAGTGTAGGCAAGTCAAAGTCGCCTCACAATTCCGGCAACGCGTTGCCGAAGAGTCGAGATGTCGCCCATGAGATCGCGCACGTGTGGGTTCCTTAACTAGGTGTTCCCATGTCTGGGTGTTGAAGGAGGGGATAGTGAACAGTTGTCACAGGCGCCGTGACCCGACTCACAGGAGATAGCGAACTGTCCAGCAAAAATATCAGACCAAAAGTATATCAAGCGGCAACAGGTAATAAGGCCAAGTTTAGCAGTCCCGTCCCCCCGTGACGCTCGATCAAGCCTACCGTGTTGTCTTGCTGCCCTGAACGCCTCCCCCCGTCATCCTGAACTCGATTCAGGAGCGGACCATAATACGGACAGCATCTTCAAACGGACGTGACCGTCAGTTATCGTCATCCAAAGATCGTGAGACCACGTCGAATACGAATACAAACGGATCCTGAATCAAGTTCAGGATGGCAATTGAGCGCCGCGTAATATCGACAAGGCGAAGCCATATCGCTCCCTACATATGGATGGCCGGACACGCAGAAGGAACCGCCGACCCATACGAAACCCGACCAACCGCGTGATATCCTCAAAACAGTCGGGGCATGGCGCAGCCCGGTAGCGCACCTGTCTGGGGGACAGGAGGTCGCAGGTTCAAATCCTGTTGCCCCGACCATTACATCTGAACGTAGATTCGACCCTGGCGGCGATTTTGCTACCGGGGTCGAATCGCGTTTGACAGCAGATTTGACAGCAACCGGAACCAGAATCGGCCTCTCCGCACCTCGGAGGGGCCGTTCCGCGTCAAGTTCCGGGCGACCACAGTAGGCTTCCGCGCCGGAGGTGTGTCCCATGTGGAAACTACCCGCGGTAATTGTCATTGTCCTAGTCGCTTGCGGTTCGGGTCTAGGGGATGCGCGAACGGCACAACTCACCGGGGAGCCTACTACGGTCGTGGTGGACACCAGACTGGTCGAGTGCATCACCACCTTGACGTTCTTGGCCAGCAGCCACACGCATCCGGTTTCGGTCAACATTTCTCGGCCCTGGGGTGTGTTTGGATTGTCAATCGATCCGACTTACCTCGTGGACTATGTGTCACCACGAATCGACGAGCCGAACCTGACCGCGTCGGGAATCCTCGGTTCTAGGTATCAGATCGACGAATCCCCATCCGGACTATTGAGGGCTTCATGCGGGACGCTGATCGATGGCGCGCTATTGACGCAGCTTTCAGATTCAGTTGCACCCTGAACGCCTCAGATGCGGTAATCCGTCACCTTCCACAGCAGCGCCCACTCGCGCCGGTCCGGCAACCGCCAGCACACGCTTCCAGACGGAGCTTGCACGCGCCGTGACCGTGCCACATCCCAAAGCGACACGTCGTGGTCCAGGACGGCGTGAATGATCAGCATGTGCGGGAAGCGCAGGGCGAAGGTCGTGTCGGTTATGGACGGGCAGAGGCCGCAGATCAGGTGCGAGGGTCGCTGGCGTGCTCCGTACGTAACGGCACGGTACGGCTCTGCTTCCACTGCTCACAGGCCGACGTGTCAGTCACGGTAGCGATGTGTGGAAGAAGAGGTACGGGACGGGAGTAGTCGTTACTGGAATAGGAAGCTGGGAGTCGAGGTACCAGGTCGGGGATTTCGCGCTGTGAATATCGGTTCTTCTGTATCATCAGCCAACATCGAGTGCTTCGAGAACTTGGGAGGTGTGGAACCGTGGTCTCCATCAGTTGAAGCGGTTACTGAACGCTCGCCGGACAGTGCGCCGCGCCGAGGATGACGGGCTGCTGCTGACGGGATTGCGGATGCGGCTAATCCAGCAGAAGAACTAGGTCACCCTGAACGCGAACGCTCTTGC
>Ga0209554_1001281_pt1 | contig 19260 bp, 7 predicted proteins | sample MarorgKNORR_S2LV_5_FD_188221 | JGI IMG/M metagenome (GOLD analysis project Ga0209554, IMG submission 188221) | Marine microbial communities from the Southern Atlantic Ocean, analyzing organic carbon cycling - Bottom_A/KNORR_S2/LV (SPAdes) (version 2) | ecosystem: Environmental > Aquatic > Marine...
AGTCGCTGCCGGTTTGTGAAAAAATGGCGGGGGAGGTTTTGAGCATCCCGATTTATCCGGAACTGACCGAAGAGCAACTCAGCCACGTCGCCGATACGCTGGCCAACGCCCCGCTCTGAGCGCTAAAGCGACTTGCCGGGGACGGCTCCGGCGGTTTTCAGCAGCTCGGCAAGGTCGGCCCAGCCGTTGGCTGTCGCGTAATCCAGTGGCGTGTAGCCGGATTTGTTTTGGCTGTTCAAGTCGGCGTTGCCGCGGATGAGCAGTTTCACGGCTTCGGGGTGGTTTTGCAGCACGGCTTGGTGCAGCGGCGTGGCGTCGCTGTCGCTCAACGCATCCACGTCGGCCCCGAGCGAGATCAGCGTCTCCATTGTGTTTACCTTGCCCGCGCCGGCGGCCCAGTGCAGCGGCGTGCTTTTGTGGAGCGGCCCGGGGGTGTTCACCTTGACGCCGCGCCGGATGAACGCCTGCACGGCGACGGCGTCGCCCTTGGCGGCGGCCATGTGAATGGACACTTCACGCCCGGCGCGAGCGCGCTTGGCTTTGAGCAGCGCAGCGGCGGCCGGTTGTTTGTAGCCCTTGGCCAAGTCCAGCGGCGTGCCGCTTTGGCTGATGGCGTTCACCGCGGCGCGGCGCTTGAGCAACAATGCGATGACGTTTGTGCTGCCCTTGGCGGCGGCGGAGTGGAGCGGCGTCCAGCCGCCGTCGGTGCGCGCCGTTTTGTCAGCTCCGTGGTTGAGCAGCAACTCGGCGGCTTCGGCTTGATCAGATTCGGCGGCCCAGTGCAGCGGCGTGGCCCGGTTTTTTTTCGCACGAAAATGCACGTTGGCCCGGTTGCGTTTCACCCAGCCGTCGAGCGCTTCGATGTCGCCGTGGCGCGCGGCTAAATGCACCGAGAGCGTGGCACCTTTTTTCGCGCCCAGCCGGGTGAGCAGTTGCACGGTGGCGTCGCGCTTGTGAATGCGTGCGAAGTCGAGCGGCGTGCCGTCGGGGCAGAGAGGGCTCAAGTCTTTGCCGAGGTCGTGCAGCAATTGAAGCACGGCGTCGCGGCCGTTGATCGCCGCCACGTGAACGGCGGTCCAGCCGTTGGGCGCGGTGGAGTCGGTTTTGCCGCCCTTGGCCACGAGTTGTTTCACGGCATCGCGGCTGCCGTGGGCGCAGGCGAGATAGAGCGCGTCCACTTTTTCCTTTTGTGTCTTGGCGTGGAGATTCGCGCGGAAAGCCAGCAGCACCCCGATGTTGGCCGGCTTGTTCTTGATCGCGGCGACGTGGAGCGGCGATTGGCCAAGCGCGTTGAGCGCCTCGATCGCCTGGCCAAGCTGCAGCGCGTGGCGCAGCGCGTCGGTGTCGTCCGTGGCGGCGAGCTCGTGCAGCGTGCGGGTTTCGACTTTCGGGGCCGGTTGCGGCTTGGGCTGCGGGGCGGGGGGTGGCTCGGGTTCGCCCGGCCCGCACCCGGCTTGGCCAAGCGCAAGGCCAAGCGCCGCCAGCAAAAGCGGCCAACGTGTCATTTCCATGGGCTTGTCTGGGTTCATGCGGATCGTTTCGGTCGCGGAGGATTCAAGCCCCGCAACGCGCCCGAGGCAACGAAAAACGGGCGGTCATTCGGGATCGCTGACGACGCGGAAAAACCGCCACCCCGGCTCGCCGCCGAGCGGCACGACGATGCTTTGCGCCCCGCGATCCGGCACGTCAATGGTTTTAAGCCGCTGCCAACCAGCGAGATCGGCCGAGACTTCGACATGATGCGTCCGCCCGGCGATGCCGTAAAAAACAAGCCGCAGCCGGTTGCCCTGCTCCAGCTTGATCGACTGAAACATCGGCCGATGCGACGGCTCGAAAACCAGTTGCGGCCGCAGCGTCGTGTCGCCGTCGAGGGTGAACCGCCCGTCGGCGCCCGGGCCAACGCCGTTCTCCCAGCCAGCCAGCCGCCAGCCCTTGGCCAAGCGGAGCGACAGCCGCATCGGCAACCGGGTGAAAAATCGCGCCGCCCAGTCGCCGCCAGCCTTTGGCATGGAGAGTCCTTCCACCTCGACGTCGAGCAGCCCCGGCAGGTCGTCCATTTTCAGCGTCGCCGGGGCACCGAGACCGAGATCGGATTGAAGATGTTGCCACACAAATCCGTGTCGCAATTCTGTGTAGTCTCGAAGTTTCTGAACTTCGTCCAGCCAATCGTCCATGCCGGTCAACGGCATCGACCATTCTTCCTCGATTTCCTCATTCTCAACGGCGACCGGATCCATCCGCCAACGGTTGATGTGCCGCGCCATCTCCGGCAACAGGGTGGCCTGCTTGGAGTCTATGGCACGCAGAATGTGCTCTTTGCTCAGCGTGGTTTGCATGTGCGTTGTGAAGCGGTGAGCGAAACGTGAGCGCCCCTTTTCCTCGTCCAATATTTTTTGGATCATTTCGATGAACTTGACCCGATGAATTCCACTGGAAGAAATCACAACATCGAGAAGCGTGTTCTCGGACGGGGACCGGTCCTCCATACCCAGAATGCCGTCCAGATCGTAGGGGATCCATCGCCACTTGCCGTTCGCGTGGCGAGGACGCCATTTCCGGACGTTATTGTGTGGCCAGTCGGAATTGGAGAGAAACACTTCAGCGATGACATAGTCTATTAAATTATCTATATTAACAAATTCACCAAGCTGAGATAATCGTTGATCCGGGTTGATGTTGTCCCATGTACCAAGAAATGAAGTGAGTTTGTTCCATTGCAACAAATCTCCCGATTTCACTGTGGTTTGGATCAGGTCAATCTGGCCGCTGTCGATGGCGTGCCGGGAAGCCAGATAATGCGAATCGATACGTTCACGCAGATTTTGAATGCCCTGAAACCGTCCGTTGAGATAAACGATTGATGGCCGCCACGCCTGATAGTCGAGTCCCATTCGGGCCGTTAATTCATGGCCGACAGCGTCACGCATAAAGGCTGCTTTCCAATCGTTTCCAGAGTTGCGGAGAATCAATCTTTTGAACCGCGTCAAATCCGGATTGGAAAAAAAACGGTGGTCAAAGTTGCTTTTTCCGTAGCGAGGACGGGCGTACAGGCGCAGCGACTTTTGGTAATAATGCCGCGTCCAACCGCCGTGAATTCTCAGTCCGATTTCCTGTCTGATCGTCCGGGTTCCGTTAGGCTCGAACCACTCAAAAAAGGCCGGACGCTCCCACTCGCGGTTGAAGTTGTAAACCGGGCCCGGCACTCCGGCCATATAATTGCGACCCTCTGTGTAGATGCCGCGATCCGGATCGAAGAGATTCTGCGGAGAGGTGACGATCGATGCAATCGGCAACCGGCTTTTCTCTCCAATCAAAAAACTGCCGGTCGCCACCGGCCCGGGCAGAAACCCTTCACGAAAAGCACGCGCTCGCACCACGGTCGGCTTGGTCAGCCGAATGGGTGCGGCATAGAGCTGATCCCTGCGGCCGGGGATGGAGCCGTCGAGTGTAAAACGAAGCTCACTTAGGGAACCCGGGGGAGTGATTCGCAAATCGACCGGCTCAGGATAAAGGCCGGAAGGCTTGGCCAAGCGGGGAGCTCCCAGCCAGCCGGAGTGGGGCTTGGTTCGGTTGGCTGCGCCCGGAGTCGGCTCGGCAAAGAAAAAACGGCCAAGAGCATCCGGCACCAAGCCAACGGTGGCATCCGGCGGGCACAACGGCAACGGCAGCTGGTCGATGCGTTGGCCCGGCGGCGACGTGAGAAAGATTGTGTCAACGCCCGGGCTGAGCTTGAAGTTTGTGTGGAGCATCGCTGCTGGAAGCCTCCATTTTCTTTTCAGCCAGCCCTCTACTTTTTCAAATTCGTCAGCGTTAAGCTCCCGGTCATAAATCAGAATCTCACCAATATCACCGTGCCAGTTCCTGTCGGAAATAAGCCGGTCAGATCCAATTAAGTCTGCCTGAAGGTTGAACTGCACTGCAGTGGCAAGGAGAAAAACGGACTTCGGCAATTGTGTCGCCACGGGATTCACCTGTCGGCCATTGAGCCGGACAAGTGACGGATAGCGCGCAAAAGAACCGTTCGGATAGTAAATCAATCTGTCCCCGCCGCGAGTGAAGTGGCTTTGCTTCAAATCGCCCAACATGGCCCGGTGTGACTTTGTTGCGTGAGCATTCTCACGGGCAACAATAAACACAGTGCGAACAAATCGTTGCTTCTCGAATAACAGAGTGTCATCAAGACCATCGAACCGGAGAACGGGCAAGCCGGTCAGCGGCTCGCTTGCAAGCCGGGGTTGTTGACCTGGATTCGACTGGCTGGCTGAACGGCCCACGCGTGGGAAATAGTGTGCAGCCAGCCCCCATTTGTCCACGAGATGACTCTCGATGGCCCGGCGGGTTGTTGTGTTCAACGGCTTGTCATAAACCAGCACTTCGGCGATTCGACCGTGCCAGTTTCGTCCCGGAAGAAACCGGTCCGACGCGAGGTTGGATGCTGTGGAAGGTTTGGCGGTGATGGCAACGACCAAGCCAAGGCGTTCAACCGGCGGGGCGGCCTGCCGCGGATCGACCTGCTCGCCGTTGATCCATGATTGGCCATGTGCGGCGTGCGTGTTGGCTCCGTCATGAAAAAGGGCTTCGTCAGATGATCGCGCAAAGTGGGACGTTTTTGAATCTCCCAGCAGCGGGCGATAATTTGAACCGGCTTCTTTCGCCTCGGCCAGCACCCAAAAAACGGTGCGTATATTTTCAAGCCGGTTGAAATGGAGAACATCATCCTGTCCGTCCATTATGATTGATGACCGATCATTTTCCGGCTCATCGAGAGTGGGTTGGAGGTTTTCATCAGGCTGGGAGGCGTCGTTGCTTTGGCCGCTTTTATCCCTCCAATGTGTTACCCGCCCGTTCCCCGTCTCCAGCGTTTTTGTATCCGCCGCATCAAGCCACAAGATCAGACCGTCCACCTCCCCGGGAGCGACCGGTGCAACTTGGCCAAGCGGCGGGGTACCGGATGGATTGGCCTTGGACTGCCAGCGCGACACGCGGCCTTCCGCATCGACGGTGAGCGTGTCGCTGTCGGCCGCGTCGAGCCACAGCCGAAGCCCCGGGATGCTCGGCGGCGGCGTGGCAGCGGGCTTGCGAAGCACTCGCCGATTTTTCCCCGATGCAAAAACAAGCAGATGTTCTCCCGGCGAAATCGCGGTTTTCGGGAAGCGCCACTTGAACGGCCGAGCCGAGTCGTCGGACAGCCCGAAGCCGCCCAAGTTGACCGGCGCGGCGGCGGTGTTGTGCAACTCGATCCAGTCCGGGAAATCGCCGTCCTCGTCGGCCAACGTCGTCCGGTTGTCGGTCATCACTTCGCTGATAATAACCCCGGAAACATTGGCTAATCTTCCACCGGCCGGCTGCGGCCCGTACACGAAACGCTCGAGCCAACGACCGTCCGCGCTGGCCAAGCCGATCTCTCCCTGCGCCGCCGGAAGTTTGAAACCCAACGCGCGGCTGTCGAGTGCCAGTCGGCTGTTTGCGCCGATGAAACTCAGCGGCGGGAAGACAAACATCGTCGGCACGCCGATCGGCTGGCGCGAGAGGCGCATCCCGTCGAGAGCCACTGGCAGCGCGCCCGGGTTGGCCAACTCGATCGCGTCGCGCTCGCCGGTCGGCGGGTTGGCCTCCCAACTGGCCACGCGCACGGCGTCCGCTTGGCCAAGTGCGATCGCGATGTTCCGCGCGCCAAGCGTTGGCCGGGTGAGCGTCCAGTCGCCGGTGCGGCCCGTGCGGCCGATCGAGTGCCCCCGCAACTGCGGCCCGAACTCGACCGAGTCGAGCAACTCCCCAGCGCCGTCAAAAAGCCAAACTCCCTCGCCGTCAGCGTCCAATTTGAAACCAAGTTCGCCGCCCAGCACGAGGTGCGCCCCGGCCGCGACTTGCGCTCCCGCCGGGAACACAAACTTGCGCGGCTTGGCCGGATTATCGGTGAGACTCATTCCGCCCAAGTCGGCGGCGGTCGCGCTGTCGTTGAACAGCTCGACTTGATCCGGCGCATCGCCGCTTGGCCAAGCGAGCACTTCGTTGATGAGCAGCCGGGAATAGTTCGGAGCAACCGTCCACGACTTCGAGCGACTCGCTTGGCCAAGCGGCTGCCAAACGCCCGCGCTGTTTTTGCCGATGACCTCGACGGCGATTTCGCCGGGCGCGAGCTTGGCCAAGCGGATCGGCTCGGCGACCGGATGTTCGCCGCCAAGCGGGCCGTCGTTGACGCGGTAACGGTAATGCGTGATGCCCGGCCCGGCGACGGTGAGCAAGGCGTCCGTCTCGCGCGTCGGCGTGCGCGGTTCGCCGGAGATCGACGCGCCGCCGGGCACGCGTGCGCCCATGTCGAGCCGGTTCGGGCCGGTGCCAATCGCGGGCGAGCCGGTCCGCAGCTGAACGTCGAGCGGCGGATCGGCGAGCATCGGATCGGCGGCGAGAGTGCGCGCGCCGAACCAGTCATGCGACTTGCGGATGATCGAGTCGAACACGTGCAGCCACACCCAGTTTTGCTCGATCCAAATCGGCTTGAGGTGAATCAAGTCCGCTTTGTTGCCGAAAAAAATGTTGCCGGTCAGCCTCGCGCCGCGCGGCATCTCGAGCTCCCGCAGCGGCTCGTCGAACGCGATCGCGCCAAGCGTGCCGCCGTAAAACGTGTTGTTCGCCGCCTCGAGCCGTCCGCCCTGCTTGAGCAAAACATGGTGGTCGTTGTCGTAAAAAACATTCCGCACCACCGTGATGTCGGACGCCTGTTCGCCGTATCGCCCCGTCGCAATCGCAGAAGAAATACTCGAACTTGAGTTGCGTTTGTGAAACCCGTGAAACGTGTTTCCCTCTATGTGCGCGTCCATCCCGTCGAGGTCGAGCCCGTCGTCGCCGCCGCCAAAAAACTCATTGTCGATCATCTGCAAAATCAGCCCGGGCCGCTTGCCGCCGCTGACATCCAAAATGTCGTTGTAGCCGCTCGTCGTGCCGAAGCGGTTCCGCTCAAAAACCAGCTCGCCGCCGTCACGGATGCCGATGCCGCGCACGTGTTCGCTGTGGCTGAGATTTGGGAACACGCAGTCGCGCACCGTAAGCGAGGTGTCCTGAAACCAGATCAGATTCGTCCGCGTGTTGTGCCACTGCACATGGTCGAGCGTGACCACCGAGTTCGTGATCGCCAATGCGTACGAGCCGGTGTGATGAAAATCGACGTGCGCGATCCGGTTGTCATTCGCCGAGTCGCTGAAGCCGACGCCACCCCACGCCCCGGCCGCTCCCGGTGTGCGGAGAAACTGGATGCGGCGTTGCGCGTCACCCTCGGCAAGCAGGCGTCCCTCGATGAGCAGCCGTCCTTCCGGGCCGAAACAAATCGTCGCGCCGGGATCGACCGTCAACGTGACGCCCGCTGGCACGACCAGCGGCTTGGTCACGAGCAACGGTTGCGCCGCCGTCCAGCGCGTGGACTGCGTCAGGCGTTGGCCAAGCGATTGAGCGGGAGCGGTGCCATGCCAGACGTCGGCGTGTTGACGGGCGACCTCGTTGCCGTCGGCGTCCAGCGCGAGCACGAGCAGCCTGTTCAGTCCGCGCCGCAATGTGACCTTGGCCTGCCACCGCGCTTCCGTCGCAAACCAGTCGGCGGCTTGGCCGTTGACCTCGATCGCCACCGTTGCGGTGGCCGGCGCTTGGCCGGACAAAGTCACCGTCGCGCTTTCGGAAAAAAAGAAGCCGTCGCGCTTGGCCAAGCCGGTGGCCACGGTCAGCTCTCGCGGAATTTGCGACAGCACAAACTCGCACCGCTTGACGGCGAACGATTTCAGCTGGTCAACCTCGCCGCGTGGCAAATAATCGCCGACGAGCCGGTCGATCACCGGGTCGAGTTGCTCCGCTGAAAACACCGTTTGGGCCAGGTTTTCCAACTGAAACCAGTACCGCGCGGCCGCCGCCGGGCGGCTCATCAGTTGGCCCAGCGCCGGGTTGGCGGCGGCACGCCAAAGGGGGATTTTCGTCCCACCTTGCACGCCAAAAACGGCGTCGAGGTCGTACGGGATTAGCGCAAACCGGCGGTCGGTCGCGCCCGCGTAAAGCGCGTAATCGCCCTTGTCGCCGGTGACGAGGCTTGTCTCCATGTTGCCGAGCAAATCGTGCATGGCGAGGTGCCGCATCCATGCATCGACGTCCATCCGGTCGTCCGCTTGGCCAAGCGTGCGGAGGAACTCGATCAAGTCGGAGTAGTCGTTTTGCCACGCGTTCGTCTGCTTGGCATAAAAATATTTTTCTGCGTACGGCGCGGGGTCATCGCCGAGAAATTTTAGATCCGCGTAGCCACCGCCCTTGTAAAGATTGCCGTTGCCGTCGTTCGGGAATTGCCAGCGAATGTACTCCGAGTTCAGCGGATCCAACTCGGCGTAGTGGCCGAATTGGTTTGCGCCGCCGAGCCGCTCGTTGTTCTCGAATACGCGCACCGCTCGGGCGCGGGGTGCGGGCAAACCGGCGAGCCGAAACAGCGCGCTGCCGAGTTCTTGCGCGTGCGGGTGGATGGCGTTGAGATTGATCGCGGTGCGGCCGCGCCATGGCCGGTCGTTGGGGAAGTTGACGCGGCGGCTCTTGTGCGTTGCCGCTCGCGACGTGGTGCCGCGCAACCGCACGCCGACGTTGTAACGCACGCGCGTCCGATCGCCCTCAATGTTGATGAACGTGCCGCTCATCTGCGCGTTGCTGCTGTTGTGCCACGGGCGGCGGCCGATCTCGGCCAGCTCGTCGCGCTCGCGCTTGGTCAAAATAATTCGATGCACGGGACGCCCCGGCGCGACGGCTTGATCGTCCACTTGGTACAGCAACATCGGCCGGTCAGCCGCCGCGCTTGGCCAAGTGCGTGACACGCCTTTGTCACCTGTGGCGTTGACGTAAAACTCGATGATTTGGCCGTCGGCTTGCGGCGGGATCGTCGCTGCGAATTGCTCCGCCCCGGAACGCGCCATCGGTAGCACTTCAAATTCAGCTTCGCCGTCGAGCCGGTAAACAATTTCCGCGCTGATTTCGTCCGGCGACTCGTCGATGAGCCGCGCGGTGACGGTCACCGGGTCGGTGGAGCGCGGCACGGCGGGCGAGTGAATCACGTCGAGAATCAGCGGCGGCAGATTGGCGATTTTGGTGGAGTTGGGTTGGCCGGGCGTGCCGCGCGTGCCCCAGCTGGCGTGCCAGTTTTGCCCGTGGTTATTGGATAAACCGGGCTGCATCAGCTCGAGCGAATGGCCGCCGCCGTCGTGCAGCGCGTGCCAAATCCAGCCGCGATGGCCGCCGTGCAGCGGGCCGCGAACGCGCTGCGCCCAGTCGCCCTCGGTCGCGTAGCGCACCTTGTCCGCCGTCGCGCCGGTGGCATCGATGAGCCGGATGGTTTCGCCGTTGTTGGCGAGTTGGCCAAGCCAGTTGCCGACGATATTTTTCACGCCGGGATGCAACTCGGCGAACCGCGTCGTGTCGGCTGCAATGACCAGCCCGCTGTCGGGCGGCAGCGTGATTTTGCCGAAGGCGAACCGGACGCCGGCGTTGAGTTGCCAGCCGTCGAGCGAGACCGGCTCGCCGCCGAAATTCCAAAGCTCGATGAATTCCTCGTTCACCGACTCGTTGGCGGGGCGGTAGTGAATCTCGTTGATGAGCACCTGCGCTTGGGAGGAAATTGCGGCGGCGCAAAACAGGAGCCACAGCCAGCCGCGCCGCAATGATGAGTTCGACAGCGGCATGGTTATTTTTTGCGGCGGCGCGCCTTGCGCTTGGCCGCGAGCAGGCGGCTTGTGGTGGAAACATTTTCAGCGGCTTGGCTTGGTTCATCCGGCTTGGCCTCGGCGACCGCGCTTGGCTTGGCGGAAAATTCGGCCGGCGTTCGTTCCGGCTGGAAGAGGCGCGGGTCGGGTGCACTTGGCCTGTCGCGCTGGAACGACTGTCGGGCTTCGTCGCGCTTGGCCAAGAGCGAGGCGAGCGACTGGTCGGTGCCGGTTTGCCGTTCTTTGCGTCGCCAGAAAAAGAGCAGCCGCCGGAGGTTGGCGGTGGCCTTGAGCCACTCTTCCCAGTCGAGTTGGATGCGGCGCACGCCGACGTCGATCGGGAACAGGATGACAGCGAACTTGAGCAGCCATTCCCAAAGATCGACCGGCTGAAAAGTCTTGCGGCGGTCGTGCTCGAACGGGTTGTCGGCGGCGAAGTCGCGGCTGAGCAGCTTGCCGCCGCCGACCTCGGCCAAGCGCTCGAGCCGGGCGAGGTTCGGGCGCGACTCGGCGAACTCCGGCGAGTGGTCGAGGTTCGCGCCGATGACCTGCGACGAGCGCAGTTCGCCGTTCTCCATATCGCGCAAATGCACGAGGTACGCGCCGGTTTCGCGGGTCTCGAATTCCGCCTCGTACCGGCCGGCGGCGGTCTGCTTGAGCGGGACGAGTTGGCGTTCGCCTTTCGGGCCGACGACGACGGCCTGCAGGTCGAGGAAGTTGCGATAGTTGCCGTCGGCGTCCATCGCCTCGACGCTGATGATGCCGCTGCCTTGCTCGATGACGACGTCCGCCGAGAGGTCGCCGGTCTCGACGCGGCGCAGGCTCCAGTTGGCCAATTGCGACCAAAATGTTTGGTAACGCGCCCAGCCGATCCATTGGCTGCCCCACTTGGCGCGGGCGTCGGAGGTGAACGCCACCGCGCGGCCGAGTCCGTACCGCCAATGCGCCAACAGCGGGTCGCCCTGCGCGGTGAGCAGCGGGGTTTCGGCGCGCGGTTTTTCGCTGGTGGCGACGTAGCCGAGGAGCGGCGGATAACCGCCGGCCGCGAAGCCGGTGAGCGCCTCGCTGGCGGCGACTTGTTGCGGCGTGAACGGTTCCTCGTAAATGGCGGTCTTCAAAATGACGGCGGTCTCTTTCAGGAAAATCTGCGGCAACTGCGCTGGGTTGGTGATGTTGTAAAAACGGCCGTCGCCCTTCTCGGCGATATCGATCATCGTGTCCGGCCCGGCGTGACCGGCGATCAGCACGGTGCTGACCGTGATCTTTTCGTCGCGAAAGTTCGCCATCAACTCGTCGCTTGGCCCGCCGGGGTCGCCGTCGCTGAACAGGATCATGTGCTTGATGCTGGCGGTCGATTTCTTGAGCCCCTGGAAGCCCATCGTCATCACGTTTTGAAACGACGGCAGGTCGCCTTGGTTCATGCCCATGATTTGCCGCCCCAACTCCTGCTTGTCGCCGACTTTCGTCAGCGGAAAATGCCAGCGATCTTGTCCGTCCCACAGCACGATGCCTAGCTCGTCGTTCGGCCCCATCGCGTCGAGCACGCCGATGGCGCACCGGCGGGCGACTTGGTTGCCGTTGTTGAATTCCATCCCGTGCATCACCAGCACGAGCGCGCCCGGCGGCAAGATTTTTTTGCTGCTCAACTTCATGCTCACCGGCAGCGCGCGCTCGAGCGGCGTGTTGCGGTAGCCACCGGCCGCGAACGCCTGGTCGCCGCCGATGCAGACCAGCCCCACGCCGAAGTCGCGCACCGCGCTCTCGATCCGCAGCATCGCGTCGCGGCCAAGGTCGCCGGCGTTGACGTTGCAGAGGAAAATCGAGTCGAACGCCTGCATGCCGGCAAGCGAGTCCGGCAGCGCCGTGATGCCGCCCAGCTCGACCTCGAGCTTTGCGTCGCGCAGGGCGTTGGCCAACGGCGCGTCGCGTTCGGGGTCGGACGAGACGATCAACACGCGCGGGTCGCCGCGCACGTTGGCGAAGCCGGAGGCGCGGTTGTTCTGCGGGATGCGGTCGCCGTCGGCCTCGATCTGCACTTCGTACGAGTAAAAACCGGCTTGGCCAAGCGACTGCGGGAAGCTGAAAAGATTTTTGCCCTTGGCCAAGCGCACCACCTGTTCGCCGAGCAACTGGTCGTTGCGGAAGAGCCGCACCTTGGCCGGTTGGTCGCGGTCGGACAGCGCAAAAATCCGGGCCTCGAACGGCTGGCCTTTTTTCACCATGCCGGGCACGGCCAGGCGCTGGATCGACACGTCGCCGCCGCCCTGCGTGCCCAGCGGCACGACGTCCACCGTCACGTCGAGCGGCTTGGCCGCCATGACCGCCTGCACGGCGTCGCCGATGTTTTCGTTGCCGTCGGAGAAAAGCACGAGCCGCTTTTGGCCGGTCTCCGGGAAGGCCGCCGTGCCGAGGCGAATGGCCCCGGCGATGTCGGTGCGATCCTTGCCGACGACCGTTTGAATGGTGTTAGTTTGCAGCGCGGCTGGCGTGAGGGACAACTCGATGCCGGCGTCGGTGCCGAACACCATCAAGCCGGCCTTGTCGCTTTTTTGCTTCTCAGCGGTGACGAGCAACTTGTGGGCGGCCTGCTGCTCCTGCGCGGGAACACTCTGCGAGTGGTCGATCAAGAAATAGACGTTCATTCCTTCCTGCGGCTTGTTCCACTGGAGGCCGGCGAGAGCCAGCACCACGGCGCTGACAACCAGCACGCGCAGGCCGTACGCGAGCCAGCGGCGCCACGCCTGGATTTGCACGTCGGTCCTCCACGCGAGCCACGTCACCCAGCCCAGCGCCACCGGCAAAGCCAGCAGCCAAAGGGGGTGTGTGAACTGGAAGGTCATTTAGTTGGGGGAACTTGAAAGTTGAAGTTTCAAGAATGGGGAGCACACGCGCCCCGCGTGTGGATTCCGGCGCCCCGCCGGAATCGTCCGGCGGCAATTCACAGTTCGTGCCTTGGGCGGGGCGCCCAAGGCGGCACGCGAGGGCGCGTGCGCTCCCCATTTTTGACCATTGTTTCCCCGTCCGAACAGCTTGGATTGAGGTCTGAAAATCAGCCGGAGTCCACCCTCTCCCTGAGGGAGAGGGAGCTTGGCCAAGCGCGTCCCGCTTGATTCCTTCTCCCTCAGGGAGAAGGTGGCCGCAGGCCGGATGAGGGTGAACGGCCGAATGTTTTTTTGTGTGAAGCCCACTATTTTATCGCCGAATTAATAGTTTTGCCGAACCCGCCTTTCAAGTTTCAAGCCGTCTGAAAACTGAAAACTGAAAACTTGAGACTGAAAAGCCGGTTCGCGGCGGATCAGTTTTTGCACGCGATGATTCTGCGAATCGGCGACGTACAGGTTGCCGCGCGAGTCGAGCGCGAGGCTCCACGGATTGTTGAACTGCCCCGGCGCGCTCCCCGCGCCGCCGATGATCTCGAGCACTTGGTCGTCCGCGTCGAGCACCGTCACGCGGCTGTTGCCGAACTCGCAGACGTACTGCCGCCCCTGCTCGTCCACCCGCACGTCGTACGGGTAACTGAACTCGCCGCTGGCCGTGCCGGGGCCGCCGTGTTCGCGCAGGAACGTCCCGTCGCCGTCGAACACCTGCACGCGATGGTTGCACGAGTCGGCGACGTACAGTTTGCCGGTGGCGTCGAGCGAAAGCCCCTCGGCGCGGTTGAACTCGCCCGGCCCGTGGCCCGCGCCGCGTATTTCGAGCTGCACCGACTCGCGGGCCAAGCCGAATTTTTGCAGTCGCTCGACGATTTGAAACTCGCTGACGAACGCCGAGCCGTCCGGCGCGATCGCGACCGCGCGCGGGAACGACAACTCACCCCGTTCCCGGCCGTGCACGCCCCATTGCGAAACCAGTTTGCCCTCCGGCGTGAAGTGGTTGATGCGCGAATAGTGCGGCTCGACGACGACGATGTTTCCCTCGTGATCGAGCGCCATGCCCTTGGGCCGTCCGCGCTCGGTTTCGGGCATCTGCCATTGCAGCAGATAGTTGCCGTCGGGATCGAACTTCTGCACGCGGCCGGTCATGTCGCAGACGTAAACATTGTCGTCGCGATCAATCGCGATCGACCGCGGCTTGACGAATTGGCCCGGCGCATTGCCGAGGCCGCCAATCACACGCACCTCGGAGAAAATGGCGCTCTCGAATCCGCCGCCGCCCGGCCCGTCGCCGCAGCCGACGAGCAGCGCGCCGCAGCCCAGCGCGATCGCTTGGCCAAGCGCTTGGCCAAGTCGCGGGCGGGTTGTGCGGCAGCGGTTCACCGGCCAGGCATCGTCGCCGACTGCGGCGCTTTTGCAAGGTTGGCCAAGTCCGGCGCGGCAATTGCCTTGACCCAAGCCAAGCCGGGAACCAGCCTGCGTGCACTCATGTCACTCACAACGATTCACCGACGCGTCGCCGCTTTTGCCGCCTTTTCATTCGCTGCACTCACCGCCCAAGCCGAGGATGCCAAGGTCACGCATCACTACGCCGACAACGACGGCGTGAAGATTCACTATGTCACTGCCGGCGACTCCGGGCCGTTGGTCGTGATGATCCACGGCTTCCCCGATTTTTGGTATTCGTGGAACGAGCAGATCAAGGCGCTGCAACCGACCCATCGCGTGGTGGCGATCGACCAGCGCGGCTACAACCGCAGCGACAAGCCGAAGGGGCTGGAAAACTACGCCATCCCGAAACTGGTCTCTGACGTTGCGGCGGTGATCCGCGACATGGGCGAAAAAAAGGCGGTGATCGTCGGGCACGACTGGGGCGGCATGGTGGCGTGGACGTTTGCGATGACAAAACCGGAGATGACCGACCGCTTGGCCGTGCTGAACCTGCCGCACCCGAAAGGGCTGAACCGCGAGCTGGCCAACAACCCCGACCAGCAGCGCAACAGCCAGTACGCGCGGGCGTTTCAACTGCCGGGCGCGCACAAGCTGCTGAGCGCCGAGCGCTTGGCCGGCTGGGTGAAGGGTGAGGCCAAGCGCGCGAAATACATCGAGGCGATGAAGCGTTCCGACTTCGAGGCGATGCTGAACTACTACAAGAGCAACTACCCGCGCCCGCCGTACGTGGAGGACACGTCGGAGCCGGTGCGCCTGAAAATGCCGGTGCTGCTCATTCACGGCCTCGACGACAAGGCGCTGCTGCACGGCGCGCTCAACCGCACGTGGGAGTGGCTCGACGGCGACCTGACGCTGGTGACGATCCCGGGCGCGGGCCACTTCGTCCACCACGACAAGCCGGCGCTCGTCAGCCGCACGCTGAAAATGTGGCTGCTGCGCGACCGCTGATTTCGCTTTAGAACAGCTTGAGTGGGTTCGAGCCAGTCCGGCGTTCGGACAATAAACATCCCAACTTACTTCATGAAAATCGGACATTTTCCTCCATAAATGTCAAGTTTATCAAACCAATTGTCATGTAAACCAACTATTTAGTCAAATAGACAAGACATAATGGAATGGGGCGTTAGTTTCGCCTCTGTGCGCTTTACGAAGCGCATTGAACTATGAATAAAAAAACAATAACCGATTTGTGTGATCTAACAACTCGCACGAAAAAAACCACCCTGCGTCTTGGGTATTGGACAGGAGCGTGGGTATTGGCAACTGCTGGGGCTACTTTTGGCCCGAAATTCCTTTGGGAGTTTAATACGTTGCCAACTATTCTCGGAGTCTTGATCCAACTCTTTTTTGGATTCGGAATGATTTATGCCAACAAACGGCATCTGCTGGTAATGGATGAAATGCAACGACATATCCAACATGGTGCCATGGCGCTGGCGCTGGGCGTTGGATTAGTGGTTGGCGTCAGCTATGAACTGCTGGAAGACATAAAACTCATCACCTTTGAGCCTGAAATATCTCACTTGATCCTGTTAATGTGCCTCACATATTGTATTGGAATAATCTTGGGCAACAGGCGATACCGATGAAAAACCGCTTAAAAGTGCTTCGTGCAGAACGAGATTGGACACAGGCAAGGTTGGCTGATGAGTTGGGCGTTTCGCGGCAAACCATCAATGCAATTGAAAAAGGAAAGTTTGATCCCAGTTTGCCCTTGGCGTTCAAAGTCGCGCGGCTGTTTGGGATGTTGATAGAAGATATTTTTCAAGATGCGTCATCCACTCCACAACATGAACACTGATGAGTTGTTCACCGGCGACAGGGGCGTGGCCCGCCGTGCCGATGCCGCTTAAGGCTCGCGAATCTCGATGCGGTAAAATCGCCGTTGGCCAAGCGCCTCGCGCACGCGGATGATCTGGCGGTTGTTTGAGTAGCGGTCAAACCGCACGCCCTCGACCGGCTGCCAAGTGCCGCTGCCGAGCGAGTCGGTGGCGAAGAGGGTGACGTCGCGGTTGGCCGGAAGCACGAACTCGATTTCGCTGCGCGTTTCGCTGATGCGAACGAACGGCACCGACTTGTCGCCGGAGTCGCCGGCATCGGTGCCGAGCAGGAACTCGGTGTAGTTTGTGTGGCCGTCACCGTCGGTGTCCGCAGCGGCGGTGCCGGTGAAATGATTCCCCTCGAGCGACCGAATCCACCGCGCCATCACGTCCAGCGCCTCGGCGTGGGGGATGCGTGTGCCCAGCGGGGGCATCCGGTGAAGCCCGGTGGTTGCCATCCGGTGATACACCACCGACTCCTCCGGCTCGCCGGGATGGATGAAGCGCTGGCGCTCGTCGCCGTGGTTGTTGTGCGGCTTGCTTCCGATCAAGCGCGAGAACGAAATCGGCGTCACGGTGCGGGCGTCGAACAGGGCCTGCGCGATGCCGCTGAGGTGCGGCCGGTGGCAGTTGGCGCAATTGGCCTCGATGTACGACACGGCGCGAAACTCCAGCGACTTGGCTTCGTCATCCAACGACGCGAGTGCCGGGTAGGTGTGCGGGTCGGTGATCTCGCGGTCGAGATACCCGGCGCGCGACAACGCCTCGAGCTGGTTTTCCGTGCCGTCGCCGTAATCGATGGGCCGGTTCAGTTGTCCGGTGTAAAAGCCAAGGACGCCCCTTGACTTGGAGTTGTGGCAGGAGAGGCACTCGCGTCGGCTGGGGTACGACCAAGTCAGCTTGGCCAAGCCGTCGCCATCGCGAAGAGTCAACTCCTCCGACTCGCCGCCGGGAGGCACGAGCGTGGCGTCTGTCTGCGCGTCGTTCCAGCGATACGTTGTGCCGTACCAATACCACGGCGTCCTGTAGAGGATACGTGTCTCGAGCCGCTTGCGCTTGGCCAAGCCGCCCTCGACGACGTCGAGTTCAAAATGTTTCACCCAAGCGGAGCCGCCGGGGAACGACCACGGTTTGTAGGCGTTGAAATGAATTTTTGACTTCGTGTCAGTGATGGTGAACCAACGCCGTTTGTGCGCGCCGTCCGACCACAGCGGCGTGGCCACCTCGTACGGCACGATGCCGTCGCGGGGCTCGAGCGTGGCGAGGTCGCGGAACAGGCCAAGGTCGCTTAACTTTTCCGGCAAGGGCGTTGCGGCGGGGTCGCGCCCGGCGATGATTTTTTTGATCGTCCCTTCGCGCCAGTCGGCGAGCAGGATGTCGCCGGTCAGCGGATGCGTGCCCAGCGTTGAGATGTTGTCATCCCAAAACAGCCAGCGAATCGGGCGTTGGCCGTCGGCGTCGCTGCGGAAATCTACCGCCCCGATCCAGCCGCCCCAGAAATCGGAGAACACAATGTGCCCGTCGAGTCCGGCCGGCCGGTCACCGCGATAAAACAGGAAACCGGCGACGTCGTTGCCGTATGAGCGTCCGTACTCGGCCTCGGGGAAAATATAGTCGTCGCGGCTGGCGGCGGGGTCGAATTTCGGCCCCTCCGGCGTGCCCTCGAAAACGGGGTAGCCGTAATTGCCGCCGCGCTCGATAAGGTTGATCTCCTCGCGCACGTGGTCGCCGGTGTCGCCGGTGTACAGTTTGCCGGTGTCGGGATCGAACGCCATGCGCCACGGGTTACGCAGGCCGACCGCCCAAAACTCCGCGCGCAGTTTCGCCGCGTCCACCGGTTTGCCGGCGAAGGTCTTCGCGCCGACGAACGGGTTGTCGTTTGGCACGAGATAGTTCCCGGGCATGCCAGCGTGCGGGGCGGGCTTGAGGTTCCCTTTGCGTTTATCGACGTCGATCCGCAGAATGCCGCCGAAGTAGTCGTTATCGATTCGTTGGCTGTTGCCGTACTGGTCATAGCCGCCGCCCTCGTCGCCGAGGCTCACGTACAAATAACCGTCCGGGCCGAAGTGCAGATCGCCGCCGTTGTGGTCGGTGTGCTGGTCGAACTGCGTGAACATCGCCGCCTCGGTTTTGATGTCGATCGCCGAGCCGACTTTGCCCTTGAACTGAAAACGTGACAGCCGGTCGTGCATTCCGTCGTTGCTCCCGGTCGTCGTCAGGTAGGTGTAAAAAACGTACACGAAGCCGTTCTTTTCAAACTGCGGATGCAGCTCGAAACCGAGAAAACCGCTCTCTGACTTGTGATAAACCCGCGCCGACAAATCGAGGAACAGCGACTTCTTCGGCTGGCCGGAGAGATTCGTCACGCGCCAGACGCGGCCCGTTTGTTCGGCGACAAACAGCTCACCGCCGTTGGCCTTGCGGGAGCGGATGCAAATCGGTTTCTCGAAGGTTATCCCCGGCAGCGCGTTGCGCGAATGATAGTCGAACAGTGCCGGATTGTTGGGGTAACGGAAAGTGGTGTTGGCCTTACGAACCAGTTCCGCCCGGACAAGCAACGAGCCAAGGAGGGAGACAACGGCGAGCCAGCCGATGCGTTGCAGCGGTCGAAGCCAAGCGTGTTGTCGTTGCGCGAAAAACATGAAACCAAGCGCTTGGCCAAGCTACTCCGTGCGGCTGGTGTTGGCGAGTTGTTCTCCCGCCGGTTCCTGCTGGGCGAGGCAGGCGACCGATCGGCCGGCCAAGTCAGGGCAGAGGTTCCCCGGCGGCGGCGGCCATCAAGCGATACCATTCCTCGCGCGACAACAGCAGGTCGGCCGCTTTTGTGGCTTCGCGAATGTGGTCGGGGTTGGTGCTGCCGATGATCGGCACGATGCCGGCCGGGTGGCGCAACAACCACGCCAGCGCGATGGCGGTCGGGCAGCACTCCTCCTGCATCGCCACGACGTGCAGCGCGTCGCGCACGGTTTGTTCCTGCGAATGGTTGGCTTTGCGGAGCGACACCGGCGCCTCCCTGCCGAGCTTGCCCTGCGCGAGCGGGCTCCACGCGAGCGGTGTGACGCCGTGCCGCTGATAGTAGTCGAGCGACCCGTCCTCGAGCGCTTCGTAGTGGAACAGGCTGATCTCGACTTGGTTGCAGATCAGCTTCATCGGGCACGCCGCCTGCAGGTGGTCGAGCTGATCCACGGTGAAGTTGCTCACGCCGAACTCACGCACTTTGCCGGCTTGTTTCAATTCATCGAACGCCTTGGCGATTTCCTCCTGCTCCATCAGGTAATCCGGCCGGTGCAGCAGGAACAAGTCGATGCAGTCGATGCCGATGCGCTTGAGCGATGCCTCACATGAACTGACAATATGCTCGCGCGAGAGGTCGTAACGGTGCGGTGAGCCTTTGTCGGG
>Ga0209554_1001284_pt1 | contig 19229 bp, 20 predicted proteins | sample MarorgKNORR_S2LV_5_FD_188221 | JGI IMG/M metagenome (GOLD analysis project Ga0209554, IMG submission 188221) | Marine microbial communities from the Southern Atlantic Ocean, analyzing organic carbon cycling - Bottom_A/KNORR_S2/LV (SPAdes) (version 2) | ecosystem: Environmental > Aquatic > Marine...
CCAAGAGAACGTACGAATTCCTAAATCTGACAGAAAGAGCGGATCATGCGGCCACCTGTGCCGATGTTGGCCAACCGGGCTGTTGGGAAGCACCTTGAGCGTGTACACGAAACGCCTGGTAGGCGTTGGTTCCTTGCCCGATAACAGCAGGACGGAGGCCTTAGGGGGTTAGCCGTTCAAACCATCGTCAACCCGTCACTGCGACTACTCGATTGAGTCGTCTACAGAGCAACTTTGCTTTCCAGTTTTCGCAGCAGAGAAGAGCACACGAACGGTCGCTGTTTGAGAATACGACAGAGTCTTTCATTGCCGGTAGACAGCCCTACTACGACAATGAAGATCCAAGCCGTCTCAACGCATGCCCGATATATTCCTCTCCTTTCTCAACGGTCCACTTTGACTACTCCGGGTCTGACCGCAGGAAACGCTGTCGTAGAACTAGCCTCCCGTAACAATGGCGGGTCACGTAGTTGCCTGGCAGCGATCCGTTTGTCCGCAAACGTTAAGAGGGCTGGCGTTCTCAATGAAATCGTAATGGTGACCGTGGAGAGATTTCTAGAAGGCACCTCATGGAATTAGCCCCGATGAGACTGAAAAATCGCATCTACCTGGTCGGGAAAAGGGCTGTTCGTAGCTCTGTGGCGTTCATGACCAGCCATCCGGTTCTTAGCTCATTTCTAGTTGCTCTTGGCGTCAGGGTTGTCGTGGCTATTTCTACCGGTCTCCTCCACAAGGGCATACTCATCGGCGATGAAGGCCAGTACCTCATTCTTGCTTTGATGGCATCTGAAGGGAAGTTGACGTCAGAGTTCTGGGCCGGGTACGGCGAATCGCTCTTTGAAACCACCCGCACGTTCATGTGGCCACTCACCGGGTTGTTCTGGCTACTCGGCCCGTTTCGGATTGTCGCTCAACTTTTTGTAGCCACCTTTGGAGCGGTGACCGCTGCTTGTGCGGCCTGTCTTGCCAGCCGGTTCTTGCGGAAAGAGTTTGCGCTTGGGGCAGGATTGATTGTCGCGTTTTTTCCCTCACAAATTCTTTGGTCTTCAGTCGTACTCCGCGAGTCGTTGATCTGGGCCGGGTTGGCGGCGATAGCTGTGACCGTCGACTATTCGCAGCGAAGTGAGTCAGGTCTTCGCACCGCTCTGTTGACGGTCTTGCTGGGCCTGCTATTCGTTGCGACAGTCTGGCTTAGGGAACAGTCTGCGCTAGTCGCACTGTGGTGCCTGTACCCCGCTCTCCTGGTCGGACGCTCTCGTTTACGAGTTCGGATCCTCACCGCATCTTGTCTACTCATTGTTGCCCCATGGATTGTGGGATTCGGCCCTGGCGGCTCCGACTATGCAGGAAAAGCCATGGAAAGCATGGGAAGCAGCCGTGCTTATATGGCGATGGATGCTAACTCCTCGTTCGGTATTTCCGAAGGACTATATGACTGCCCCGCTCTGCTTGAGGGCCAAGGTCGTGGGAGCGATGAGATCGGTGCTGTTGCTAGTCGATTGATTGACCGCGAACGAGGAGAGTGGATCTGCATCCACGATCAGTATGGGGTGGGAAGGCTCGTAGACAATAGGTTGAATACAAGTTTCCAGCGAATCCCCGGCGGCCTGTACGATACGATGATCCGCCCGCTTCCGTGGGGGGATGGGCGGAGCTTAACTCAGGTCCTCGCTGGGTGGGAGTCCCTACTTTGGATCTCGTTATACGGCTTAGCGGCATACGGCTTATGGGTCCACGGCAAGGGCCACCGTGTGCTCATATACCCAACCTTGTTGCTGTTTGCTATCAGTATTTCAGGAGCCGTAACACACGGGAATTTGGGAACAGCCTTCCGTCACCGAGGACAGATCTGTTTTGTGTTGGCTGTGCTTGCGATGGCTGGGGTTCAAGCAATCGTGGAAGGCCGGAGGATGAAATCGCGAGAACGAAGCCTCGGAACCGTGTCAGATGATGAGTACGTGGATAGAGATGAACGGTGAGATCACGTGCTCGACGAGAAGGCAGAGCGGTTGAAGAGGGTCTCCCATCCCCTCTTAAAGCAATCGAAGGCAAGTCCCGAAATGTGGATCATCGTGTCGTCAAGGGCTTTGGTGAAGAGTGGTCACGCTTTGGAAACCGCCAACTTGAAGTAGACGAGTTGGAGACCATGTTCAGCCACTACACCTCGGTGTTCCCATGGGAAGACCTGCCTGAAGACGCGGAAGGCTTCGACGCTGGCTGTGGCTCTGGTCGATGGGCCCGGTTCTTCGCCCCACGCGTAGGCCGACTGCACTGCATCGATGCGAGCGAGGCAGCACTAGACGTTGCTCGCCAGACGCTTGCTAATGAGACCAATGTTGAGTTTCGACATGAGGATCTCAGTTCCCTCGGGCTTGAAGACGCAAGTTGTGACTTCGGATATGCACTTGGAGTCCTGCACCACATACCCGACACGGAACACGCCGTGGCAACGTGCGCAGCGAAACTAAAACCCGGGGCACCGTTTCTCGTATTCCTGTATCACGACCTTGAAGATCGCGGCTGGTTGCACCGACTCCTTCTCAGGGTCGTCACAGTGATCCGATTCGTCGTGGCGCGCCTGCCATCGAAGCCTCGGTCATTGGTAGCGGATCTGTTTGCTGCACTCGTCTATTGGCCACTTGCCCGTTTGGCCCGAGTGGTCGAAATGGTTGGACGGGACCCGGCGTTTCTTCCATTGTTCCAGTATCGGCATCGGTCGTTCTATGTGATGCGTAACGACTCCTTGGACCGGTTCGGGACCCGTCTTGAGAAGCGATACAGCAGGGAAGAGGTACGTCGACTCCTTGAGAGTGCAGGTCTTGAGAAAGTGGTCTTTTCTGAGGGCCCACCATGGTGGGTGGCAGTCGCATGGCGTCGGCATGATGGCTTATGACCTACAAACGTTCCGACAGTTCCCTTGTATCGGTGGTGATCCCTCTTTTCAATGCCGGGCCCTGGATACGCGAGGCCTTGGCCTCGGTCGCAGCGCAGACCCATGAGGTCCACGAGTGCATCGTGGTGGACGACGGTTCCACGGACGATGGACCAGACATTGTGCGGGAAGTGCAACAAGATAGGTCCCTCCCCTTAACCCTCATCGAGATCCAACATTCTGGGGTGTCGGTTGCCCGAAATACCGGAATCGCTGCCACCTCCGGCGATTTTGTGGCACTACTTGACTCTGACGACGTCTGGAGTGAAAGAAAGTTGGAATGCCAGGTCGCTACGTTGCAGCGCACTGGAGCGATCATGTGTACGACTGGATACGCCCTGTTTGAATCGGAGACTCGGAAGGTCAAGGGGGTCGTGACCTTTCGCCGCCCTCACCAAGCGATCCGACGGTGGTTGGCCATGGAGGGGAATGGTCTGGCGATTTCTTCAACGGCGCTCTTTCGCCGATCGGAAGTCGAGCGTGCGGAGAATTTTGATCCGCGAGTCTCAATAGGCGAGGACCTCGAGTTCACTCTCCGGATGAGCGGAGGTGGAGCCGTAATAGTTGACAGGAGGATTCTTGTCGGCGTCCGGACTCATGCAGCCCAGGCCCATCGAAATCTGGAAAACACGTCTGTAAACATGGCAGCACTTTATGATCTGTTGCCGATCGAAAAATTCGGTTTGTCCTTCGCTAAGCGCTGCCGGTCAAACCTTGATGCACACGTCGGCTATTCCCTGCTAGCCCGCAGGCGACCAGTTGAAGCCGCTGTTGGACTTGTTAGCGCGCTACGTAGAGATCCGCGCCGCCTTGTGACTCTGCCGATCTACGCTCTTGGTCGTCGCATCGTCCGTCGGTCGCGCGTATTTCTCTCAAGGGTGTTTGTGTGGTGAGTGCCCCATTCCCTGTAAGGCATTGGTGGGCCAGCTGGGCGGAGCGGGTCAGGGGCGAGGTCATCCTTGTTTTGATGGGACGTCTTGCTAATGCAGTCGCGGGCACAGTTTTTGTGCTGCTTACAGCTCGACATTTGGGTCCGACCGGTCGAGGCGTAATTGCTGTTGCGTTCACACTTGCCTGGGCAACCACGAGCGTGGCTGATCTCGGCACCTCAACTAGCGGTCGGATCGGCCTCCTCGCACCGGACAGTGGCATAACAGAGCGTGATGTCCTGTCTCTGACAGTGGCGCTAATTCCTTTGCAGGCAGTGCTCTCTGTCGTTGTCGTTGTCGTGCTGTCTGTGACCTCACTACACCTGGGTGTGCGCTTTGCAGTTGCGGTCATTGCATTGAGCGTGGCGACGATGATGTTCAATTCAGCCGTATGTCTCGTCTACGGACTACGACGCTATGGGGAAGTGGTAACAGCGGAGGTCAGCCTCGCCGTCTTACAGATCGTTTGTCTTGTTGGCCTTTTCTGGACCGGTCGGCTGACCACCACATCAGCCGTTGTTGCCATGACTATCGGGCCGTTTCTCGGTGCAGTTTGGCTTGCGCATGCAACCGGAGCCTTGAGTCGTGACCTATTAGTCAGACACAACTCCCAATGGCGGAAACTGGTCACCGATGGACTCTCGCCTATGGCGGGAAACTTCTCGCTCTTCCTAGCGCTGAGGGCCGACAGGTTGATTATTGCCGTAGTTGCTGGGACCCACTCACTAGGTGTTTTCACTATCGCACTTGCCATTCCCGAGACGCTCCGAATCTTGCCGAAAGCTGTCAGTCAGGTGATTGCTGACCGAGTCCGCAGCGGAGTCGACCAGGTCGCCATGGCTAGGCGGCATGCCAGACGTTTCGTGGTCTTGTACAGCCTCCTTCTGATGATTGCATTCTTGGTTGGTTGGTTTCTTCTCCCGGTTGTGTTCGGCGAGGGGTTCCGAGACGCGCGAGACGTGCTCCTAATAGTCGTCGTTGCTGAGGCGGTATTGTCAGTTCACCTGATGCAGCAGGCTTTGCTGGTCGGCTTTGGTCGTTCTACCGGAATCGGTGTTCCACAGGTCGTCGGTGCGATCGCAGTGGTGGTACTGGATCTCGTGATGATTCCTCCTTGGGGCATGTTGGGTGCCGCTTGGGCATGCCTACTCGGCTATGGCGTTCTAGCGATCACATCGACCGTTTGGACAAACCGGGAATTAGGAAGGCAAGTTCTGTGATCCCCTCTAGTAGATCAATCAGGTCGATCGGCTACGTGCCCCACGGATTGGAGATGGAGCGACCGTTTGATCGTCGGCGCTTTCCGAGGTACGCGGCAATGCGAGGTCTGGTATTCGATATTGTGTCGGGCTGGGAGGACCACGACATCATCGTCTTGTCCCCCAGGGCTGATGTCACTAGATGGGCTAATACCCCACCCGATCGGAAGGTCATCTTTGACCTCCCGGATTCCTTCCTTGACGAGGGTCGAGGGTTGAAACGGTCGGCACGTGGTCTGGCCAAATGGGCTACAGGCGAGATCAGTCGGCCAGTGGGCAGTTACCTACGGGCAGTTGAGCGATTGTTGAGACGGGCTGACGCTGTCGTATGTAGTACTGAAGAGCAGGCTGCAAAGCTTGGCCACCACAATCGCAATGTGCACCCAATCCTCGATTTACACGATGAGCTTGAGTTCCGGGCACCGAGATTCCGCCTCTCGGACCGACTGGACATCGTGTGGGAAGGCCTTACCTCGACGCTGTCGGCGATGGGTCCGGTGCTACCAGCTCTGCGCACGCTGGCGCGAGAACAGGAGGTTCGACTTCACCTAGTTACTGATTTGTCGTCGCCTCGGTTCATGAATCGGTTCTTGGTGCGCCAAACGGAGGATCTCGTGGCCGATTGGGGCATTGATGTCAGGCTCTATCAATGGAGTATTGATGCGTTGACCGAAGTCGCGGACAGATGCGACATTGCTATCGTGCCGGTCGACCTGAAAGATCCGATGGCGTCTGGCAAACCTGAGAATCGGATGAGGATTTTCTGGCGTCTTGGACTCCCAGTTGTTGCTTCAGCCAACCCTGCGAACGTGCGAGCCGCGTCTCTCGCTGGCCTGCAAGATCAGGTGCTTTGTTCAACGACTGATGACTGGAGGCGCGCTTTGGAGAGCCTCCAGGCGTGCCCCGAGGACCGGTTTGCCCTTGCCTCGGCGGGCCAAACAGCTGCCCGGACCGTGTATTCGGAAGAGTCGCTTGCTCAGCGCTGGGACCGACTCTTCGAGACCCTGTAATGAACATCCCAACTGGGCCAGCCTCCGGTATGTCAACAGTTACCTATCTCTCGATGGATCCGTTGACCGGTACCGTTGGCTCTTCACAGGTCCTCAGGTACGTCTTACGTCTCGCGCACCGTGGATTTGACGTCGATCTCATCACCTTTGAGCATTCCGTGGATCCAGTTGTCCTTGAGAATCTCGTAGAGCTCGGTGTGAGATGGCGCCCACAGAGGTTTGGCCGCAAGGGATCGGTCGGAGGTCTCGGTCGTGTAGTTCGGGCAGCACGAGTTATCCGGGGTGCCGCGGTGGTGCATGCACGGAGCGATATGGCGGCAGCGTCAGTGATGCTCGCCGGCATTGGAAGGTGGGTCTGGGACGTACGGTCACTTTGGGTCGACCAGAAGATCGCCACTGGAGTGGTGCGGCCCGGATCCCTGCAGGAGTCTGTAATGCGACATGTCGAGCGAAGGGCTGCGTACCGAAGCACAAGGGTGACGGCCCTTACCGAGTCGGCGATTCACGAACTTGACCACCGCTATGAGGGTGTGGTTTCGCCCAAGGCACGAGTCGTGACCACGTGTACCGACCTAGACCAGTTCAGATCGACGCCCATGCCATCGCTTCCGCTCAAGGTTCTTCTGGCAGGCACGCTAAATCGCTATTACGACGTGCACTTGATGCTCGACTTGGTCGCTGAGTTCAGACGTCGAGGTCCCGTTGAGTTCATCGTGGCGTCGCCTGGAGAGACTGACTGGGAGAAGGAGTTGACTGGAGTCGGGGCGGTGCGGGTGTCCGCAAAGCCGGAAGAGATGGCTGACTTGGTGTCGTCGTGTCATGTTGGGCTGAGTGTGTGCCGCGATGACGCTGGACCGAGTCTTCGCGCCGCTATGCCAACCAAGATCGGAGAGTTCTTGGCAAGCGGTCGACCGGTAATCGTCAACCCTGGTCTAGTCGACGCGGCTGGACTACTAGAACGCCACGGTTGTGGAGTTGTCTTCGGGCGTTCGGGAGGTCTTGAAGTGGTTGAGGCGGCGAATCAGGTTGAAGAGTTGGTCGCAGAACCACGGACACCCGAGAGATGCCGGCTTCTGGCTGAATCTCACTTCGACCTGGACCAGGGAGTCGATCAACTAGTCGAGATATATGAGGAGTTGGGTGTTGAAACTGGGTTTCCTCCGGCCCCCGATCTCGATCAGGTACCGTAGGGCTCCAATATGGGATGCCGCTTGTGAAGGCCGTGATTCTTGCCGGTGGTCTGGGTGCCCGCCTCGCCGAGGAGACACAGTCGCGACCCAAGCCAATGGTTGAGGTGGGCGGGTACCCGATCCTTTGGCACATCATGAAGTCCTACTCCGCTCATGGCATTGAGGAGTTCATCGTCTGTTGCGGCTATCGCGGCTACATGATCAAGGAGTACTTCGCGAACTACTTCCTCCATATGTCGGACGTTACGTTCGACATCGCGGATAACCAGATGGAGGTCCATCGGCGTCACGCCGAGCCCTGGAGGGTCACGCTAGTTGATACCGGCGAGGATACGCAGACCGGTGGTCGATTGCGCAGGGTGGGCGCCTACCTGGATGACGACACGCCGTTCTGTCTTACCTACGGAGATGGAGTGGCAGACGTGGATATAGCCGCAAGCATCGACTTCCATCGTTCGCACGGCTGCTTGGCGACCGTCACGGCGGTGCAGCCACCGGGTCGGTTTGGTGCGCTTGTTCTCGAAGGTCAGGCAGTCACGGGGTTTGCTGAGAAGCCACAAGGCGACGGCGGCTTCATTAATGGTGGCTTCTTCGTACTAGATCCCGATTGCCTAGGACTTGTTGCTGATGATGCAACCAAGTGGGAGGAGGAGCCAATGCGCCTTCTTGCTGAGCGGGACCAGTTGCGGGCATTCAAACATGAGGGATTTTGGCAACCGATGGACACGCTTCGTGACCGGACTTACCTTGAAGAGTTGTGGGCAACAGGAAATGCTCCGTGGCGAGTCTGGTGAAGGCGACCCTATGAACTACTGAGATTGTGCTTTGCGGGCTGGTTCAAGAATGAGTCGAAGCCACAGCCGCCATAGGTGCAATGTGCGACGAGAGGCGAGGAGCGGGAGATGGTGCCTAATCGCTCGGAGGAAGAGACCTAGAGAAGGGCGCAGCGCTGACTGGCCTGCTGCGCTGACCGCTACGTAGTGATCTTGGCTTCCACGAAAAAGGCCCAGGAAAGGCCCCAGATAATCTCTGGTCGCCTGGGCGGCCAAGAGGTTCTCAGTGAGGTAGGCAAACCGTTTTTGAGCCTGTTGCCACTGGTCCGACGCCATTGTTCGTGATCCATGATCAACGAGGAGCGCACCCTCGCCCGGACACAAAGCCGGTTGGTGTTCGGCAGCAATTCGAATCCAGCAGTGCCAATCTTCGCTCCCGATGAGAGTCGGGTGTTCGTCAAACCGATGTCTTAGGAACAGAGATCTGTCGACATAGACGCCTGAGCACGACAGCGGGTTGCCTTCTGCGAGAGTCTTTCGCATCCCGTATCGCGACCTGATAACAGGCTCGTAAACGGTAGCACCGGATTCGTTAACGATTCTGATCCTCTGGAAGAAGAACAGGCACTCACGGTGAGCTTCCAAGAAGTTGGCGGCGCGGTTTAGCGCACCCGGGGTCAACTCATCGTCAGAGTCCAAGAAGACAAGGAATGCGCCACAGGCATGTAAAGCGCCTCTATTACGAGAGTACGACCGCTCACAGTTTGACTCGTTGACGAGCACTTCCAGGTTCAGGCGGTTGCAATAACTGAGAGAAATATCAACGGTACGGTCGACCGAGGCATTGTCGACTACGAGGACCTGAACGTCAGGCCGGCCTTGCTGGACGATCGATTCGAGACAGCGACCGATGTGGTGCTCCCTGTTGAACGTCGGCACGATGACCGAAAAGAAGGGACGCCTATCCTCGTAAGACACGCATCATCGATCTAGACCGGGGGCAGGGTGCCATCGCTGAGCAGGCTAGTTGCCGTAGTCGTCCCGACCCGGTGCAGAAGAGTTGTCTAGTGCCGTTGGTAATGTTGACAGCCATGACCTACGAAGGTGCCGGTAGTGCGGCAGTAACCGGTGAGGGCTGCAGAAAACCGGTTCTTGTTGTCGGTGGGACGGGCCATGTTGGCGCGTCGCTGTGCCAGTACCTCTCTGCTGGTGGTTACGGCGTGACGGCGGCGAGCCGCTCAACGGAGCTCACCTTCGATGATCCGAGAATCGGACGTTTGCGAATGGACGTTTTCTCGCCGAAGGCGGTCAACGAGTTCCAGCGATACCGGACCGCGGTCATCTGCCCATGGATAGAACACGATGACCAGACGACCTCTCGGCAGTGGATTGACCGACTTGCACGCCAGCTTGTAGAGACAGGAGCACGATCATTGATCTACCTGTCATCCATGTGGGTCTACGGTGGCGAATCCCAAGAATTCCTTACAGAGACGACGCCCGTTGCTCCGACAAGTTCGTATGGCTCAGCCCACGCTTCGAACGAAGTTGCTCTTGTTGAAATCGCAGGAGAGCTTGGAGCCGATCTTACGATCCTCCGAATGGCAAATCTGGTGGGTCCAGATCCGTTTTACGCGTTCCGAACCAAGATTGCCTTCGCCCATGAACTTCTAGAGATGGCCCTGTTGGACCGGTTGATAATGCTGAGGTCAGCACCTTCGACGCCTCGAAACCTCCTGCCCAGGTCGCTGTTCCACCATGACGTCGAAAAGTTGATCGCCCGGCCACAAATTGAGGGTCGCGTCGATATTTTCAACCTGGGAAGTGGTTCAACCTCGACCATGATCGGATTGGCCAGAGAGATTGCCGCTATGGCTGAGCGGTATCATGGTGACATAGTTGCAATCGAACATCCCGAAGAGTCGACGCCGCAGGTGAGCTTTCATCTCGACACTGGGAAGATTCGGTCGACAGTGGGCCCGTGTGTTGACGATTTGGGCACCGAACTCGTAATGGTCATGGGTGACGTGCTTGTCGGCCGCGATCGCGCCAATGTGAATGAGAACTTGGTGTGAGCCAGTTCAAAGATCTCTACCGGGGGCGCCGTGTCCTGGTGACGGGTCATACCGGCTTCAAGGGTTCATGGTTGGTGATGTGGTTACAGCACCTCGGAGCCGACGTCTCTGGTTTCTCAGATCGAGTCTCGACTACCCCGGCGATGTTCGATCTCCTTGATCTCGGTGGGAAGATGAAGCACCGTCTGGGTGACATTCGTGATCGCGCCCGACTGGCGGAGGTTATTGACGAGGTTCAACCGGAGTTTGTCTTTCATTTAGCCGCACAGGCGCTTGTGCTCGAGTCTCACAAGGATCCGTTAGCGACCTTTGAGACCAACACCATGGGTATGGCCAATTTGCTTGAGTGCATTCGCGAAAGACCTTGGATCAAGGTTGCCGTGCTTGTTACCAGCGATAAGGCATATCGCAACAACGAATGGGACTGGGGATATCGGGAGACCGATGTGCTTGGTGGTCTCGACCCCTATAGCGGCTCGAAGAGTTGCGCCGAGTTGGTGGTCCATTCGTACTACCACTCGTTTCTCCAGCACGCGCCAACGAAGATCGCAACCGCGCGAGCTGGCAACGTGATCGGCGGGGGAGATTGGGCTGCTAACAGACTCGTGCCTGACTGCATCAGGGCCTGGTCTGCCGGAGAGACTGTCAGAGTGCGGAGGCCACAGGCCACGCGTCCATGGCAGCATGTTCTAGAACCGCTGAGTGGCTATCTCTGGCTTGGTGCTTGCCTATACCACGGCCACGACGGCCTTGATGGCGAGCCGATTAACTTTGGCCCCGATTCCCAACAGGACATGACTGTTGCAGATCTGATCGACGCTATGAGCACGAGATGGCCTGGTGTCAGGTGGGAGGCCGGTGACCAAGATGGCGACGATGGCCTGGAGGCCACACTCCTAAGGTTGTCGTGCGAAAAGGCAATGCAGCGTCTGGGCTGGCGCGCTGTTCTTGATCTCCCAACTACGGTCAAGATGACAGTCGAGTGGTACCGACAGTGGTCCGAGGAGAACGCCAGTCTCCACAGTCTCACAATCAAGCAGATCGAGCACTACACCAACATTGCCAGTTCTTCTGGTCTCGCGTGGAGTTCAGTATGAGGACCCGGTTGTCGATCGAAGGAGTACTCCTGACCGAACTCCGACAGGTATCTGATGAACGCGGCATGGTGCTCCACCACATGCGGAGCGACGCACCCGAATTCACTACCTTTGGCGAGTGCTATTTCTCAGTCATGGTGCCTGGTGCCGTCAAGGCGTGGAAGCGCCACCAAGAACAGACCCAGCATCTCGCTGTTCCCGTTGGCCGGGTCCGATTTGTGATTTACGACGATCGGGAGACATCGCCCTCTCTCGGGAGCCTTGATGTTGTCGAACTGGGTAGACCTGACGACTACCTCCGACTATGCATACCCCGAGGCCTCTGGTATGGATTCAGTTGTCTCAGCGATGAGCCGGCGCTGATTGCTAACTGCGCTGACAGACCACACGATCCAGCGGATGCAGAACTCCGGTCGGACGATGACCCATATTTTCCGCATCGCTGGCGCTAGTTACCCCTAACTGGCACGGTGTTACCGGCGCCGGAGGAGAAGATTCCACTGGACTGACTTGGCCATCGCTGTTTCGGCGTCGATGGCTCTCAGGGCCAACCGCTTCTTGATCCGCCCTGCCTCCTCTATTGCGTAGGCGTCGTAGTTGGCCGATGTGGATTCCAAGAGGTCCCCAACCCAATCAACCGGGAGAGTTGTTGTGACCTCAAGGATCGCCGCCCTAACCCGGCGATTGCTGAATAGCTCAGGTGCGCCACGGAGTACATCTGGTTCATAACCCTCCACGTCGATCTTAAGGAGAGCGATCTCGTCTTCTTTGTCGACCTGTTCAGACAAGAGATTTCTGAGCGTTAGCTGCGGTACATGCAGGGTCTCTCCTTCGTACCAGTTCTCGGCCAAGCCCGATCGGTGGCCCGGCACCACTGATCCGAGACCCCGGTGATCCGGGTTGTCCCAGCCCGTCAACTCGACCATTCCATCCGTATCTCCCAGCGCAGCGGTGATTACGGTCACATTGCCGAGTCCTCCAGTTACCTCCAGAAGGGCACCGACGCATCGGGGTGAGGGTTCGACAGCGATTACCCGGCCGGATGAGCCAACCAGGCCTGCAGCCCGGGCAGAGATAATCCCCACATTTGCACCGACATCGATAACAAGGTCTCCTTCATGGACCAGATCCCCGAGTAATCGGAGAATTTCGCGCTCGTAGGTTCCCTCGTAGGCGGTCCGGCATGTCCAGTCGTCAGGATGATTCATAAGGGGCATGCCATTGGGGAGGCAAACAAGGCCTGGAGGTGGTGGATGCTGAAGGAATCGGGCAATGCGCCAGTACCACGACGCTCCTCGCAGGCCCGCTTGAGCGAGTCTGTGGGCCAGCTGGTGGGTAAATGGAAGCACCTCAACCATAGGGATGAGGGTAGGCCTACCGCACACAGTCTTGGCGGTTTCGGATTCAGCCCCGCCGGTTCGACGAGCGGGGCTCGGATGAGGATGACAACAAATATTCTCAGCGCATGGGGCTCGTACCGCAGGCAGAGGCATGGCTGGAGTTGACGATAAGAGTCACATGTTAGGTTTGTGGCCCGAGCGCCTTTCACGTCTCCGAGTGTTGGCGTAGGGCAACGACTGTCGGTTTCTGGAGTAGGACCTTGGCGCCTTCGACTGCAATTGAGACCACCCCGATCCATGGCCTGACGCTGCTTCGGAGAGAGCCCGTTGAAGACAACCGAGGTTCGCTTGACCGGGTATTCGATATCGACCTAGCTACCTCGTTAGTACCCGGGTTCTCAGTCGCGCAGGTCAATCACACTGTGACCGTGGGACGAGGGACTGTGCGTGGCCTCCATTACCAAATACCACCATTAGCAGACGCAAAAATTCTTACCTGTCTGCGAGGTCGGATTTTCGATGTAGTTGTGGATCTTCGACGAGGTTCGCCAACCTTTCTAGCTTGGCACGGCGTTGAACTAGCTGGGATGGACGGGGTATCGGTGGTTGTACCTACTGGACTCGCTCACGGGTATCAACTGCTAGACGACTCCTGTGAGTTGCTTTATGTACACGGAGAGCGATATCACCAGAGTTCGGAGGGGGGAGTACACCCAGAAGATCCGATGCTGGGAGTTAGGTGGCCAGAGGAAATCTCAAGGATGTCAGACCGGGACCACAATCATTCGATGCTTGACTCGGACTGGACAGGGATTGAGTCTTGAACTGTCGGAACTGTGGACAGACGGTTGAACTTGTTCTCGTTGATCTCGGAAGCGCGCCACCGTCCAACTCCCTGCTGACCGAAGCGGACTTGGGTTCAAACGAGACCTGGTTCCCGCTACGAGTACTGGTGTGCGAGGCGTGCTGGTTAGTTCAAACTGAGGACGTAGTGGATGCCTCGGTCCTATTCAGTGCTGACTATGCGTACTTCAGCGGTATCTCATCGACTTGGGTTGAGCACTGCCACCGTTTTGCCGACCGGTCCATCAAAGAGTTTGGGCTTGGGTCTTCCAGCCGCGTAGTCGAGGTCGCGTCCAACGATGGGACCCTGCTCAAGTGTTTTCATGACCAAGGAATCCGTAGCACGGGTATTGAACCCACTGCCGGAGCCGCTGCGATCGCTCGAAAATCTGGCCTTGAGACCGTTGAGGCCTTCCTTACCCTCGAATCAGTAGATGCCCTGGTCGCCAGTGGGCTAGAAGCAGACTTGTTAGTTGCGAACAATGTCCTTGCGCACGTTCCAGACATCGTCGGCTTCGCAACTGCTTGCCGACGACTCCTTGCCGATGATGGAGTGTCATCTTTTGAGTTTCAGTATCTCGGTGAACTTATATCTCAGACAGAGTTTGACACCATCTACCACGAACATTTCTCGTACCTTTCGCTCACCGCCGCTGAGGCAGTGTTGGAGGCTGCCGGGCTGACCGTCTTTGAGGTGGAACGTTTAACGACTCATGGAGGGAGTCTTCGTGTATACGCGCAAGTTGCCGGGGGTCGCGGTCTTCCTGTTGCAAGGTCAGTCGACCTGCTTCGTGCTGAAGAAGCAGAACTAGGTCTAAGGACATCGTTCTTCTACTCAGGATTTCAGCCGCGCGTAAACCTCATCCGGGACCAACTGCGTTCGTTCCTCATTGATGCAAGAAAGGAGGGTCGAACCGTTGTTGGATACGGAGCCGCAGCGAAGGGAAATACGCTGCTCAACTACGCAGGGGTGGGCCCTGACCTAGTGAGATACGTGGTAGACAACAACCCCGCAAAGCAGGGCCACTATCTCCCAGGAAGCCATATCCCTATTGTTGAGGAACATCGTATCGCTGAAGACCAGCCAGATTTTGTTCTGATTCTTCCCTGGAACCTACGTGACGAAATCAGGCACCGGCTTGAATCACTCGGTGGTTGGTCAGGTTCTATGGTGACAGCTATTCCTAAGTTGATTATTGACTGAAACAGGTCGAATCGTTCAAAATTCTGCTTACGCCGGGTCAAGGCGGTATACGGCGCCGGCGAGAGAAAGCACATAGACAGTTCCATTGTCGGTTCGAGCGAATGAAAGGCGATGGTACCTTGTTCACAGCTTGGATGGATAGTGTACTAAGAGGGTCAACTCAGATAACGTGTGCTAAGGATCAGAGGTTTTCGCCGATTTCGGTTGATGATGTAGCCGACGCTATTGTTGCAACAATCGACAACGATTGTATAGGGACTTATCATATTGCAGGCCCCAAAGCGTATTCGAGAGTTGAATTATTGATGATGCTTCTGGAAAAACTCAATGAGCGAATACGACTTGATGTGAACGTGAAGACTTGTAATATTAATGATTTCGAATTATCAGAAGTCAGGCCTATTGATGTGTCTATGAGTCCATCAAAATTTATCAGAGATACGGGTATGCAATTTCAGGAAACTGACAAGATGTGTGATCGGATTATAGACGAGTATCTATTTAAAAATGAAAGTGAGCCAATTAGATATGGAGATTAGGGATTCGGAGAGATTTCGTATATAGGACCGGGAAAGCGGAATCCAACTAGGCCTTCTGTAGCAACACCAGACCGTCTGCCTCACCAGGTCTTCCACGGGGCTCCCCCCGATGCCCAGAGGTCCTCCAGCAGGTTTCGTTCACGAACGGTGTCCATCGGCTGCCAGAACCCGTGGTGTTCGTAGGCTCTCAACTGGTCTTCGACAGCCAGCCTGGTCAGCGGCTCGTCTTCCCACCTGGTGTCATCGCCGTCGATCAGATCAAGGCAGCCCGGGTCCAGGACGAAGAAGCCGCCGTTGATCAGCCCCTCGTCTCCCGTCGGCTTCTCTATGAAGCCCGTGACCCTCTGTCCCTCCAACTCCAGCGCTCCGAACCGTCCGGGAGGCTTCACCGCAGTCACAGTGGCCAGACGCCCATGCCCTCGGTGGAACGTGATGGTCTCCGAGATGTCTATATCCGACAGACCGTCGCCGTACGTCATGCAGAACTCGTCTTCGCCCTCGACGTAATCGGCGACCCGTTTCAGACGTCCGCCCGTAAGCGTGTCTTCGCCGGTGTCGATAAGCGTGATCCTCCACGGCTCGGTCCGCTCCTTGCGTACGTGAACCGCGTTCTGTTCGAGATCGAAGGTGATGTCGGACATGTGGAGGGAGAAGTTGGCGAAGTACTCCTTGATCACATAGCCGCGGTAGCCACAACAGACGATGAAGTCGTTCACGCCATGGGCCGAGTACATCTTCATGATGTGCCACAGCATCGGCCGCCCACCGATCTCGACCATGGGCTTGGGCCTGGAATGGGTCTCCTCCGACAGGCGGGTGCCGTACCCGCCTGCCAGGATCACGGCCTTCACTGCTGCTCACGCTCCATACGACCGGCCACCGTACCGGAAGTCGAACCCTTGGTTGTGGAGTGACGATGGGATGTCCTGTCGAGGCTCCATTCGGCGTCACGGGCCCGTCGAGTCGCTACATTTCACTTCTATGGAACCTGTCGTCAGTGTCAAACATCTGACCCGGGGCGGCAGTCAGGTACAGGGCATGACTCCAGACATACTGTTGGCCAATCAAGGCTACGAATACCTACTGATCGGGGTGGTCCAGTGAGTGGCGAGCGCTTCTTCCACGACTACTTCGGGACGGTTGCCGAGAAACTCAACGACATCGACCCCGAGTCGCTGGTACAGGCAGCAACGATGGTTCGGCGGACCCATGGCTCAGGGAACAAGGTCATCCTGGCCGGTAACGGTGGAAGCGCCGCGATGGCGAGCCATGTAGCGGTAGACCTGACCAAAGCGGCCGGTATCCGGGCCATGAACTTCAACGAAGCTGACCTGCTGACCTGCTTGGCGAACGACTATGGCTACGAGAACTGGGTCGCGAAAGCGCTTGAGTTCTACGCAGATCCTGGCGACCTCGTGATTCTGATCAGCAGCAGCGGAGCGTCGCAGAACATGGTCAACGGGGCCGAACAGGCGAGCGCCATGGGCCTCGCCGTGGTCAGCCTCTCCGGCTTCTCTCCGGACAACCCCTTGCGCCGACTAGGGGACCTGAATCTCTGGGTAGCGAGCGACTCCTACAACATCGTCGAGATGACCCACCATGTCTGGCTGCTCGCCATTGTCGACTACCTGATTGAGACGGCTGGGTGAATGGCGGACCTGGCAGAGAACGGAGTACGGGCCCTCCTGCTGGCGGCCGGGAGCGGTAGCCGTCTTCGCCCCTTGACTGATGAGTGGCCGAAGCCCCTCATGCCGATCTGGGGGCGTCCGCTGCTGGAGCACTGGCTGGAATCTCTCCGATCCGTCGGGGTCCGAGATGTCCTGGTGAACGTGCACCACCACGCTGAGCAGATGGTGAGGTTTCTGGATCGCCCCTGCTACAGGGGGTGGGTTCGCACCGTTCACGAGGTCTGCCTACTCGGAACCGCGGGCACGCTCTTCGCCAACAGGGAGTTCTTCGAGGGGAGGACGACGTTGTTGGTCCACGCGGACAACTGGTGCAGGTGCGATTTCGGTGCATTCATGGCCTTCCACAGGCATCGGCGCCCGGTGGGCTGTCCTGTCACGATGATGACCTTCGACACGCCGACGCCGGAGACCTGTGGAATCGTTGAGACGGATGCCACGGGCGTCGTGATCGGATTCCATGAGAAGGTCGCCGATCCACCTGGGAACCACGCCAACGGAGCGGTCTACCTGCTGGAGCCTGAGATGCTCGACTGGCTGGCGCGCCGTCCGGATGTAAGGGACTTCAGCACAGAGGTGCTACCGAACTTCGTAGGGAGGATCGCCACCTGGCACAACTCCGGCATACACCTCGACATCGGAACTCCCGAGATGCTGGCGCGCGCTCAGCAGGATCCGGCACCTGATCGGGTCCAGGCCGAGATCGACGAGTGGAGTGACTGGTTCAGCGACCATCCCGTCCATCGACAGGTTGCCGACCTGACGGTGGCCTGTGACCCGACGCCATGAGCGGGGGGTTCCTCGTAATCGGGAGCAACTCGTTCTCGGGTGCCCATTTCGTGCGACACCTGATCGAGCAGGGTCATCAGGTGTTGGGCGTCAGCCGATCCGAGGAGCCGGACGACGTCTTCCTCCCCTACAGGTGGCTGCCGAACTGGAGGGAGCATTTCGAGTTCGAGCAGATCGACCTCAACCACGACCTCGACCGCCTGATGGAACTGGTCCATTCACACAGGCCGTCACACGTGGTCAACTTCGCGGCGCAGGGAATGGTCGCACAGAGTTGGGGTGCCCCAGAGCACTGGTACCAGACCAACGTCGTGGCCCAGGTGCGTCTGCACGACCGGTTGAGGAAACTGGACTTCCTGGAGAAGTACGTACACGTGTCCACACCTGAGGTCTACGGAAGTACCAGCGGAGCGGTGGTCGAGAACTTCGAGTTCGCTCCGAGCACCCCCTATGCCGTGTCACGTGCCGCCTGTGACCTGCACCTCTTGACCTTCTATGAGGCCTACGGGTTTCCGGTGGTGTTCACCCGGGCTGCAAACGTCTACGGGCCCGGGCAGCAGCTCTACCGGATCATTCCCAGGACCATGCTCGATTGTCGGCTTGGTAGACGTCTGCCGCTCCACGGCGGTGGCCGATCAGTGCGCAGTTTCATCCATATCCAGGATGTGTCGACAGCGACGCTGATGCTGGCGCTGAATGGGGAACCGGGCGAGAGTTATCATCTGTCCAGCCGGGAGACGACGACGATCAGGGATCTGGTCGACAGAATCTGCCGTCTGACAGAGGTCGATCCCGGCGACCTCATTGACGAGGTCCCCGACCGCGTGGGGAAAGACCAGTCCTATTTTCTGGACTCCGGTAGGATTCGAGAACAGTTCGGTTGGATCGATCAGGTAAGTCTTAGGGACGGGCTCGTTTCGACGCTTCAGTGGGTCGATCACAACCTCGGACTCTTGGAGCGGTTGCCAACCGACTACATGCACAAGCCATAGTGGCAGTTGAGACCTTCGGAGTAGCGATCATGACGGACAGATTTCGTATCGACAGCCACAAGTTGATGTATCACCCGGAACGGGTACAGGCGTTCCTCGACGCTGGAGACGACTGGGAAAAGTACAAGAACCTCCAGCCCATCTATGCCGAAATCTCGACTGCCGGCTCGTGCAACCATCGTTGCACGTTCTGCTCAGTCGACTATCTCGGCTACAAGCGGGTGTTCCTGCGGCGTGACGTTCTCAAGAGGTTCTTCGAATCGGCAGCCCAGATCGGCCTCAAGGCCGTCATGTTCGCTGGAGACGGTGAGCCCCTCCTGAATCCCGATATCAGCGACATCGTCGGTGATGCGTTCGATAACGGAATCGAGACCTCGTTCACGACCAACGCTGTCCCGTTGAAACAGCGCTTCATCGAGAGTTCGTTGCACAAGATCTCCTGGATCAAGGTCTCGATGAACGCAGGCGATGCTGAGGCGTACGCTGCGATACACCAGTGCGCCGAGAAGGACTTCGAGCGAGTCTGGGAGAATTTGGGGAATGCCGTGGCACATCGGGCGAATGAGCGCCTG
>Ga0209554_1001285_pt1 | contig 19178 bp, 12 predicted proteins | sample MarorgKNORR_S2LV_5_FD_188221 | JGI IMG/M metagenome (GOLD analysis project Ga0209554, IMG submission 188221) | Marine microbial communities from the Southern Atlantic Ocean, analyzing organic carbon cycling - Bottom_A/KNORR_S2/LV (SPAdes) (version 2) | ecosystem: Environmental > Aquatic > Marine...
AGTAAGTATTAACAGTAATAAATAATTGAATGAACACTATTGTTTTACCTTTTTAAAATAAAAACCTGCTAAATAAACTAGCAGGTTTTGTCTCTTTATAATTTTGGTTATTCCTATTGTTTTATTAATTTTTTAGTAATTATACCATTATTTGAATTAAGTTTCACAATATAAATTCCTTTATTAAGTCCTGAAACATTAATATATTTTTTATTAGAAGTAATTTTTCCAATTAAAACTTGCTTCCCTAAAATATCATATATTATAACATCAATATCTTGATTAGAATTAAAATAAAGAAAATTATTATTTACAGGGTTTGGGAACATTTTAATTGAATTATAAACCAAATCATTTACATTAAGTGTTGAAGTATGCTGACCAATATCATCTACAGTATTTTTAGCAAAAGATTCCCACTCATTATGATCATATAATACATTTGGCCCAGAAATATCACTTCTTCTTCTTAAAGTTATGTCTTGTGCAAAATTTGAAGAGCCTCCATTGAAAACTCCAATAATGTCTATTAAAACATCATTCTTAAATAAACCAACAGGATCATTTCCATTAAAACTAACTGGAGCCCCATAATCAGGAGCCATATTAGGCACAGAAATATCTGCTTCAGCTATTAATGTAGCATTATCCGCATTTCCATTAATGACAACAAAAACATCTCCTGGAACTATACTTGTAACACTACCACTTGACAAATCTAAAGGTGTCAACCAAGCTCCACCACCATTTGTTTGTCTTTTAATTGTATAACCTGATAAATTAATTGTTGAATTAGTAACATTTGCAATTTCTAGAGCTTTATTATTTGCAGAACCTTCTACGTATTCAGAGAAAAATAATTCTGTTGCTCCATTGGAGGAGCCATCTGTAGTAGTTCCGTTTACCGGAGAACTCTGTTCAGATTGATTATTAACTGCATCTTTAGCTAAAACTGTCACAGCATATGAAGTTGAAACGGATAAATTAGTAATTGTGTATGAAATAATTGCTGTTGTCCCATTAAATATTCCATCTAGATAGATGTCATAACCTGTTACAGCAGTATTGTCTGTAGACTCGTTCCAAGTTATTTTAAATGAAGAGTCAGTTTCATCACTAACTACGAGATTAATAGGAATTGATGGAGCCTCTGTATCCTCTAAAGTAGTTCCAAACACAGCAGGGCTTTCTGCAGATTTGTTATTAACAAGATCTTTCGCTAAAACTGTAAAACTGTACATTGTGTTAGAATCTAAACCAGAAATTGTAATACTTGTACTTGAGGTTATAGTTATTAAATTTCCGTCAACAAAAACTTCATAACCAGTTACACCAATATTATCAGTAGAAGCTGTCCAAGAAACATCAATTGAAAACGTAGTAATATTATTTAACGTAACATTGGCTGGAACACTTGGTGCTTCAGTATCGCTACTTGTATAAATCCCCCAAATATCTTCAGCAGAATCTCCACCCCAAATTCTTGTTGCTAAATATGGATTATCTATAAACGGATTTCTATTTCCTTGAGCATACGTATTTGATGTGTTTTCATGAAAAATATTACGCTGTTTTTCAAAATCAGATACTGGGTCTTCTACATTCCAATTAAGGAATAAATCAATCATATCATCTGGAGTAAATGTGCCGCTTCCAACGCCAACAGCCGAAGGTAAACATTGGTCCCCATAGCGAACATACATGTACATCATCATCCTTGCAACATCACCTTTCCATTCATCCCCTGGATACCAAGCTATCTTATTACCTACATATGTTTCAATTGAAGAGCCTGAATTACCAGAACCTAAACCAAATTTTCTGTTACTTCTTGTTGAATTTAAGGAAGCATCTGAAGGCCTTATACTGTGTGCGTCTGCTCCAGGGCCTACAAATTCTAAATTAGGATTGCCGAGTGATCTAGGAAAAACATGCTCTCTGTTCCATTCTCCTTGTCCACCACCATTATTATCAATTCCACGCTCTCTATCATTTACAATTGTTCCATCAGACCCATCTTCCCATCCATAAATTAAAAGAACTTCTTGTACGTTAGTTGGGTTTACATCAGTTGCTTTACAAGCTTCCCAAACTCCTGGAGTGTATACTAACATGTTAGTATGAGTTGTTGTGATTTTAGTATTAAGCTCTCCTTTTAACGCTATTCCTGATAATGATAAATTCACATTGTTATAATAAGCCTCTTGAGCGAATATGAAAGTGAATGATACTATAAATATTATAGAAAGTACTTTTTTAATCATAAATAATAGTTTTGTTATTAAAAAATTAGTATTAGATAAATCAATCAAATCAAATTTGTGATTTATCGCTATTTAAATCTTACAAATATAAACTCTTTTTCTAAATATTAATTTAACTTTTGTTGATTTCTCTGATGGTAGTTTTACAAATGGTTTTAGTGATCATTTTCCTGTTTTTGTATATGTAATTAAAGAGATTAAATGAAAAAATTTCTTTCTTGAAAATAAAAAAAGTGACAATTAATTGTCTCTTTTTTATGCTTTAACTAAACCACATATTCCAAGGAATTTTTGCTAGTACAAGTAATAATGACAATGTATAAAAAATAGTAATGGTTTTAAACTTTGATGTAGAAGTTAATTTTTTTTTGTGTTTAGAATAACCTATAGTAATTAATATTACTACAAGTATCATTGTTATAGGATGCTCTATAATATTAGATCTTAAACTACTGTTTTTCATAATACTACCCATTCCCATCTCACTTATAAGACTTAAGTAATCCGAAACAAAAAACAGCACTATCCCAATTAATAATTGTATATGCATTACAATTAAAGTAAATAATGAAACTCTAAAATCTTTAGCATGATACTCTTTTTTACCTATAAATTTAATTATCGCATTTATAGTTGCAAATATTAAAATAAGCAATACTAAATAAGCCCAATATGAATGTAATGTTTTAACGGTGTTATACATAATGTTTTAAATTGATTAGTAAACAAAAATAGTGAATTTTGCTTATAAAAAAACCATGCTAAAAAGCATGGTTTTTTTTATTATTATAATAATTAATTATATTATTGATAAACCCAAACACCACCAGTTTTTATCACACTCATAGTTTCATCAACGATAGATCCGATATATGCCACATAGATAAGTACATATTTCTGCCCTTCATCAGCGGAAGGATTTATATTATCTAAAAGAACGTTAAATGCCTCAAGTAACATTGAATCACTCCAAAAGTTAGAACTACTAGATCTCCTGTCGAAACTACCGAAGTACCCTACATTATCTGCAGGTCCTGGATAAATTGAGATAAACGCATTTGAAATGAGTGCAATATCACCACTTGTAAGAGTATGTCTTATGGTATTATCAGGAACCCATTGTGTTCCATCATGACCAAACTGTAAGGTTGTACTAATTACAGATGTGTGAGGTGTCCAATCACTATTAATTACGGTATAACGATTTCCTCTTATTTGTAATCCACTTGAGCTTGAATAATAATCGTAAACCATAATAACTTCATCATCATCCAATCCAAAAGACCAAGGACTTGTTATACTTAAAAATGCTGGTAAATAATCTTCTGCAGGTGTTGAACTGCCAAAATTATCATAACGTCCTGGTTGCCCTGATCCTTCTCCCATGGAGTCGAAATCAGCAGAGCTTAAGAAATAAACACCACCTACAGGTTCCCATTCACCTCCTGAATAAGCATAATGTGTTCCTTTAGAATTTGATTCACCTGAAACTCCTATAGCTTTAATTGTAATTTGATCAACTTCCCAAGCAGCAGCATCCATATCTGTGGATTCATAAACTATAGCAATATGAATAGTTTGACTATCGTAAGCAGAAATATCGTAATCCTCTGACAAAACAAAATTCCAATTATTCCCTAGAGGAATTGATGTAAAATTTATTGTATCCCATGTAGCAGCTGTATGATCACCTCCCGTGGTGTAATCTGTAGATATTAAAATATTAAGCAGTGATACATCATTCGCATAATTAATAGCTTGATTAATTTGAATCCTCAAATTTTCTTCACTAGTCATATCAATTTCAGGTGAAATCAACCAATCCTCATTAGCTACTTGACCACCAGAATATCCACTCATATAGGCGTACTCAACACCTCCATAAGATCTTGGATCCCAAAACTGTGCACCAACAACGTTAATCGCTTCAAAACCACTCAAATCTCCATTAAAACCCGCTTCATATACATTGGCAAATCCAACTACTGGATCATCAAAATACTGGTCGTAAAGCGCCAATACAATTTGTCCATCTGCTGGTCCTGCAATAGCAGCGTCCAAGATTCCAGGAATATGGTCATTAGAATCTACATTTGGATAAAACCCAAATGCATCACTTCCTGTAGAGGCATAATCTGCATTAGATAATTGGTAAGTATCGGCTCCAGAGTAATCACTTACACCTTCGGCACTACCTATATATAAATCGTATCCAATTAATACAGACGATCCTTTTCCCCAATTAAGGTATTTCTCTGCTAAAAATGCTGGAAGCATGGTTTTGGCATCATCTACAGAACTAAAATTTCCATATCCTAAATTTAAATCATCATAATCTTCACTTGTTAAAGTATAGATATCTTGACCTACAATTGGATTGTCTTGTGCATCTATTTCTTCATAAATGTCTTGAATAGGGTTACAACCTATAAAGATTGCACCTACAATTACTAATAAATATAATATTTTTTTCATCTTACAATTTTTTAAAAATTAATTCTTGCCGAAACATTAAAAGTTCGCCCATAAGCAAACCAAACTAGTGAATTTAAATCGTCTCCTCCATCTAATGCCCCAGAAATATACTCGGTATCAAATACATTGTACATTCTTGCTGTTAAAGTTGCATCAAAATCGTCTCCTATATTGAATCCGTGTCTAAAAATAAGATCGAATGTTCCAAAACTTGGAACTTCCCAAGCATCACTACGATTATTAGGATCAGAACGGCCATTAGGGTCATAACGTGAATAAAGATTATCATAATAATTATAATCAATAATAAGATTAGTCTTTGGCATCAGTTCATAATTCATTCCTAAAGCCATTGTGGTTTGAGCAGCATCACCAACATGCAGATCTTTAATAAAAAGGTTAATCGTTTGAATAAGGTTTTGTTGCTCATCGAAGATTTGTATATCTGTTAAATCGTTTTGCCATGTCCAATCTCCAAAAGATGCCATTCCCGAAAGCGAAAGTTTATCAGATGCTTTATATACAAAATCAAGTTCAATTCCAGTATGCAGGGCATTAACACCTAAAATATTGGCAGCTGAAAAAGTTCCATCTGAATTTTGGAATGATCTTGTTAATGTTCTGTCCTTCCACTGTGTACTATATAAGTTTACATTTGCAGCAAATTTCTCGCTCCTAAATTTATAACCTAGCTCATAACTCGTTATTTTTTGATTTTCTGCGTCCTCATTAATATGCTCATTATCAAAATTTAAAAACACAGAATTAAATCCAGGAGCTTTTTCAAAATACCCTAAATTGGCAAAAAGTGTATGATTATTATTTATATTATAATTTAATCCTCCTTTAATACTATAACCAAAGAAATTATAGCCGTCTGTTTCTTGTAGTGAATCACTATCCAAATAATTAAAATAATCTATTCGCTTATAAGACGTATTAGACAATGACAATGAAGCAAAGGCAGCTACTTTATTTTTAGAATATTCTATTTGTCCAAAAGCACCTGTCCATCCAACTTTACCATCGTTATGGTAAGAGAATTTATCACCAACTTGTACTGTTGTGTTTGGATTGTTTACATCATCATCAACAGCAAAATATTGACCACCTAATAAATCGGTCACTTCTCTAAAGTGTCTTCCTGTATAGTCTCTCAAATCAAGCCCTAATAATAGTACATAATTATCAGATAAATTGGTTTTTAAAGTAGAGAGGAAGCCAAACCAACTATGATCGTTTCGAGATGCTCTCAAAATAGATGTGGATCCATTAGCTCCGTTTGCAATATTTTCATCAACAATTCTATCTAAATCTATAGGTCCTAAATTTCCAACTCTATAATCTGAATTAGAAAATTTATTTACTCCTGCAGTTCCACCGCCACCACCTGTGCCATAGGATGCATAAGCTGATGTAGAGACACTTGTTTTATCACTAATTGTCCAATAGTGATTTAATGAAATTAATGGTTTGTGATAGAAGTTATCTTCAACATGTGTCACTTGACCGTTTTTGTATCCCCAATCAGAATTAAATTTTATGCCACTCTCACTTGCTCTATATGTAGAAATTAAATGCCTATTTTGTCTTTGCCCATGATTTTGTTTGGCTCCAAAAGCTGAAAAAGATAATTTGTGCTTATCATTAAATCTTTTAGATAAATTAATAAAATAAGAAAAAGAAGTGAATTCGTTACCATCAATATAGCTATCACCTTCAGTTTTATCGACAGAAATAGTTGTAGCTAACCCATTTTTCATTATCCCTGTAGAATAAGTTAAACCGAACTTTCTATAATTATCATTTCCGACTTCGGTATAAACACTCCCTCCTACTTCTACATCTGTGGTTTTTGTTATAATATTAATTGTTCCTCCAATAGATGGTACTGCTAATTTAGAAGCTCCAAGTCCTCGTTGTACCTGCATCTGGCTTGTTACGCCACCTAAGCCTGCCCAATTGCTCCAATACACACGGCCGTTTTCCATGTCGTTTACAGGAATACCATTAATTAAAACGGCAACATTTTCCGAAGAAAATCCTCGAATGTTAATTCTACCATCTCCAAAACCACCACCAGCTCTTGTCGCATAAACTCCTGGAGTAGATTTTAAAATTTCAGGAAATTCCTGAGAACCTAATTTAAGTTCGATCTCCTCAGCTTTAATTGTAGATACTGCTATAGGCGTTTTTCGATCTACAGCTACAGAAGCAATAACATAAATTTCTTCTAATCCAAAAAAGCTTGACTTTAATACAATATTTCCAAGATCTGTATCTCCTGAAATAGAAATCTCTTGACTTATAAAACCAACATAAGTAATTACAATAACTGCATCACTAGATCTTGTTTTTAAAGTAAAGTTACCATCAAAATCGGTAGAAACCCCATTTGTTGTTCCTTTTTCGATTACGTTAACTCCTGGAAGAGGAGTTGTAGTTTCAGAATCTATAATAGTTCCTGTAACTGTGCTTTGTGCCATAACGGAAGTAGAAAATACCAGTGCTATAGCCAATAATAAAAATTGAGTAATTTTTTTCATTTTAAAAAATTAAAATTGGTTTTAGTTTTAAGGCAAAAAATAAGTAAATAATTAAAAATTATTAACATTAACAAATTTTACCAATGCGGAAGATACTATTATTATCCAAATCTCAAAATATTATAGTGTTAAAACTATAAACAGAGTTTTTAACAAAAATTATGTTAAATTTTTGTAATATTCTAAAAGACTGGTTGTTGATGAGTCGTGGCTCTCGTTTGAAGTATTATTAAGCTCGTCTAAAATCTTGCCTGCAAGTTGTTTTCCAAGTTCAACGCCAAATTGGTCATAGCTAAATATGTTCCAAATAATACCTTGAACAAATATTTTATGCTCATACATAGCAATGAGTTTTCCTAAACTCTCTGGCGTTAATTTTTCTATAAAAATAGTGTTTGTGGGTTTATTGCCTTCAAAAACTTTAAACGGAATTATTTTATTGTTTTCTTCAGTTGCTTCAAAACTATTCAATTCAGAAATAACTTCTTCTTTGGTTTTTCCATTTAATAGTGCTTGAGTTTGGGCGAAAAAATTAGACATAAGTTTGTCTTGATGCTTCTTATTATTATGCAAACATTTAGCAAAACCAATAAAATCTGTAGGAATTAATTTTGTGCCTTGATGTATTAATTGAAAAAATGCATGTTGCGAATTTGTTCCTGGCTCTCCCCAAATAATAGTTCCTGTTTGGTAATCGATGTTTTCACCATTTCTATCAACACTTTTCCCATTACTTTCCATAATGGCTTGCTGCAAATAAGTTGCAAACTGATTCAAATATTGTGAATATGGAATTACAGCTTCGCTTTCTACCTTAAAAAAATTATTATACCAAATACTGATAAAAGCTAATATTACAGGAATATTAGTGTTGAAATCTTCATTTTTAAAATGCGCATCCATTTTATGTGCTCCAGCCAGTAAAGTTTTGAAATTATCGTAACCAACTGATAGACTTATGCTTAAACCAACAGCACTCCATAATGAAAATCGACCACCAACCCAATTCCACATCGTGAAAATATTTGCTTCTTCAATTCCAAACGCTTTTATATCTTCAATATTAGTAGATACAGCAACAAAGTGTTTGGCAATATCTTGTTTTGATGCCGATTTTAAAAACCACTCTTTAATTGTATTAGCATTCGAAAGCGTTTCCTGTGTTGTAAATGTTTTTGAAACAATTACAAATAGTGTGGTTTCTGGATTTAACTTTTTAAGTATTTCATTAACATGATCGCCATCTACATTGCTTACAAAATGTGTTGTTAGATGATTTTTGTAATACTGAAGAGCATCTACAACCATTGCTGGCCCAAGATCTGAACCTCCAATACCAATATTTACAATATCAGTAAATGGTTTGCCTGTAAATCCTTTTTGTTTTCCATCAACAATTTGTTTGGTGAACTTTTTAATTTTCTGTTTTACTTGATGAATCTCGGGAATTATATTTTTACCGTCAACAAAAATTTTATCGGTTTCTTTAGCACGTAATGCAGTATGCAAAACTTCTCTATTTTCAGTTTTGTTTATTTTATCGCCTGAAAAATATTTGGAAATCGCATTTTGCAAATCAACTTCTTCAGCCAATTCTAAAAATAAGTCTATCGTTTCTTGAGTAATTCTGTTTTTAGAATAATCAACATAAAAATCATCCCATTTAATTGTAAAACGATTTGCTCTTTGTTCATCTTCATTAAACCACTGTTTCATTTGAACATCTTTAATATTCATAAAGTGTTCTTCTAACTTGCTCCAAGCTTTTGTTGTTATGGGATTTATGTTCTTTAACGCCATTTAGTCCATTTGTATGACAAGAGATTCGAAGTCTTTATCTTGAGGTTTTTCTTCTAAAAACTCAATATTATCTATCTGAATTTTTATTGGTATTATAAATTTTAAATAGCTTGCTTTTAATTCTTCAGAAATAGGTTTGGCTTCAGGAAGTTTTTGCCTAAATGGATCTACCTGTATGCCATTTTTCCAAAATCGATAACATACGTGTGGTCCACTAGTATTTCCTGTCATTCCAATCCAACCAATAACATCGCCTTGTTTTACAAAATCACCAACTTTTACATTGCGGTTTTTCATGTGTAGGTATTGCGTGGAATAGGTAGCGTTGTGTTTTATTTTTACGTATTTGCCATTACCTCCTTTACGTGTAGATTCAACAACAGTTCCATTGGCTGTAGCCAAAATTTGTGTGCCGTTTGGAGCAGCAAAGTCTGTGCCTTTGTGAGGTCTTATTCTATTTCCATAATAAGCGATTCGCCTTCGTAAATTATATCGAGATGAAACGCGACTAAACTGTACAGGTCCTTTTAAAAATGCTCGTCTAAGATTTTTGGCGTCTTCGCTAAAATAATCGCTAATCCCTTTTACGCTATCGGTTTCAAAATCGAAGGCATAAAAAGATTCGTTTCTATGTTCAAAATAGGCAGCCTTGATATGTTGTATTCCTCCGTAAATAGTGTCATCAATGTATTTATCGGTATAAATAACTTTAAAACGATCGCCTTTTTGAAGACGGAAAAAATCTATCGTCCAAGCATAAATATCAGACATATCATAAGCCAAAACCATGCTAATGCCTTGTTGATCTAAGGCTTCAGAAATTGTACTTGTTATAACTCCTGAAGCTTCTTTCTCAACATATTTTACAGGTTTCCTTTTTATATATGCTTTTGTAATAGAATCCTGAAAATCTATAACTACATATTCTTCTTTGGTAGGTTGATAAATAAAACACTGAGGCAATTGTAGTGAGTCTTTAGAAAAAAGCAAGGTATATGGTTTGCCTACTATAAGTTTTCTGATATCGAAAGTGTCTTTAGCTTTTTCGGCAATATGAAAAATTTTAGGGTATCCAATTTTGTTGCGTTCTAATATTTCTCCAAAACTATCGCCTTTTCTGATAGTATCTCTAACGACTATATAATTGTTAAGGTTAAATCCGAATTCAAACCTTTCAATTTCTTGTTTCTGTACTAAATCCGTTTCTTGAATAGTATTTTCTTTTACATCTTTTTTACAAGACGAGAGGCTTATTAATACTAAAAAGGCTAAAAATATTCTTGATTGCATATTGTTTTTATACATTCTTCCCCCAATTTTCTAATTCTTCTTCGCTCCAAAGTTCAGGGAAAAAAATTCTTCTCTGATATTTTGGATGCATATACTTTTTCCAATCACTTCCTCCAGTTGCTTCGCCATCGCCAATTCCACTTTCAATATAATGTTTAGCCGCATTGTAATGTGCCATTACCCAAGATACATTTACTGTATAATCGTAATGACGCATAGCTTTTATAAGGTCCTTATCGTTTTGGTCTTCAATTGGTAATTCTTTAAATCGTGACCATAAATTATTAGTGTTATATACTTTCATAAAGGTTATAAATTCTTCTTTATAGCGTTTTTCAAAATTAACGAGTAGTGTAGACTTTTTACCTGTTTTATAATCCTTTCCTGCGGCTTGCCAATACAGATGTTCTAAAGCATGTTCAAAAGGTGTATCTCTATCTATGGTTTTTCTGAATCTATAATCGATTAAATTAATAAGTTCGGTAGAAGCAAATTCTATTAAACGATATTGTGCGCTTTGAAATCCACTTGCTGGTGTTAAGGTTTGTCTAAACTTCATGTATTGTTCAACTTCCATACCTTCTCTCATTATATTAAACGAGGTTGAAAGCATATCGAAATAACGACTAATTCGCATTAGTTTAGTTTCAAAAAAAACAGCATTTAAATTATCCTTTTCTGCGACTTGCTGAATTTCCCAAAGTATCATTTTAAACAGAAGCTCATTGATTTGATGATAACCAATAAACACCATTTCGTCTGGCAGAGTAGTGCGCTGTATTTGAAGGCTTAACAAGGCATCAGTCTGAATATAATCCCAATAGGTTATAGTTTTACTATACAATAAGCCTTCTAAATGTGTTTCTATATCTTGATTAATATCTTTGTATTTCTTTTGAAGTTCGCCTAATATAAAATCGAAATCTGGTTGGTCTGGCATAATTAATTATTCAATTACTATTTTAAATGAATGTTTTAATCCTTTAAATGCAATTAAATCTGCTCTTAAGGATCCTATGGCTAAATCGGCTTTAATTCGCAAAGGTATGTGGTTTTTATCATTAGACACCCAAAGCGTTAAACTTTCTTCTTCTTTAAAAACGCGACCTGCCATAACATAAGGTCTAAATTTTAATGTTTTTACTTTACCGAATTTAGTTCTTATTACTTCTTCGCCAATATATTTAAGTTTAAATCCAAAATTTTCTTTATCAAAAAACATATCAGTTATAAATTCATCACCCAGTTTTAGACTGTCAACTTTAATTTTATTTCGTAAATAATAATAAGCCGAAACCATATCCTGAACATTTGGTTTGGTATCTATAACGTAACTTTTATTATGTTTTTGATCATTTACATAAGCTTTTTGATTGACTTGGTCAAAATTTATTTCAATTTTTTTGGTGTGTCCTCCTTCGTAAATATCTCTAATAAACTTATATGGTAAGCCTGTTTGTTTATCAATATAGGTTTCATATCTGTCTTTTATTTTGAAAAACCAACTAATTGCTCCTGTAGTCTTGCCTATACCAACTACATGAAATACTGGTTTATCATTAATAATATCCTCATTAACTTTTAAAGTAGCTTCACCAGCTTTAAACCAATTGCTGTAACTCATTTTAAACTTAAGCCATTCTCCTGTATCGAAAGCTGATTCCTGTTGGGAAAAAGAAACTTGAGCTATTAAAACAGTTATTATTAAAAGTTGTATTTTTTTCATATTGTAGGTTATTATAATATAATACCAATTTAACCATAATATATCACATATAAATCGTTTCTTTTTTGTTGATATTACGTTAAAAAATCAACTATAACTACAGCTATCCTTTATTTTTTTGCCTTATCTCATCAAAAAATAATTAAATTTAGATATGAGTCATTTTATAATTAAATTGGTATAACTACTGGTTTGGTATTGTTATTATTGAATAAATTACAATTACTGTTCCAAAAGTATAAAAACCTAAAAACTCTATCTAAATTATGATAGAGTTTTTAATCTTAACTATATTAATTTTTTGTTATAGTGTTCCTCTGTTTTCTTGTTCTCTTTCAATAGCTTCGAACAAGGCCTTAAAATTGCCTTTACCAAAAGACTTGGCTCCTTTACGTTGAATGACCTCAAAGAACATCGTAGGTCTATCTACTATTGGTTTTGTAAATAATTGTAACAAATAGCCTTCTTCGTCTCTATCAATTAGAATGCCGTGTTTTTTAAGAACTTCTATATTCTCATCAATTTCTCCAACACGCTCCAATAAATCATCATAATAGCTGTCTGGAACATACAAGAATTCGACACCACGTTCTCTCATTGCAGAAACTGTAGCTACAATATCATTAGTAGCAACAGCAATATGTTGAACTCCAGAGCCATTATAAAAATCTAAATACTCTTCAATTTGCGATTTTCTTTTTCCTTCGGCAGGTTCGTTTATAGGAAATTTAATTCGTCCATTGCCATTAGACATTACTTTGCTCATCAAAGCTGTAAACTCAGTTGAAATATCACTATCATCAAACGAAATAATTTGAGCAAAGCCCATAACTTTAGCATAAAATTCACACCATTTATTCATTTCGTTCCAGCCTACATTACCAACCATGTGGTCAATAAATTTTAATCCAACTGGTTCTGGATTGTAATGCGATTCCCATTTTTTATATCCTGGCAAAAAGATGCCGTTATAATTTTTCCGCTCTACAAAAACATGGACGGTTTCGCCATACGTATGAATTCCTGAACGGATTACATGACCGTTTTCATCTTCTTCACGAGTTGGTTTCATAAACGATTTTGCACCTCTTTTTGTGGTTTCTTCCCAGGCTTTAGTGGCATCTTCTACCCAAAGTGCTATAACTTTTACGCCATCGCCATGTTTGTTAATATGCTCGTTTATTATTCCTCCTTGCTCTAAAGAAGTTGTAAGTACCAATCTTATTTTATCTTGTTTTAGCACGTACGATACTTTGTCTGTCATTCCTGTTTCTAATCCAGCAAAAGCTTCTGATTGAAACCCAAATGCAGTTTTATAAAAATGCGCCGATTGCTTCGCATTTCCAACATATAATTCTATATAATCTGTGCCTAACAATGGCAGAAAATCTTCTGCATCGCTAAACAGTTTTTTTAATGAGTATTCTGTATTTTGTAATTCTTTTAAATTTTTTATTTCAGTTGACATGATTTTAATTTTATTGTCATTCCTGCGAAATCAGGAATCTTATTAATTGATTCTTTAATTTTGATAAAATGGATTCCTGCTTTCGCAGGAATAACATCGTTATTCTAACCATGATTTATAATAATCTTCGTCTGCAATTTTCATGGCTTCTTCTGTAACCATTAAAGGTTTAAAGGTGTCTACCATTACAGCGAGTTCGTTTGTATGTGTTTTACCAATACTCCGCTCTACAGCTCCAGGATGTGGTCCGTGAGGTATACCAGCCGGATGCAACGAAATGTGTCCTTCTTCAATATCATTTCTGCTCATAAAATCGCCATCTACATAATATAACACCTCATCGCTATCTATATTGCTATGATTATATGGTGTAGGAATGGATTTTGGATGATAATCGTACATACGTGGCACAAAACTACATACCACAAATGCATCGGTTTCAAAAGTTTGATGCACTGGTGGTGGCTGATGAATGCGCCCTGTTATGGGTTCGAAATCATGAATTGAAAATGCATAAGGATAATTGTAACCATCGTAACCTACAACATCAAAAGGATGTGTAGCATAAATCATTTCAATAATTTCATTTTGCTTTTTCACTTTTATCAAAAAATCACCTTTTTCGTTGTGCGTTTCTAATTCTTGGGGTTGACGAATATCCCGTTCGCAATAAGGGGAATGCTCTAATAGTTGACCAAACCAGTTTCTGTAACGTTTTGGTGTGTAAATTGGCCTGTGAGATTCTATAATAAATAATCGGTTGTTTTCGGTGTCGAAATCTATTTTATAAATTATCCCTCTCGGAATTAATAAATAATCTCCATATTTAAAGTCGAGGTTTCCTAACATTGTGCGCAACTTTCCTGTGCCTTTATGGATAAAAATAAGCTCGTCGGCATCAGAGTTTTTATAGAAATAATCTTTAGTTGAATGTTTTGGCGCTGCTAAAATAATACTACAATCACTATTGGTCAATACTGTTTTTCTGCTTTCTAAATAATCTGATTCAGGCTGCACTTGAAAACCACGAAAGCGATAGGATTGAATATTATTAGCTTTAACAATTTTTGGTGCAACGCTGTATTGTTTTACGATTTCTTTTACTTGCGTTGGTCGATGTTCGTGGTAGCTATTTGTTGACATACCATCAAAGCCAACAGTCCCAAATAATTGCTCGTAATACAAATCTCCATTTGGTTTTCTAAACTGTGTATGACGTTTAGGTGGTATTTTCCCTAATTTATGATAGAATGGCATTGTTTAAAATTTAATGATTAATAAATTTAATAATTGTAAAGACTATTGATTAATCTTAAACTTGTATAAGATACAAAAAAGACAGCTTATTCAGGATTTCTCTTGATAAGGAAATGTAAAAACAATAGTAATGATTGCCATATTGATTGCATAGTTGCAAATATCGTGAAAATTTATTGAAGTATTGTTGTAGTATATAATAATGGAATTCTTGAAAACGCTGGAACTCATTAAAACCAAAACCCAAGATTAAAAAACCATTGTCCACTACGTGTGTCTGGTGTCCAGGAATATTTTATTTCAATTGGTCCTAAAAATGTTTCCGTAGAGCAGCCAATGGCATATCCAGTATAATCTGGTGAAGAAAACCAATTGCCATTATCAAAAATATTGTCGCCCACATTAGCAAAATTTACAGAAAAAATTAAATGTTGATTTTTAAATATTTCGTAATCAACGTCTATCATGCCTTTTACAAAGCCGCTTCCCGTAATTGACAAATAATCGTAACCGTAAAACGAAATAAAATTGTTTATAAAATTATTACCATAGCCTCCTAAAGCAAAATTTAGAGAATTATTCAAATCGTTTCCAATTTTAAATCCTCCTTGTGATCCAATATTTACAGCTACTTTGTTAGATACGCTAAATACAAATCCAAGTTTTGCTTTAGTTATTGAAAATTGTGAAAAATTATTATTGAAATCTGAAGACGATAGATATAAATGAAAATCTCCATCAAATAGAAACCCTTTTTTTGGGAAATGCTTATTATCATAAGAATCAAATTTTAACTTGCCATACAAACTGATAAAATCACTTTTTTCAAAAGTTGTTTCTTCTTCGGTTGTATTATTATCAATAAAAGTTTCAGAAGTTATTTTGAGTCGCTTATGTTCTACTCCAAGTGTTAAAGCAAAATATTTTCTAAATAGTGTTTGTAAATAAAACTGATTCATTTGATCGCTTAACTCTACATCAATTTTATTTAATCCTGTAGTTATAATTTCGTTTTCGTCCAAAATTAACGATGCATTAATATTTTTATTAAAGGTATTATATCTTGATTTTAAACCAATACTCCAGTAAAATCCTTTATCAATAAAATAATCAAAATTATATCTCACATTATCTCCAAAAATGAAATCGAATGAAACTACATCGTTATTAAATAAAACTCTTTTTTTGGTGACGTTGATTAATACCGCGCTTTTATATAAATCGTCATAATGAACTCCTAATTTTAAAAATGTTGTAATCTCACTTTCGACAACCTTTATGTATAAATCAAACTCTTCTGTAGTACTGTCGTCAGATGATAATTTGTAAGTGAAATTATCAAAATTATGAGTAGCTACAATATTATTAACTCCATCAGTAAAATGTTTATAGCTTATTTTTTCATTTGCTTTTATTTTAAGTTTTCCTAATATATATGATCGTGTGTAATTTTTATTTCCTTTAATTATTATATTATTAATTTTAAGACTATCTGGAACTTGGCTTATTTTAAAATATTGCCTTTCAGAACTTTGTTTTGCTGCAATATCTTTTAATGCCGAAATATTTTGTTGTGCTGCTTTTTCTCCATTTTTAACAATTTCTTCTCCTCTCCTAAACGAAACTACCGAAAAATCATCAATATTTGGTTTGATATAAACATCTGTTTTTTTAGATTTTAGTTTCATTTCATTAATGGTTCTAAAATTATTTATTTGAAACAATATGTCTGTTGCTGAAGTTAAATCTTTTCTTCTTGCTAAATCGTCTTGCACATCCACTCCAATAATTATATCTACCCCTTTTGCCTTGAGCTCATCTATTGGATAATTATTTACCACACCTCCATCAATTAAAATTTGATTGTTAATAATTATTGGTTTAAACAACGATGGAAATGCGCTGCTAGCAGTTACAGCTTGTGCTAAATTACCTTTGTCTAAAATAACAGCTTGTCCAGTTTCTATATTTGTGGCAATACAAAAAAATGGAATGGGCAACTTACTAAAATCATCAATGTCACTGACATGTAATGTTAATCTTGATAATAAATTATAGTTGTTTTGCCCAGAAGAAATGGCAGAAGGTAATTTAATTTTAAACTTTTCAAAAGGTAGTGTTAAAGCATTTTTTTCTTCATTCTCTCTTTCATAAAAAGTCTTTGCTGCTCTTGGAAGATTATCGCTAATTATATCATCAAAATCAACTTTTTTAAAAATCGAGTCTATTTGTTTTCCAGAATATCCTGAAGCGTATAATGAGCCAATAACTGCTCCCATACTTGTACTGGCAATATAATCTATTCTAACACCTAAACTGTCTATAATTTTAAGCACACCAATATGGGCTAACCCTTTTGCACCTCCACCACTTAATACTATACCGACTTTAAGGTCTTGGCTGGGTTTTTGTTGCGCATTAACTATAAACGTGCAACATATTAATAAAAATACTATGGTTTTGTTCACTCTATTTATTATAATAATTATAAATTTTTTCTGCCCTTGAGACTCCAATAATATCTTCTAATTCATCTAATTTTGCATAAGACACGCGTTTGGCAGATTTAAATTTTTTAATTAACTCTATCATGGTTTTTTCTCCAATTCCAGGAATGGTTTCCAATTCGGTAGTCAACGCATTTTTACTACGCTTATTTCTATGATGTTCTATGCCAAAACGATGTGCTTCGTTTCTTAATCTTTGAATAATTTTTAGTGTTTCGCTTTTTTTATCTAAATATAATGGAATCGGATCATCCGGATAAAATAATTCTTCTAAACGTTTGGCGATTCCGATGATAGCAATTTTATCTCTTAAATTTAATTTATCTAAACTTTTTAATGCTGATGATAACTGTCCTTTTCCGCCATCAATAATTATAAGCTGTGGTAACGGTTTATCTTCTTCTAACAAACGCTTATATCTTCTTAATACTACTTCTTCCATCGAGGCAAAATCATCTGGACCATCAACTGTTTTTATATTAAAATGACGATAATCTTTTTTACTTGGTTTTCCGTTTTTAAAGACTACACATGCAGCAACAGGATTCGTTCCTTGAATGTTAGAATTATCAAAACATTCTATATGCCTAGGTTCGTCGCTTAAACGCAAATCAACTTTCATTTGTGCCATAATTCTATTTGTATGACGATCTGGATCTGTAATTTTAATTTGTTTAAACCTGTCCATTCTAAAATATTTTGCATTACGAATGGACAAATCCAAGATGTGCTTTTTATCACCTAATTTAGGGACAGTAATTTTTATATCGCTTCCCAAATCTATTCTAAAGGGGACATAAATTTCTTTTGATGTTGAATTGAAACGTTGTCTGATCTCGGTTATTGCAAGCGTTAATAATTCATTATCAGTTTCTTCAAGTTTCTTCTTTAATTCTAAAGTATGAGACCGAATAATAGAACCATACGAAAGTTGAAGGAAATTAATGTAGGCATAAGTCTTGTCACTCACTATAGAAAACACATCTACATTGCTAATTTTAGGATTAATAATTGTAGATTTTGACTGGTAGTTTTCAAGAATTTCTATCTTTTCTTTTACTTTTTGAGCGTCTTCAAAGTGCATGTTGTTTGCAAATTGTTTCATCTGATTTTTAAATTGCATTAACGAGTCTTTAAAATTTCCTTTTAAAATATCTCTGATTGCTTTAATGCTCTCATCATATTCGGTTTCAGTTTCTAAACCCTCACAAGCACCTTTGCAGTTCCCTAAATGGTATTCCAAACATACTTTATATTTTCTTGCTTCAATTTTATCTTCAGCTAAATCATATTTGCAATTTCGTAGTGGATATAATCCTTTAATTAAATCTAATAATGTGTGAACAGTCCTGACACTCGTATAAGGTCCAAAATATTCCGAACCATCTTTTATTAAACGTCGGGTTTGAAACACTCTTGGAAATCGTTCCTTTTTTATACAAATCCAAGGATACGATTTGTCGTCCTTAAGCATAACATTATACCTTGGTCTATACTTCTTAATTAAATTATTTTCGAGCAGTAAAGCGTCCGTTTCAGTCTCAACAACAATATGTTTTATGCTATTAATTTTTTTAACCAATACTCTTGTTTTGCCATTCTCGTGTTTTTTAGTAAAATAAGAGCTGACACGTTTCTTTAAATTTTTTGCTTTTCCGACATATAATATGATGTCATTAGCATCAAAATACTGATATACTCCAGGAGCGTTTGGTAAAGTTTTTAATTGTATGCTTAGTGTAGATTTGTTCATCCAATCAAAGATATGCTAAATCCTATTATTGCAAAAATGGTTTGGCTTTTTTAGTATATTGCATTAACTAATAAGTGCATTTAAGTATTTAA
>Ga0209554_1001286_pt1 | contig 19164 bp, 18 predicted proteins | sample MarorgKNORR_S2LV_5_FD_188221 | JGI IMG/M metagenome (GOLD analysis project Ga0209554, IMG submission 188221) | Marine microbial communities from the Southern Atlantic Ocean, analyzing organic carbon cycling - Bottom_A/KNORR_S2/LV (SPAdes) (version 2) | ecosystem: Environmental > Aquatic > Marine...
AGTCGTTTAGCGCGGGCGCGTGACCGGTAGTCCGGCGGCCTGCCAGGCTGCGAGGCCGCCTTCGAGGTGGAACACCTTGGTGTGGCCGGCCGCCAGCAGTGCGGCTTCGCCCCTGCGTGCGCCGGGGCCCGATCACCGACCTCGACCTCAGAAGCGGAGCGCGCCCGAAGTGACGGGGTCCGCGGGGAGCGGAAGTGAAAGACTCGTTTCGCAAGGCGGTGCTTGCGGATGTGGGGCTTCTTCATCCTCTCGTCGGCACTCCCGCCAGCAGCGTGTTCCCGAAATGGGGATCACTGGTCGCGGATCTCCGCGCGCGCCTTTCGGAACAGTTGGCCGGCCAGCAGCTCCGACTCCTCACCGACCCGCACAGGGATGCGGAGCTGTTTTATTGGCAGCGGGGTGGTGGCCGACCAGGCGAGGTCGACTACGTCATCCAATTTCAATCTCGCGTTGTCCCGGTCGAGATCAAGGCGGGGGCGGAGGGGTCCATGAAGAGCCTTCACCAATTCATGTTCGACCGGAATTTCCCATTAGCGGTCCGCGCCGATCGGTCGCTTCCTGGCCTGGCGACCCTGGATCTAAAAACGCCCCGGGGAGATCACGTCCACTACGAACTCGTAAGCCTCCCGGTGTACCTGCTGTGGAACCTCGGAGAGATTCTTGGCCACCGTTGGAGGCGCGATCCGCCAGTTGGGGAATAGACGGGCTCGGCTGGCGCGGAGGCGCGAAGTGCTCCGCCATCGCCGTCCGAATTCAGGGATCGAGGGAGAGCATCGCAGAACGGAGAGCGGCTTCAGCCCTGGCGGGTGTCGCCGGCACCGCCGCGCTCGAGCTTTGCCTCGAAGAGCCGGTCGTCCGCCGCGCGGAGTCGGCGTGCGAGTTCGCGCGCCATGTTCATGTAGATGATGGCGTATTGCTCTAGATCGTGTTTCGCGATCTTCAGCAGGTTGCTCGCCTGGAGCTCGAGGGTGGTCGCTTTGGCCTCGGCGCGAACCGAGGTGCTGCGCGGCCCGAAATCGATCAGGGCGACCTCGCCGAAGCAGTCGCCGGGGCCCAGGTGGCGCAGCAGGTGGTCGCGACCCTGGTGCGACCGAAGGATCGCGACTCGGCCGCTCTCGAGTACGAAGGTCGAGGTGCCGGAATCTCCCTGGCGAAAGAAGAAGTCACCTTGCGCGACGACCGCCGGCAGCGAGAGCTCCAGGATCAGCTCGAGCGTGGCCACGTTGAGGCCGCCGAAGATCGGCATATTCTGCAACAGCTCGATGCGCCGGTTTGACATGGGAGCCGCTGCCGAGGCAGGGTCAGTCGAGTGCGATCCAGACGCTTTTCGTCTGGGTGTAGAGATCGAGGGCCTGCACGCCGAGTTCGCGGCCGGTGCCGCTCTCCTTGTAGCCGCCGAAGGGGACCGCGGTGTCGAAGGCGTTGTAGGTGTTGACCCAGACCGTCCCGGCGCGCAGCGCCTGGGCCACCCGGTGTGCCTTCTTGATGTCGCGGGTCCAGACCGCGGCCGCCAGCCCGTAGTTCGAATCGTTGCCCTCGGCGATCGCCTCGTCGATGCCCTTGAAGGTAAAGGTCGACACGACAGGCCCAAAGATCTCTTCGCGGGCGATGGCCGCGTTCTTGTCGACGCCGGTGAAAACCGTCGGCTGTATGAAGTAGCCCTTCTCGCCCTGACGAGCGCCCCCCGTCAGCAGCGTGGCGCCGGCCTGCACGCCGCTCTCGATGTAGCCGAGGATCTTTTCGAACTGCTCGTCGCTCACCTGGGCGCCCACCTGGGTGCTGGCGTCGAGCGGGTCGCCCTGCTTGAGTGCACCCGCAAAGCCCGCGAGTGCTTCGACGAAATGGTCGTGCGCCGATTCTTCGACGAACAGCCGCGAGCCCGCGCAGCAGACCTCGCCCTGGTTGAAGAAGATGCCGCGGATCGCCCCTTGCACCGCCGCGTCGATGTCGGCGTCGGCGAAGACGATGTTGGGAGACTTGCCGCCCAATTCGAGCGACACGCTCTTCAGGTTCCCGGCGGCGGCCTTCTGGATCAGTCGACCCACTTCGGTCGAGCCCGTGAAGGCGATCTTGTCGACCCCCGGATGGGCGGCGAGGGCGGCGCCCGCCGTCGGGCCGTAGCCCGGCACCACGTTGACGACGCCGGGTGGAAAGCCCGCTTCGGCCACCAATTCGGCCAGGCGCAGCGCCGTCAGCGGAGTCTGCTCGGCGGGCTTCAACACCACGGTGTTGCCGCAGGCCAGCGCCGGCGCGAGCTTCCAGGCGGCCATCAGCAGCGGAAAGTTCCACGGGATGATCTGTCCGCAGACGCCGTGGGGCTCGCGCAGCGTGTAGGTGAAGTGATCGTTGGTGGCCGGGATCGTTTCGCCGTGGATCTTGTCGGCCCAGCCGGCGTAGTAGGCGAAGACCTCGGCCGCCTGGGGGATGTCGACGTTCAACGTCTCCGCAATCGGCTTGCCGTTGTCGAGGGTCTCGAGGCGCGCCAGCTCTTCGGCGTTGGCAGAGATCAGGTCGGCCAACTTGAGCAGCAGGCGTCCCCGATCGCGGGGCCGCATGCGGGGCCAGGGGCCGGTTTCGAAGGCGGCGCGCGCTGCGGCGACGGCCGCGTCGATGTCGGCACGGTCGCCCTCGGAAACGCTGGTGAGCACTTCTTCGGTGGCGGGGTTGATGCTGTCGAAGCTCTTCCCCGAAAGCGACTCGACGAAGCGGCCATCGATGAACAGGCGACCGGGGGTGACGACGGCGGGGAGATCGGGAACGAGCGATGCAGACATGGTGTCCTCCTGGAGAGCGACCACCTTACGCCCGGGTCCCCGTATGCGTCAAGCGGGGCCGCCGGCGGCGATGAAGACATCGAGGGCCTGCATCGCCTCGCCGAAGAGCTCGTCGAGGAATGTGCCGAAGGGCGTGCCCTCCGCCATGTATCCGAGACCCTGCAGCGGGTCGGTGGCGAGGATCCAGCGCACTCGGGTGCCGCCGTCGCAGTCCTCGAACTCGTTGATCTCGAGCTGGGCCTTCGCCAGCGGGAGGGTCGCGCGGTCGATGCAGTAGCCCCAGCGCACTTCCTCTTCCCAGCAGACCATGGTTTCGTGGTAGCGCTCGCCGGCGACCAGCGACTCGCGGAAGGTGCCTGCGCCAAAGGGTTCCACCGAGTCGCCGTAGGAGGCCTCTTGGACCCCGGGAAACCAGTGCTGCCAGCTGGCGGGATCGGCGAAGGCGCGCCACACGAGGGCGCGGTTCGCTCGCAGCGTCTTCTCGACGCGATAGACCTGCTCGGCGGTCTCGATGAAATCGAGGCCGACCGGGCGCAGTGAGGTCCAGGAGATCGTCATCGGGGGATCCTCTTGTCGGCCGCGGGGTCCGCGTGATTCACTTCTAGACGATGCACTCGTCGCGGCGCGTTGTCACGCGGCCTTCGACGACCGATCGGGCGGAGTGCAGACTCGGCGAAGCGGGCTGGGCCCCTCGGGTGCCGAGCGATAGGATCGGGCCGTGGCCAATTCAGAAGGTTCGGAGGAAAGGACGCGGCGCATGCTCGAGTTGGGGCACCTTCATGCCCAGCTCGAAGCTTCGAAGCAACTCGATCCGCTGCTCGAAACGCTGGTGCAAGAGCCCGTCTACGAGTTCTACCCCCTGGGCCTCGGGTTCCGAGGGGGCGAGAGGACGCGCCGCTATTACGAGCAGTTCTTCGTGGGCTTCATGGAGCGCATCGAGCACTACGCGCTGCGGGGCGAGTGGGCGAGCGAAGTTGCCGTCGTGCAGGAATACGACATCACCACCGCAGTCGACGGTCTGCGTGAGACCCACCGGGTAGTGGGGATCCTGTTCGGCGATGGCGAGCGCCTGGGGGGCGAGCGCGTCTACGCCAGCGAGCGCTGCGTGCGGCTGATGACGGGCGAACTCTTTGACGAACTCACACCGCTGATCGAAGACGCCCCCCCTGGCTAGCCCCGGAACCGCCTGCGAACCCCGGCCCGGCGGGCTGCGATCTGATTCGCGCGCTCCTGTGGCGTCACCCTGGGAACATTCGGAGAAAGGTGCTCGAAGAGTTGGGAACGCGGCAACTGGGTGCATTGCGGCCGGGGGCTGTCGTCGGCCCCCATCCAGCGGAAGGTGATGTACCCCTCCTCGTGCCCGCTGGGATCGAGCCAGTTTGCCACCCCCGGATCGTCGTGACTGATCACCACCGTCAGCATGCCGTCGGGTTCGAGCGCGGCGTGGTGGCAGTTGGTGCTCGATAGGCGCCAGCGGTAGTCCATGGTTTCCCACCAATAGCTGCCGAACTCACAGTTCCAGAAGTCGCATTGCGGGGGCCTTACCCGAATCACCAGCGCCTCGTCGGGGCGCAGCTTCCAATAGCTGATGAGGGGTGTGCCCCCGGGCGTTGCGTCGATCGGGGAGGATTCGATTTCGCCAAAGGCGATGAACTCGTTCGGTCGCGCTTGCCAGCGGTCGAGTGTGTCGGCCCAATAGCGGGTGGACTCGCGAAGCCAGCGGGCGGTCTCCGTCAGGCCTTCGCTCAACAGCGCGAGTGAAAAGACGGGCGGCGGCTCGGGCCCGCTCGTCAGGCATTCGATCCCGGCTTCCATCGGCGTCTCCGTTTCCCAGTCGGCGAAAAACTGTCGAAAGGTTACGCGGTAGGTTTCCGGCGTCGTTCGGATCCAATTCCCAGGTTGCTCTTCGGGGCTCAAGAAAAGCTCGAAGTGGCCGTCGGCATCGACTTCCAGGTCCGGGCCGAAGAGGGTCCCGACCACGCGGCCACCCCACGGCGTCTCGCCGTCCTCCAGTACGGTCACCGCGAAATAACGGGCGCTGCCCCGGTGGCCCGCGATCCGGTAGCTGTTGCGGCCGTCCACCGGCGCGCCCACGTAGAGGGCGTCGGCGTTGTCGCCGCCCTGTTTTCGGAGCGGGTCGAAATAGTGCAGCAGCTCGGGGTGTCGAGGATCCTTGTTCTCCAACTCGAACTGAAGGGCCAGGGAGATATTGCGCGCCAACAGCCGCAGACCCGAGGCGCGGGTCACCTCACCCGGAGGAGTCGTCTCGCGCAACACCAGGTCGCCCGCCGCCTTGAGCTCGTCGCAGAAAGTCCCCCACACCTGTTCGAGTCGAAGTTCGCTCGTGCGGTCGCTGGCCATTGGGTGTCCTCATCAGAAGTATGGAGCGAAGCATCGCGAATGGGCGCCAGTACGGCGACTCGTGCTCGATCGCCCGCCGTGGCGTTTCCTTTCGAACTTCTGGACAATCCGTGCGAGTCGCTGGCCGAGGGCCACTGCTGCGTGCCTGGAAGGGCCCGGCTACGAGGATCGCGCATGAACCTTTCGCTCGAGGGGAAAACCGCCATCGTGACGGGCGGAAGTGGGGGGATCGGTCGCGGCCTGGTGTGCTGTCTCGCCCAGGAAGGCTGCCGCGTCATCGTTGCTACCCGCGATGAGAGCAAGGGAGCCGAGGTCGTCGAAGCGGCCAGCGCCAGCGCGGGCGAGACCCTGCTGATGGCGACAGACGTCACCGACCGAGAGGCGGTCGCCTCCCTTGTGAACGAAGCCACCGCTCGCTTCGGAGCCGTGGACATCCTCGTCAATAATGCGGGCGGTACGCCCGGACCTTCTGGGTTTGTCGAGGCGGCCCTCGACGACATCCAGGCGGAGATCGACCTGAACGTCTGGGGCGTGATCCACTGCACCCGTGCCGTATTGCCCGGGATGGTCGAGCGCGGCGGCGGGTCGATCATCCAGATCACTTCCAATTCCGGGCTCCAGGGCGAAGCCGCCAACCAGGTCGCCAGCTACGGCGGAGCCAAGGGATACGTGACGGCCCTCTCCCGCGCCCTCGCTTACGAGTACGGACCCCAGGGTGTGCGCATCAATTGCATCGCGCCGGGATGGATCGTGCCATGGGATCCCTCGCATACCGGGGAAGGCAGTTTCTGGAACCGCTATGGCTACGAACTCTTCGGGAAACCAGACGAGATGGCGGCCGCTGCCCGCACCGGAAAGCTCTTCAACGTGGAAAGCCAGCGCATACGGCGCATCGGCCGCCCCGAGGACATCGGGCACCTGGCGTGTTTCCTGGCCTCGGATCGCGCTGGCTATATCACCGGACAGATCATCAGCGTGGGCGGCGGGGCCTACATGCCATGAGGTCGAAGGCGGATCCGATCGCGGATCTTTTGGCGGCCTTCGAGCGGCCAGCGTGGCTGCTCCGCCTCAACGCCGTGGGCCGCGACCTGGCTTCGAGCAGCGGCCAGCTGGTCTCGATGGACGTCGATTCGCTGCTCGAAGCGGCGGCGTCGGCTACGGGCTTGCACGATTTCGGGCGCGAAGATTTCCGCGAACCCCTTTCTGTCCTGACACGATCACTCGCCGACGAATCCGACCCGAGCCTGATGGGCAGCCTCTTGGTTCGGGGCGACCTGCTCAACCTGCTCGAAAATAGACTGCGGCTGGTGGCGGCCCGCGCGAAGACCCCGGCGATCGCCGCCGAAGAAATTACGAGTCCGATCTTCATCGTGGGGTTGCCGCGCTCGGGCACTTCGATTCTGCACGAACTTCTCGCACAGGATCCCCGGTTGCGCGCCCCGCTCAGTTGGGAGGCCCACTCGCCGTGTCGGCCTGCCGACGCCGCCGAAGACTGGGAGCAGGCCGCTATCCAGCGGGCGGAGAATGTCTTCACATTCTGGAAAGAACTGGTCCCCGCCTACGCGACGATGCACGAAATGGGGGCGCGGATCCCCTGCGAATGCATCTGGCTCACCGCCCATTCGTTTCGCAGCGAAGAGTTCCTCGGACGCAACTGCGTTCCGAGCTATGCCGCCTGGTTGGCCACCGCCGACCTCGCGCCTGCCTACACGATCCACCGCGAGATCCTGCAATTGCTGCAGTGGCAGAAGCCCACTGAGCGTTGGCTGCTGAAAGCGCCCTCGCACATGATGGCGCTGCCAGATCTTTTTTCGCGGTATCCCGATGCTCGTGTCATCCAGACCCACCGCGACCCGGTTCAGATCATGGGTTCGAGCGTCAACCTGCTGCGAGCCCTGTGGTGGATGCGGTCGGAAAGCGCCGACCCGGAACTCATCAAGGCGAGTTTCGCGGGGGAGGGTCTGGCGGCCCGGCTCTTCGCCGCGCTGGATTTTCGCGACACCGCCGACGCCCCCACCGACGCCTTCCAGGACATTCGCTTCGCGGACTTGATGCGCGACCCCCTCGGCACCATCGCCGGCCTCTACCCGGGGCTCGGTCTCGCCTTCACCCGGGAAGTCGAAGCGGCCATGGGCGACACCCTCGCCGCGAAACCCCGCGATCGATCGGGGAAGCACGACTATCGCTTTAGCGATCTCGGGTTGGATCTCGCCGAGGAGCGCCGTCGCTTCGTCGACTACCAGGAGCGCTTCGGCATTCCCTCGGAAGTGGCGTGACGGCCCAGCGATTCGTCGCTGCGATCGGGATGGAGAAGATCTTCGCATTCGAAAAAAGCCTCGTGCGCCGCGTCGCCCGGGAAGGTGCGCTGGTGCGGCGAAACTTTCGCTCCCGGCGCGGCCGCGCTCACTCCCCCCGCCAGCGGGGCGGGCGCTTTTCCTTCCAGGCCGCGACAGCTTCGGCGTAGTCGGGCTGCTTCATCATGGCCGCGAGCAGGGTGCCGGCCTCGGCGACCGAGCTGCCGACATCGCGGTGCAGGTCGGTGTAGATCTGGCGCTTGGTCGCGGCGACCGATTCCGGGGAGACGCGTGCGATGAGTTCGCGCACCCAGGTGTAGGTTCGCGGTAGCAACTCGTCCTTTGGAAACAGCCCGTTCAGCAGCCCGAGCTCCATCGCCTCGTCGGTCAGGAAGACGCGGCTCGAAAGCAGCAGATCGTTGGCGCGGGTGAGGCCGATCAGCCGGGGCAGCAACCACGAAAGTCCGTACTCCGCGGGCAGGTTGAGGCGACCGTGGGCGGTGGTGAGCTTCGCCCCGGGCACCGCGAAACGCAGATCGGCGTAGCAGGCGATGACCAAGCCCACCCCGGCGGCGGGGCCGTTGATCGCCGCGATCACGGGTTTGCGCATGCCGAACTGGAAGGCAAAGTCGGCGTCGAACTCGGGCCGCACGCCGTAGCCCGGGCGCGCGAGATTTTCGGGGGTGCCGGGGTCGTAGCCGCCGCGCTCCACGTGGCTTTCGAGGGCCCGGGTGTCGGCACCCGCGCAGAAGCCGCGTCCCGCGCCCGTCACCACCACCGCGCGGATCGCGGGGTCGTCTTCGACCCGCAACAACAGGTGCCGATACTCGGTGTGCATGCGCCCGGTCCACGAGTTCAGCCGCTCGGGGCGGTGCAGGGTAAGGGTGGCGATCCCATCCGCCACGGCGAAGCGCGTGACCTTCAGTTCCATTCTGTACCCGGATTTTCGTGCAAGGTCCTGTCAGTCCGGCCAGCAGGCCGCGATGAAGTCCGGGAGCGACTCGTCGGTTCCGGGCAGACGCAGGTAGTCGGCGTCTGTGGGGAGAATCGTTTTCATCTTCGCCCAGTGAGCGAGCTGCCCGCCCGCGAGCGCTGCGACGGTCTGGTTGATCATCGACCAGCGGCCGCCGCGTCGCCGCATCTTCCCGAAGCCGAGCGTGGTCGCCGCATCGTCGCCGGTCAGCGGAATGAAGCTGAGGAGTACTTCCCCGCGCGGCGTCACGGATCCGATCAGCCAGCGGCACGCCCGAGTCGACCCATTCAGGAGAGTGGTTGCGCGTCCGGAGAAATAGCCATCCGCGTACTGGTCGATGATGTAGACGGTCTGGTCGATGGCGGGCACCGCCTCTTCGATCTCGCTCGACCAGTAGAGCGCAGTGATCCCGCTGCTGGGGACGTACCAGGTCGTTCCGGCGAGCCAGTCGTAGCGGCGGCTGCCTGCCTGCGCCGAAAACGCGACGAGTGCGAGAGCCAGTGCGAGCGCCCCTGCGCAGATTCGTCGATTGGATCGCGTGGTCATCGGCTCTCTCCCGGTGGCCTCGAAGCTTCGCCCGTGTAGCGTGCGCCTGCCAATGCGAGGACGGGAGATATCAGCCGTCACGCGGGATGGTGATCGTCACCGGGAGCCGAATCACGGCGGGGGGATTCAGCGGAGGAGTCGTCGCGATCCCAGTCCCAGCAGACCCAGGCCCGCCAGGCCCAGCGCCAGCAGCCACAGTGCCGGGACGGAGAGCGCGGGCACGCTGGGCGTTGGAGTCAATTGCAGCGAAACGTCGTAGGACCCGCTCGCGAGGCCGCTCATCGCCCCAGCGCTGGGAAGCCAACTGCCTCCGGCGCTGGTCACCAATTCGATCGTCAGATTGTAGGCTCCGGGCGGAAGCACGCCGCTCATCGTGATCGGGGTCGGAGTGACCGTGCACAGCATTTCCGTATCGGGAGTACACGCGGAATCGACGACCGCTTCGAGCGTCGCCACCACCCCGCTCGGACCCGAAAGTTCGAGTTGGAGGCTCGCATCCCAGACGAGTGGAAAACTCGGATCCGGGTAGACGATTTCCCCGCTGGCCAGGAACGAGAAATTTGAGGCGACGTCGAGATCGAAGCTCATCGAGAAGTCGTTTCTTGTCGAGGGGTCCGACCTACTCAAGACGAGGATATACGGCGGGTAGCCCGGCTCGGTAAGGACCTCCGCCGAGGCGTCCGCACTCGAACTGCCGGAGGCGATCACTGACGTCACTCCGACCACGGAATTCTGGCTCGAACTCCCCCCGGTCGTGGTGGCCTCGGCGCTCCACGGGGCGAAATTCGACGCCGCGTGATCGTCTGAAGGGGTCGTCGTCCCCAGGTCGACCGGACACGACGGCAAGATCCCGCTGAGGCACGTGTAGCCCGTCGTCGAATTGATCGTATCGGAGTGGACCGAGCGCGACTGCGAGACCGGCGTGAATTCACCGGCGACCGCGACTCCCGGAATCAGGATCCAGCCGAGTACCAGGGCCGTCCACTTGCTGCGCGCCAACATGGATGAAGTGTAGGTCGCTGCGTTCGAGTGTCGAAGCGATCACAATGGAGCGTGATAAAATAGCCGTCTCTTCGATCTTGGCGCCTCCTGGCGCCCCACGGTGGCCCCTGCTGCCCCATAGAATGGGCTTGAACCCGCGGCGCCCCGGCGGTACAACCGGGGTGGACGTCGCCGCCGCGCGCGCTGGAGCACACCCCTTGAGCAGACCCGGAAGCCTGCCGGCGCAGGCAGACGTCGTGATCGTGGGGGTGGGGGGCATCGTCGGCTCCACGCTGGCCTACTTCCTTTCCGAATTGGGCGTCACGAACATCGTTGGCCTCGAGAAGGCCGGCACGATCCCCTCGGACATTGCCTCCACCGCACACGCCTCCGACTTCATCTTCAACACCTCGCACGACAAACTCAGCAACTGGACCACCGCCTACAGCCGCAAATTTTATGCCGCGAACGGCTACTTCCTCGAGCGCGGCGGCTTGGAAATCTGTCGGGTGGGGGACGATGCGCGCTGGGAGGAATTGAAGCGGAAGGTCGCCTCGGGGAAGGCCTTCGGCACCAAGGTGCGGTTGATTTCCGCGCGCGAGGCGAAGGAACGCTTTCCGCTGCTCGACGAAGCGTCGATCTGCGGTGCCCTCTGGGACCCTGAAGCCGGGTTGGTGGTGCCGCGCTCGGGCGACGTGGTGCTCGAGATGATCGAGCGCGCCCAGAAAAAGGGGGCGCTGCGCACCTTCCCCTCGACCCCCGCCATTGGCTTCGAGATCGAAGACGGTCGCGTGCGCGGCGTGCGCACCGAGCGCGGCACCATCGAAACGCCGCGGGTGGTGCTCTCGTCGGGGATCTGGGGCCCGCTGCTCGGCGCCATGGCCGGCGTGCCGGTTCCGCTCTCGCCGGTCGAGCACCCCTTGCTCTTCTTCGGCCCGCTCGAAGAAATCCAGCAGACCCAGGAGTACATCGTCTACCCGCTACTGCGCGACCAGGGCAACTCGGCCTACGCGCGCGACACCGGCCGCAGCGAGGGCGGGCTGCTCGAGTGGGGCTACTACGAAGAGAAGGAGCCCCGGCTCGTCGATGCGTCGGACATCGGCCACCCCGACCGAACCAAGCATTCGGACTCGATGCGCTTTCTGCCGCTCGAGCACATAGAGGAGCCACTGGCGCGCGCCGCCCAGACGATCCCCGCGCTGGAAAACCTGGGCTACGACGAGGCCAAATCGTTCAACGGCCTGCTCTCGGTGACCACGGATGCCGGTTCGTTGGTGGGTGAGAGCCCCGAGGTTCGCGGCTTCTGGCTCTGCGAAGCCGTCTGGGTGAAGGATGCGCCGGGAGTTTCGAGGCTGTGTGCCGAATGGATGACGAACGGCGTGACCCCGGTGGACGTCCACTCGGCGGATATCGCGCGTTTCTATCCCGTACAAAAGGAGCCGGAGTACATTCGCGGGCGCTGCTTCGAGAACGCGCAGACCATCTACAACCCGCCGGTTCATCCGCGTGAGCCTTACCTCAGTGGGCGCGATTGTTTCCGCAGCCCGTTCTACGAACGCGAGCGCGAACTCGGGGGGGTGTTCGAGAACGAGGTCGCGGGCTGGGAGCGTGCCTACGCCTACACGTCGAACGAAGAGCGGCTCGCCCGCTACATGGCCCGCGTGCCCGTCCGCGAGAACGAATGGGACCGGCGCCACGTCCCCTACGAGATCGCCAACGCCGAGCACCTCGCCATGAGCGACGGCGTCGGCATGATCAACCTCTCGCACTTCGCCATCTTCGACATCGAGGGCCCCGACGCCGAGCGGCTGTTGGAAACGCTCTCGGTCGCAAGGGTGGGCGGCGAGAAGCCCATCGGCTCGGTGGTGTACACCAACTTCTTGACACCCGATGGGGGGATCCGCTCGGATCTCACGATCTGCCGACTCGCGGCTTCGCGCTACCGCGTCATCACCGGCGGCGCTGATGGCAACCGCGACTGGGTATGGATCCGCAATCACCGCGATGACGGTGGCTTCGACGCTGACATCCGCATCCGCACCCACGAGTTGGCGACCCTCGGCCTGTGGGGGCCCGAGGCGCGAAGCACACTCGCCGCTTTCGCTGCGAAGGGCGTGCTCGAGAACGACGCTTTTCCCTTCGCCACCGCGCGCGAAGTCGAGTTGACGCTACCCGGTGGCGCGAAGCTCCCGGTGTGGGCGGCGCGCATCTCCTACGTCGGGGAACTGGGCTGGGAGCTCTACCTCGCCAACGACGCCGCCCGCGCCTTGCCGCTCTACGACGCGCTGCTCGAGGCCGGGGCCGTTCCGGTGGGCATCGAGACCTACGCCAACAGCCGGCGGCTCGAGAAATCTTTCCGGCTGCAGGGGGCCGACCTCGAGACCGAGTACAACGCCTTCGAGGCCGCGATCGCGCGCCCGCAGGTGAAGGCCGCTCCATTTGTCGGGCGCGAAGCCTACCTTGCGCAGCGCGTGCAGGATCCGGCTGCGCTGCTCTGCACGTTTACGCTCGATACGCTTCGCGTCGGCGAGGGGCCCACGCGCTTCCCGGTCGGGATATCGCCGATTCTCGACGCCGAAAGCCGCGAGGGGCTCGTCGACGCCCGGGGGCGACACTCGTACTCAACGGGATCCTCCTACGCGCCCTCGCTGGAGAAGCACGTCGTGATGGCCTACCTACCGCGCGAGCGCGCCCGCGTCGGCGCGAAATTCCTTCTCGAATACTTCGACGAAGGTGGCGATGGCCAGTATCCGATCACCCTAAAGATCGCGGGGCGGGGCTCGCTCTACGATCCACAGAACCTGCGTGTCCATTCCTAGAGACCCCCGGAGAGAAGCATGAGCACCCGCAAGCCCGAAACCCACCCCAACGTGCCGAGTGTCGACCAGAGCGACCGGGTGGTGCCCTACAACCTGCGGCAGACAGGGCCGACACCGGTGGAACTGTTGATCTCGACCCGCGTGCGCAAGTCGCCCTACTGGCACTTGTCGATCGAAGCCGGCGCCTGGCGCGCGACCATCTACAACCGGATGTACCACCCGCGCGGTTATGTCCGGCCCGAGGACGGCGGGGCCATGGCCGAGTACGAGGCGCTTACCGAGCGCGTCACCCTGTGGAACGTCGCCGTCGAGAGGCAGATCCGCGTCAAGGGCCCGGGCGCCGTCGACTTCGCCAATCGGGTGATCACGCGCGATGCCAGCCGGATCGAGGTGATGCACGCGAAGTACTGCATCTTGTGCAACGAGAGCGGCGGCATCCTGAACGACCCGGTGGTGCTGCGCCCCGCCGAAGACGAGTTCTGGTTCTCGGTCGCCGACACCGATCTGATGCTGTGGCTTCAGGGGGTCAACGTGGGACGGCGCTTCGACGTCGACATCGAGGAGATCGACGTTGCGCCCGTGCAGATCCAGGGTCCGCTCTCCGAGGACCTGATGGTCGATCTGGTGGGCCCTTCGCTGCGCGAGATCCCCTACTACGGGCTGCTCGAAGCCGAAGTCGAGGGCGTCTCGGTGATCATCAGCCAGAGCGGTTTTTCGGGCGAGAAGGGTTACGAGATCTACGTGCGGGACGCCTCGCTCGTTGCGGAGACGGTGTGGAACGCCGTGCTCCGGGCCGGCGAGAAACACGGCTTACAGGTGATCGCCCCCGGCCACCATCGACGCATTCAGGCTGGCATCCTCTCCTGGGGCCAGGATATGGATTTCGAGACCTCGCCCTTCCAGGTGAACCTCGGCTACCAGGTGCCGCGCAACAAGCAGGCCGACTACATCGGAAAGCAGGCGCTCGAACGCCAGCAGGCCGAGATCGATGCCGGTCGCTTCCCCTTCGCACAGAAGCTCGTCGGGATGACGCTCGGCGGGAAGCCCATCACCGATTACGCGCCGGATTTCTGGTTGGTGCGCGAGCCCGGCGCGGAGCCCGTGGGCTACCTGACTTCGCCCTGGTGGTGTCCCGACCTCGATTCGAACATCGCCCTCGGTTACGTGCCCTTTGCACTCTCCGCGATCGGCACTGCGCTCGAGGTGGACCTGCCCGAGCCCTATGCCGAGCGAGCGGGGGAGCCCGTGGCCGCCGAGGTGTGTGCAGTTCCGTTTCGTCCCTCGGTCAACCCCAGCGCACGCGAGAGGGCGACCTCGCGGGGCCTGGATTACGCGGACTGAGTTATGGGGTGCGCCACTGCGCTTCGACGGCGCTTCTGGTTTCTCACCGCGGCCGCTCGTGTTGACGGTTCTCGGGAGCGGTCCGATACTTACCGCGTGCAGGCAATCGCCCCCGACGCGCGCGCTGCAGGCGAAAGTGCTTGCCGACCGGACCCTCGTCGGAGCGGCTCGCCCGTGAGCCGCGCTTTCCCGGCGCGAACCCGCCTCGCGCTCGCGCTGATCCTCGCTCTCGCCGTAGCGGGAATCGGCTGCAGCTCGAACGAAGAGGGCGATCCGGCGTCGCGCTTTCATCCGGGTCTCACCGAGTTGGTTTCTCCGGAACTTCTCGCCTCCGCCAACCGCGGCCGCGAGGTGTTGAAACCCGATGGCACCTTCGCCTTTCCCAAGGGCGTAGAGCGCGTGTGGATCGACGTCGGCGCCCATCATCTCGAGACCACCCGCAAGGGTTTTCTCGCCGAGCGCAGCGTTGGGATGATTGGCGTCGAGCCGATCATCGGAGCTTTTGAGCACTGGCCCAACACGGCCCGCTTGATCGGGCTGCCGATTGCGCTCTCCTATGAGCGCGGCGAAATGGACTTCCACATCAACGTCCACGAGCTGGGCAGCTCGCTGCTCGAAACGGTTCCGAATAAAGAACTTCCCCTGGCCGATCTCGCCAACAAGACTGTCGAGATCCGAAAGGTGCCCGTGCTGCGGCTCGAGGACGTGATGGAGCGGATCCCCGCCGACCTTCCCATCGAGTATCTAAAGGTGGATGTTCAGGGCCTCGACTTGCAAGTGCTGAAATCGGCCGGCGACCACATCCGGCGGGTGGAAAAGATTCGCACCGAGGTGACGAATTCGGAATTCTACAAAGGCGAGGGCGAAAATCGCCGCGGCACCGAAGCCGAATTCGACGAGTACCTCGTCTCGCACGGCTTCCGATTCCAGCGCGAGTTTGGCATCGGCCCGGGCCGCGCCTGGGTCGACAAGATTTACCTGAACACCCGTCCGCCCTCCGAACGCTGATCGCAGAAAGGGGAGTCGCCACATGCTCGACGCCAGCCAGATCGAAAGCCTATACGACCGCTACTTCAAGCTGGCGACTGCCGGCGACGTCGACGGCGTGGTCAATCTCTACGCCGAAGACGCCACCATCGAAGACCCTATTGGTTCCGACCTGCACCGCGGGCACGAGGCGATTCGCAAGTTCTACGAAGCGTCGGCGGGTTCGTTCGTGATGCGGCGCACCGGCCCGGTGCGCGCGGCGGGGCTCGAGGCGGCTTCGCCGGTGGTCGTGCTGATGGGCCCCCCCGGCCCGGAGCAGAAGGTCCTCGACATCATCAGCACGATGGTCTTTAGCGAGGACGGCAAGATCCTCGCGATGCGCGCCTACTGGAACTTCGGCGCCCTGCGCCCCGCGACGGACGCCGACCGCGGTTGATGGGTTCTGCCATGCGGGGCGGCCTCGCCCGTCCCGCAGCCGGACGCCCTTCTGCGATTCGCGGGGCCAGCCGCGATCGTCATCGCACGTGAGGGGATCACGCGCGCGGTGCGACGAAGCCCTTCCACACACCGAAGGGTTCCCAGATTTGGTGGAGATCGCGGGCTGCGGCTTCGGTGTCCTCGTGGAGGACGTCGCGCCGATAGCGGTAGACGAAGGCCGACACCCGCATGTTGGCGGCGCAATGCACCCAGACGGGTTCGCTACCGGATTCGGCCATCGCGTGGCAGAAACGCTGGAAGTCGTCTTCGGTAGGGGCCTGGAAGTCGACCGGGATGTAGGTGTACTCGATTCCCAGTTCGCCGAGTGTCGCGGCCTCGTCGGGGAGGGCGTTCTCGCCGCCGTGCGGAGCGAGATTGATCACGCGCCGAAAACCCGCGCCCTGCACCAGCCGGAACTGCGCCTCGGTAGGCTGGCCGCTGGTGGTGATCGAATCGTTGATGGGCAGGTAGTTGAAGATCCCCGACAGCGTTGCGCGCGAGAGATCCAGCGGCGTGTAGCGCGTGATCAGCGTCCCCAGAAAACCAATTACCGTCCGTAGCGTGTTGCGCATCGGTCGTCCTTTCCTGTCCCTTTGGGCGGAACCCGGAAAAGAAGATAGTCGGTAGCAAGAGGCCACCGGGCGCGCGGGCCGCGGCGCCGGGACCTGCGCGCCCGGCACCCGTTGGAAGACCATCGACACCGCCATCGAAGAGGCCTACAAGACAGAGACGTGATTCGCCGATTCTTCATCGTCCTTTCTGCACTCGTCCTGTTGACGCTGCTGGTCGGCTGGTGGGTCGGGCCCGGCGCCATGGAGAGGCTCGCCAACCGCATCGCCCCCCACGAGCCATGGCCGGTGAGCGCCGAAGCCCAGCGCCTGCACGAGGGCCTCGTTGTCGGCGACCTGCACGCGGACACGCTGCTGTGGCATCGAGACATTCTCGAACGCGGAGATCGCGGGCACGTGGACGTGCCACGGCTGCTCGAAGGCAACGTGGCCATCCAGATCTTTCCGGCGGTCACGAAGGCGCCGTTCGGGCAGAACTACGAGTCGAACACCGGCGACTCGGACATGATTGCGTTGCTCGTCGCGTTGCAGGGTTGGCCCGAACCCACCCGCGACAGCTTGAAGGCGCGCGCTCTCCACCAAGCGGCGCGCCTGCACGCCGCCGAACGACGGGCCCCCGGGCAGCTCCGCATCGTCTTGACCCGCGGCGATCTCGACGAAGTGCTGGCAGCGCGCGGCCGGGGCGAAGCGGTGCTCGCTGCGGTGCTGGCCACCGAGGGATCGCATGCCCTCGACGGCGAGCTTGCGGCCGTCGCCGAATTGCACCAGGCCGGGTTCCGCATGATGGGTCTGCACCACTTCTTCGACAACCGGCTCGGCGGTTCGCTCCACGGCACCGAAAAGGGCGGTCTCACCCCCTTCGGGCGGGCGGTCGTGAAGGAGATGGACCGCCTCGAGGTGATGATCGACGTGGCGCACTCGTCGCCCGCGGTGGTCGAGGAGGTGCTGGCACTCAGCCAGCGTCCGATCGTGGTGTCTCACACCGGCATCCACTCGGTCTGCCCGACCCCGCGCAATCTCGACGACGCGCTGCTGCAGAAGGTCGCGGCGGGCGGTGGCCTGATTGGCATCGGTTTCTGGGACGGCGCCGTCTGCGACACCACACCCTCCGGTGTAGCGCGCTCAATTGCCCGCGCCATCGAGATCGTCGGCTCGCGGCACGTGGCCCTCGGTTCAGACTGGGACGGTGGAACCGAAGTGCAGATGGATGCCTCCGAATTGCCGGCGCTCACCCAGGCGCTGCTCGACGAGGGCCTCGCGGAAAAAGAGATCCGAGCCGTGATGGGCGGGAACCTCGCCCGTCACCTGCGCGAGAACCTGCCGGCCAAATAGCGCGCGCCGCGCTCAGGGCTCGGTCGCGCACGGCTCGCAACACCGCGACCAATCAAGGGAAACGTGGCACGCCGGGAGGGATTCGAACCCCCGACCCTCAGGTTCGAAGCCTGATGCTCTATCCAGCTGAGCTACCGGCGCGCACTGGACCCGGGCGACGGGGATCGCACGGGCGAAAACGGGAAGCGGCACTCGTGATGGGCGCCGCGCGAGCCTAACGTATCCAGGCGCAGGGATCGCCTGGGGGAGAAGCGCGCCGAGGCTTCAGGCGCTCCGGGCTTCGTCCAGGGGCGCCGGTCGTACGCTGCGCATGGCCGTGGTGAAGTACTCGTGGCGCAGTTCCCACGGCACGCCGAGCGCCGAGAGCAGCAGGCGCTTCGTGGCCTGGCGGCAGGTCTTGCCGTTCTCGACGGCGTGGATCGTGCGTGCCGAGACCCCCGATCTCTCGGCGAGATCGGCCTGGGTCCAGCCCCGGGCCTGGCGGGCGGCTCGAATGCGGCTCATGGGTGGGGGTTGCCTCGTTGGAGAGCGTTTCAAAACGCCATTCTAGCGCCGACCGCGGCGCTCGGGGAGGGCCGGGATTCTCGCCGGTCGCGCCCGCCGCCCAGGCCGCGGCGCGTGGCAGCCTTCCAGCTCTGGAAGGGGAGGTGGCCCTGTAAGCCTATAAGAAGGGTAGGGAGAGGGGACTGGGGTGGACGAGGGGAATCGAACCCCCGACTTCCAGGACCACAACCTGGCGCTCTAACCAACTGAGCTACGCCCACCGCAGGGCCGCGAACCTAATGCCGGGGCGCGGGGGTGTCAACGTGTCGCCCGCGGCGGGGATTCCGTCGGCGAGCGGCTGCGCAGTACAGCGGATTCTTTGGCTTCGCAGCGCCAGCCACGAAGGGGTTCGACCGCGATGCCGCCGGGTCGGGCTACCCTCCCGGCCAGCGCTCCGGTAGCTCAGCTGGATAGAGCGGCTGCCTTCTAAGCAGCGGGTCGCAGGTTCAAGTCCTGCCCGGGGCGCCAGGGAACTGCGTTGTGCGGCGTTTCAAGTACCGGGCCCGGCATTTCGGCGGATTTATGGGACACTTCCAAGGCTGAGTTGAAGCCGAAAGCCGTATCTTGATTTCGCGCCGCGCACGTTCTACGACCGCTGCCCTCTGCCTGTTCCTCGCCGGGTGGGCCCCCGAGGCCAGCGCGCAGGACACGTTCAACTGGAACACCGACAGCAACGGGTCCTGGCACGACGGTTTCAACTGGGACCAGGGCACCGCGCCGAATGGTGTCAGCGACGTCGTCGTGATCAGCCGTCCCGCCGCCAATCCGACAGTCTCTTACACCGCGCTGTCTGGTGCGACACTCGTAGAGAGCCTCGTTAGCGAAGAGGCGATCGTGCTCACCGGAGGCAGCCTCGAGGTGCTGACGAACGCGGAGTTCATCGGAAGTTTCACCCTGATGGGGGGGACGCTGAAGGGTGGAATGATCGTCGCGACTTCCGGTATCGAGGTCGGAAGCTCGCAGAACAGTCGCGTGGACGGAATCACGCTCGATGGAAACCTGGAACTCACGGGCTCGTCCGACTACCTCGGGGTTCTGAACGGTCTGACGCTGAACGGTACGGCGAATCTTTCGGGTTACAGCTCGCGGCTCGACTTTGCGGGGACGCAGAGCTTCGGGGCGAGCAGTGGCCAGACCGCGACGGTTGAGATGGGGGAGTACAACACG
>Ga0209554_1001289_pt1 | contig 19150 bp, 7 predicted proteins | sample MarorgKNORR_S2LV_5_FD_188221 | JGI IMG/M metagenome (GOLD analysis project Ga0209554, IMG submission 188221) | Marine microbial communities from the Southern Atlantic Ocean, analyzing organic carbon cycling - Bottom_A/KNORR_S2/LV (SPAdes) (version 2) | ecosystem: Environmental > Aquatic > Marine...
TGGCGGACCGTGCAGGATTCGAACCCACGTCTCCGGCTCCGAAAGCCGGAAGGATATCCAGACTACCCTAACAGTCCTGTCATTCGACGACAGCCGTTCCGTTTTCAATGCGACGGGTGGCAGACAACCAGCAAGCGAGCGAGGCTGCGATGAACTTTGACGGGCGCGGTCAGTACCACTCGCCAACCGCGCTCGAGCATCTGATCGGCGACTTCAACCCATGGCAATCCCATGACCAGAGGGTCGGGCGAGTCCGGGTCACGAGTCTTTTCGAAGATCGTCGGTTCGGTCGGTAAAAGCGTGCACAGAGAGCCTGTATCGTCGATTGAGCGAGCCGCTGAACAAGCCTTCAGAAGCAGTTGGAATCCGTCGTCAGACTTCCATGCATTGCGTCCGTATGGGGGATCGAAAGCGAAGATCGCACCGCTCACCTTGCCCCACAAATCGGGTATCATCCCAACGTTCATCTCCTGCACATCCCAAGCCACTTCGGCGGAATTCTTGGCTGCCCATGTCAGGTTCCGTGTGGTTCCAGCGACCATTCTGCCGTCGAGGTCGGAGGCGAGAATATTGAGTCCGGCGAGCATGCCTTCGATGACGATTCCGCCGGTTCCGCAGAATGGGTCGATGACCGTTGTCGGTGTGAAATCGATTCTGTGGCCCAGCGAAATCAGCAGTCTGGCCAGTCGAGGTTCGAGTGAGACAGGTTGGAAGAATGGCCGGTCGGTCGGGGAGCGCCCAGCATAATCGGGGCGCTGCCATTCGGGATGGCGCAGACCCCAGACGATTCGTGCGGGAGAATCGGCCAGAGGGTCTGGGTGGTTCGGCGGGTCTTCGGGGGCTGCGAGAACGACCACAATCTCATGCTCGGGATTTTCGAGGTCGACGGGGTGATTCGGACTGCTGATGAGGCCGCCTGCCGTTTGTGCGATGGCCGTTTTCGACAGGCCATCGATGCCTTGGCCCAAACCTCGTGGGCGAATCGCGAAACTACCATCAGGTAAATTCTCGATTGCCCAGAAAGCGATTTTCTCGGCGATTGACTCGGCATCGGTCGGTGCGCTATTCTGACCGCGCAGCAGGACATCGTCGAGCAGTGCTGCGCGCGAAAGCCGCTGAAGAGTCTCTTGACCGTTGGATTCGGTAACCACGATGCGTGGATGGACGAGGCCGATCGGACCTGCGAGTGCCTCGGCCTCGGAGCGAAACAGCGCTGGATGCCAACCGCTGCCAATCAGAGTCAGACCTTGCACTCTCTTGCCTCCGTTCGTCTCGCGCGCGACTTCAACCCTAAATGCCTCGACGCATAGCACAAGTCTAGGCGTGACGGGGGAGTAGAGTTTGGGTTGTAATCTGAGGGATTTGGTGACTGCTCATCCGCTTGATTTGGGGGAGTTCTCGGGACAACGCGTTGCGGTCGATGTCTTCCTCAATGCCTACCAATTCATCACCAGCTTGACTGGGGCGGACGGGAAACCGCTCTCTTACGAGGGACGGCCTGTCGCTCATCTGATGGGATTTCTGGATCGGGCGACCTGGATGCTTGAGAATGGGATTGAGCCTGTTTTCATTTTCGATGGTCGTCCGCACGAACTGAAGATGGAGACTCTTGCGGGTCGCAGGATTCGCAAGGATAATGCGAACGCCAAATGGGAGGCGGCGATTGAAGCCGAGGACATGGCGCTGGCGAAGAAACTCGGGCCTCAGACCGCCGAATACACGCGTGAGATGGTTGCTCAGACCAAGCGACTCTTCGATTGCCTCGGCCTCGTCTGGATTGAAGCGCCGATGGAGGCGGAGGGTGCTGGCGCTGTTCGTTGTGCAAACGGTGAAGTTGCTGCGGTAGCGAGCCAGGATTGGGACACTCTGCTGTATGGCTCGCCAGTGATGATTCGCAATCTGACCAGTCATGGTCGGCGTAAGTTCGGTCGAATGGTCGTCGCCGAGAAGATCGTCTTGGCGGAGTTACTCGAAAACCACAACATCACGCGCGAGCAATTGGTCGATTTGGCGATAATGATCGGTACCGACTTCCATCCCGGAATCAGAGGCATCGGCCCAAAAACCGGCCTCAAACTGATTCGTGAGCATGGGACGATGGAGGCCGTTGCCGAGGTCAAAGACTTCGAGATGCCCGAGGACATCGAGACCATTCGAGGCCTCTTCCACAATCACCCGATCCATCCCGAGCCGCTGCCCGAATCGACGAAGGCGGTCGAGGAGAGGTTGCGGGAATTTTTGCAAGGCGAGTTCGGCTTCTCCGAGCGTCGCCTCAAGCGGGCCCTCAAGCGGCTGGCCAATGCCAACCACCTCAAATCTGACAGCCAGCCGACTCTCTTCGACTTCTGAAATAGAGAGAAGGGGCGATTCGCCCGAGGACTGAAGCGCCCTCGGGGAACCTGTCACCGCGCAACGTCAGAAGACGGTCGCGGGCCTGAGCAGTTTTGACCAGCGTCGTACCTGTTTCACAGGACGTCGCTGTTCTCATCCTCATCGAGGATGCCGTCAGCGTCATCGTCGTCATCGAGGTAATCCTCGATTCCGTCGTTGTCGTGATCGAACTGGCCGGTGTAATCCCAGCCGTCGTTCTGCTCGAACCAGTCGGAGAGACCGTCGTTGTCGTCGTCGGTATCGATCATGTCGGGGATTCCATCATTGTCATGGTCATACCTCCAGACACCGATAGCTCCGTCGACTTCGTCGACATCGAGGATGTTGTCGTTGTCATCGTCGTCGTCAACACCGTCGTTCAGTCCGTCGTTGTCGTGATCGCGTGAGTAGTCCTCACCGTTCGGTCCAACGTCGTTCCAGTTGTCGATGCCATCGTTGTCGATGTCGAAGTCAACATTGTCGCGAACGCCATCGTTGTCGTGATCGTAGATGTTCGAGTTCGGGTCTCCGTCATTGACTTCCTCTCGGTCGTCTATGCCGTCGCCGTCATCGTCATCATCCTCAGCGTCATTGATGCCGTCGTTGTCGTGGTCCTCCGGGAACTCGTCCTGGTAGTCCGGGATGCCATCATTGTCATCGTCGAAGTCCAGGTCGTCCGGGATTCCGTCTCCATCGTTGTCGTTCTCGCCGTTCTGGTCTTGGTTGTCGAGCTGTTGGCTTTGCTGCTGATCAGACTGCTGACCCTGCTGGCCTTGGTTATTGTCTTGGGTCTGGCCTTGCTGTTGCTGGTTCTGTCCATTCTGGTTGTTACCATTCTGGCTTTCACCCTCTTGCTGGCCTTGCTGGCCGGATTGTTCTCCGCCCTGCTGTTGACCCTGACCGTTGTCTTGCTGGTTGGATTGTTCTCCACCCTGCTGACCACTGCCTTGCTGACCATCTTGGCCGGACTGTGAACCTTGGTTCTGTCCGTTACCTTGCTGGCCGTTCTGGCCTTGACCTTGGCCTTGACCGCCTTGCTGTCCGGATTGACCTTGGCCTTGACCTTGGCCTTGACCTTGGCCTTGACCTTGTCCTTGACCTTGTCCTTGACCTTGACCTTGGCCTTGTCCTTGACCTTGGCCTTGACCCTGGCCTTGACCCTGGCCTTGACCCTGGCCTTGACCCTGGCCTTGACCCTGGCCTTGACCCTGGCCTTGACCTTGACCTTGACCTTGTCCTTGACCTTGTCCTTGACCTTGGCCCTGTCCTTCTCCGTCTTCGCCTTCTCCACCGCCGTCAGTACCGCCGTCGCCGGTTCCCTCTCCGTTGTCACCATAATCTGGATCATACGCATCTGGGATACCGTCGCCGTCCGAATCCGACATCGATCCGTTGTTAGGATCGTTCGGGAACGGATCGTCGGCGTCATTCTGCCCGTCACCGTCGGTGTCGGCTGAGTTGGGGTTCGTTCCTGCGGCGTACTCCTGAGAGTTCGTCAGTCCGTCGCCGTCAGGGTCCGCGTTAGCGTCACTGGCAGAGTTCGGATTCAGTCCGTAGGAAACCTCCCAACCATCCGGCAAACCGTCGTTATCGGTGTCGGCGTTGTTAGGGTCCGTGCCTTCAGCATCCTCCTCAGCATTGGTAAGCCCGTCTCCGTCCCAATCAGCCCCTCCATCGTCGGGGTTAAGTGGATCAGAGCCGGAATGGTTGTCGGCAGTTACGCCGACGGAACCAGCCATCAACACGAGGAGCATTGCAATCAACATGCTCGTATTCTTCATTTTCTGTATTTCTTTCATTTCTTTTTCCTTCCAAAAATCAGTTCAGAGAACCCGCCGTTCTCTCTTTCCGGTAAAATGCTCGCGCCTGTCCTCGCGCAAACCATAGAATCCGGGAGTGACGGATGCTGATTGAGAGTAAACTGAAGGGTGGTGTCCACAGATCATAAATGCAGTACTGCGCCGCATTCAAGTCTTTGTGGATTATCTTTTTCCTCGGCCTACTCCTCCTCTATTACGCATCCAATCTCACGGGCTTTCACAGGGAACCCTCCGTTCCCTCTAAATTTTGAGGAGTCGATAGCCTATTTCAACCCCTCCCGAGCCTGAGCAAAGGCCGTTTTGACCCCTCAAGGAGTGATTCGGGCGAGTTCGGCACGAAACTTGGTTTTGGAGAGGAAGTGCAGGACGGGCGTGGCGAGGCTGCCGATGACTAGAGCTGTCAGCAGAAGATCCGACCATAACTCGATGCCGGAGCCGAAACTGAGGTAGAGAATCCAGCCGGCACCGAGGAATGCCCAGGGTCGGTAGCGACGAGCGAAAAGAGCTGAGCGGGACTTCGCGAGTTCGTCTGAGTAGAGATTCGATTGTTCACCTTCCGCGAGCATATCGTTCTCGGTTGCGCAGCGGACGCAGACTTGGTAGCGGGGCCCGTTGCCGCTGATGAACTGGGAGTTCGGGTAGTTCTGAGTGCACATGCGACAGGTCGGCATGGTGATTCGCCCTGAGGACCGAGCGTCGCGCCTTCAACGCTGCGGTTATTCGGTTTGGGGCTTTGTTGTGGTTTGTGGGATTTGCTCTGCTTCGAGGTTGAGGAAAGCCGCGAGCAGGTCGAGACCATCTGGACTTCCCACAGATTCCGGGTGAAATTGCACACCGTGGATCGGTAGGGTTCGGTGGCGCACCCCCATGATGAGCGTTCTTGATTCATCCCAGGCATTCGGGATGAGTAGGAGGGTTGTTGATTGAGGCTCGAGTATCAGGCTGTTGTAGCGCATCAGGGTGAGTTCTGATTCGAGCCCTTGGTAGAGGCCGGAGCCGTTGTTGAGGATTGTCGATGGGACTCCGTGAACGGCTCCAAGCGGTGATTCTGTGAGTTTGTAGCCGGCTGCTAAGCCGAGTGCTTGGTGGCCCAAGCACCAGCCGAGAATCGGTATCGCCTCGTCAACTCTCTCAGGGGTTCCGTTTCTGGTCAGGTCTCCACGTATCGCGCGCGATGCGAGTTCCATCGTGGGCGCTGAGACCTCGGGGCGAGATGGGCCGGGTCCGAGGATGATGTGGGTCGGTTCATGCTCTGCCAGCCAGGCTTCAATCGTCGTCGCCGCATCCGCTCGTTCGGCTGGTCGGCCCTCGACAATCACCACCTCTGCGCCCAAGCGATGCAGGGCTTGGGCGATGTTGTTGCTGAATGAGTCGAGATTGTCGACGAGTAGTACTCTCGGGCAATCTCGTTCTACCGCTTGAGTACATATTTCCGGATTCTCGCTCGGTCTGACTTGACCCAATGATCCCTCGACTTGTGGAACAGGCAGGATTCCGACCTCGCGCTCGGGCAATTCCGTGGCGCTGAATCCGGTTCGGAAACCCCAGGTGGCTTCGGTAATCGCCGCAGCCTTCCAGCGAGCTTCTTCGACTTCGGCGGCGGGAATTGAATCGATCACCACGCCGCCGCCGGCCTGCACCACTCCGTGCCATTCATTCGGGCCACTGTGGGCCTCCAAGGTGCGAATCAGAATGTTCCAATCAGCCTCTCCAGCGCCCGAATTCATGTGCCCGATCGAGCCCGTCCAAGCCCCACGAGGCGCTCCTTCCAATTCGTCTATCGCAGTCATCGTCACCGTCTTCGGACAGCCGATTATCGAACCGCCGGGAAACAGTGCTGCGAGTGCAGCACCTGCATCGGCTTCTGCCGCCAGCCTGCCCTGAACACCCGAAACCAGATGCTGCACATTGGCCAGCGCTTCGACGCGCAAATCCGCCCAATGGACACTGTCAATCTCACATACTCGGCTGAGGTCGTGGCGCTCAAGATCGACGAGCATCAGATGTTCTGCGATTTCTTTGGTCGACGAGGCCATCTCGACGCGCAAGGCGAGATCCTCTTCCTCAGTCGCTCCTCGTGCGCGTGTTCCTTTGATCGGCCTCGTCGAAACCACACCATCCCTCAGGCGCAGAAGACGCTCGGGGGAGGCGGAGGCGACTGCCCAACCGTGGTCTGCGAGGTGCAGCCAGGAGGCGTATGGAGCGGGGTTGCTGCGCGTCATTCGCAGGAAAGCCAACCATGGATCGTCGCTCATCGGCCCTTGCCATCGGCGTCCATAATTGAGTTGGTAGAGATGTCCGCCGCGGATCGATTCGCGGATTCTCTCGACCGCTCTCGCGTGCTCGGAATCGCTCTCACTCTCCGGCACAGTCGCTCGCGTCACCGGGGCTACAGGGACCTCCTGCAATGCTGTTGCTGGTGAGTGTTCTGCTGCGGCCAGCCAAGGGTGGCCGTCGAGGGCGATGAGGTGGAGTTTGTCACTCTCGCGCTCGTGAACCCACCATGCATCACAGCGCCAGAGGACTCCTAGGAGCTGGCCGGGTTCGGGGTTGTTGGCGAGGCGGATGTCACTCGCCCATCTCCCCATGTCGTAGCCGAGCAAGCCTGCGAATCCGCCCGGTGTTATGGGTGAGGTGACGAGGGCGTCTGCGGATTGCGGTGAGTCTGTAGTTGAATTGGGTGAAGCGGTTGCGACTTCGAATTCTCGAGTGATTTCAAGTGCCTGGGCGAGGCTTGCTGGTCGATGTTCGTCGAAGGTTCTCCAGCGCTCGTCGTGCCATTCCTGAATGACCATGACGAGTGGTTCTGGCGCTCCGAGTCCGACTTCTCCTGCGAGGGGCGAGCCGCTCTGTGGCGAGCCACGTTGTGGCGCTGCTGTCGGATCGTAGTGCGGCTCGAAGAAGAGGATTCGAATGCTGTCGAGGCAAGGCAGCATCGAGGATTGCGCGAGATCCGTGATCGGTCCCGCTGAATGCAAAAGCAACTCGTCGCTCGCGGTTTCGCCTCGAGACCGGTTCAGCATGGCGATGAGCGGCTCTGAATGGTCGGTCTCGAAAGTGAGCCGCTCGATTCTGCTTCTACGCTGCACGTCCACTACTCCCAGTTCTATTGTCATCTACTTCCAATCGTCGGCCGACTGCCAAGCGCTGCTCAGTCGGGCCAGCCACGAGGCTGTTGCGGCTTGATGAAGTCTACCACGAGGCTTGCCGATTCGTCGGCCATCGATGGTAGCCAGCGCCTGCACACCCATGCCGCTGCCCAAGACGACCATCTCGGCCGCCCTTACCACCATCGGAATCGTCAGTCGGGCCTGCCTCACGGGAATACCCGCCGCCTCGATGCCAGTGCGAATCTGCTCGAGGGTGACCGAATCCAGAGCACCTTCGCTCGGCCGAGGGTGGTAAGCGACGCCGTCCGCGTCGAGCAACATCGGCATGCAGCGGTCGCCGTCGACCAGACAATCATCCTCCACTAGGAGCGAGATGTCCGCGCCATGCGCGCGAGCCGCCTCGCGCGCCTCGAAGTACGGCTGCCAATCGCCGTGCTTGGTCCCTCGAACCCCGGCATCCCAGATGGGTGCTGCGAGGGTGATCGCCGAGAGTTCCGCCGGATAGGTCACATTGATTCGCGGGGTCAGGCTGACTTGGCCACCAGCAGAGATTCCGACCTTGATCAGATGAGGCGCCTGATCGTCACCGACGATAGCCACGCCAGGAATATCCAGGCCTGCTAACGCCTCGAAAATGAGTCCCTCGAAGTCGCTCGGCAGGCTGATACCGAGGCGCTCAGCATGTCGCTGCAGCCGAGCGAAGTGCAGGTCTGCGGCCAATAGCCTCGCAGCGCCATCCCATGCGACCGTGGTGAAGACCTCTGAGCGTGGGTCGCGATCCGCCATGACTCGCCATCAGGGTCGCCCGCTTCAATCCGCTCACACGCATCTCAGAGCATGTCGTCGAGGAATGAAGTGTCGACATCTTCGTCTTCGACCGAGAGATCGTCGGCCAGATCATCGAGATCTTCCAGATCGAGTTCATCTGCAAAGTCATCCAGATCATCGATGTCGACCTCTTCCTCGGGACCACCCAACAATTCGTCCACGACTTCCGAGTCAGCACTCGGCGCTGGTCCTATATCCTCCTCGGCGACGATTCCAGCAGAAGCCGCCGTCGCCGAGTAAGATTCGTCTGCTCCCTGACCTGCATCCTTGTCAGCAGACCCGTCACGTCGCGCCGAAGCGACTAGTCCAGAACCTTGATCGGAGCCCCCTCCAAGGCCTTCGCCGATACCCATATCGAAGTCGCCAGTGAAATCATCGTCGTCCGAAAGGCCGGCCGCCTCGCGCTCCTTCTGCTCCTCCAATTCGACTTCGAAGGCGCCCATCTCCCATGGAGCGGGCGCGGAATCCTCGCGCGGCTTGATGAACAGAATCGCCCCGATCAGCAGCAGCGCAACCGAAAGCAGCGAGACGATCATGTTCATCTCACCGGACAGAATCCTGTCAACCCATGAATCACCAGCCGGATCATCACCCGGCTGTTTGGTCCCGAACGAGGACTCCGACCACGGCGGAACCTCGACGGGATCTGCATGGAATGTGTGCACGTCACCGTTGAAAGTGACGATTTCGATCCAATAAGTCTCCTCGCGCGCGAGCGCGGCATCGTCGAATTCATTGATGATCAGAATCGTGTCGCGCATTCCCTCTTTGAACAGCGTAGCATTCCTCGTATCGATGAATGCTTCAAGGCTCACGTAGGCGTGATATGTGCTGTACATCGGGTCGTCGCTCGCGTCCCAATTCACTTCAATCAGTGATCCAGCAGCGTTCCAGCTCGCACGAATACCACTCACATCAGGACACTCGGGGCAGGGATCGGCGGAGAGTTCGTCGGCGATTTCTATCCAAGAGGTGGCGAGGTTGTTCACCCAGGCATTCCCGGAAGAATCGACGGCGACGACGGCGACGTAGATACGGCGGTTCGGAACCAAGTAGAGATCACCTTGATCTAAGTCCAGAATCGGGTCTGTTCGGGCTGAGAATGTGGTCAGCAAGATTGGTAGATGCTGCTCTCTGTCAATTACCATCGATGGTTTCAGATTCTCGATGTTCTCAAGCAGAATCGGCGTGTCGATCACAGCATAAATCCTGTATTCAGCGATGTCTGAAGCGCTGCTCGGCTGGAATTCCACGAACATCGCATCTCCCGAATCACCTCCTCGGTCACTCAGTACCGGAGCCGCCAGCCTGTCAGGAGGCGAGATGTCTCCGCGGTTGTCGATGGGCGTGACGATGACCATGTGATCGTTGAGCCCTTCGAGGTGGACGTTGCCGCGCAGGTCGTGGATCGTGACGGTGACGTAGAGTGGGATCATCGGCTCGATGGTCTCTGAGTTGAGAGTCGCGAGCGAATCGCCGTAGAGAGCCTTGGTGATGGTAAGTTCGAGTTGGAAGTCCGCGCCGAACTGGCGCTGGTCGACCGTGATGAGGCCGCAATCAGAAGGAATCACCTTGCAACTGTCCCAGAGGTCTGAAATGTCATCCAGCGGATATTCTGAGATCCAGATGGTGTAGAAATCGAAGTCCTCTGCGGCGGAGCGATTCCAGCGGATGTCAATGGCTCCGCCGTCGTCCTCCGGATGGTCCCAAGCGTCCAGTCCGGTGACTCTGTCGGGTGCTGCCCCAGCACCCACGACGTTGGATATCGGGGTTGCCTCGACGATGAAGACATTGTCGACATCGCCATTACCCCAATCGTCGAAGGCGACGACTCCGACCCAATAGACGACGTCGTCGACAAGGCCACTTTCACCGAGTGAATCGATGATGACCTCGGTGATAGAACAGTCATTGATGTAGGCTGAGACCGGCCATCCATCGACAGTGGAAGGTGCTTGCCAGCCAGAGGCTGGAAGAATGTAAACCGCATAATAGGTGCAGTCCTCCTCGGTATTCGCTTCCCAATTGACTTGTAGGCGGCCGCCCTCATCGTCGGGAACATCGGCCGCGGTCGTACCCGTGATCGGCGCTGGTGGGATGCCATCGTCGAGACCACCAGCAGTCACGACTGGCCCGATGATGGTCGCATTATCGGGGTCGGATTGTCCAGCCTCATCGACGCAGACGGCGGCGAACCAGTAAGGTACGCCACCCTGGAGTTGCAGCGCGGTCGTGTTACCGGTGCTCCAATGGTACTCGAGTGGACTGGTCAATCCGATAGCGCTGGTGATCTCCTGCTGCACGGCCCAGAGCCGGGTTCTGTCAGGGTCGAGTTCAGTGCAGGCGGACCATTCCATGATGACGGTGCCAGAGGCGCCACCCGCGACGGGCTCGGCGCTCATCCACGCGGGAGGTGCTGGCACTTCATCGGTCGGTGTGACATTGAGTGGGTAGGTCATCGGATCGCCGATGGTGCCATCGGCGTATTCGATGGCGATGGCGGCTCGATACATGCGCTCGTTCTGCAGAGTTTCGGTGACGCCGTCATGATCGGCCTGTGTGACTGTCGCGTTGGTGTGCGACCAGTAGGTCGATCGAATGTAGGTGGAGAAGAAATGGATGTCGTTCGCGGTCGGCTCCCAGAGTGGCTCGTCGGTCGAATCCCAGACGTAGAGTCGGTAGGCGAACCATGCGGCATCTTCGGCAGGCAGCCATGAGGCTTCGATGACGCCACCGCCATCATTGGGTCGATCCTCGAGCCCGACTATCACCGTCGGAACCTCGACGCGCTGCCAATCATAGGTTACACGAACCTTGATGGCACCGTCAGCAGGACTCTGTAATTGAACGTGCAGCGTCGCTGAGGTCGAGCCTGGACCAATCGCGGAAATCGCTGATTGGAAGGCCATTTCGATGCCGCCGTTGGCAGCGGCGAGATCCCATGTTCCGCTGTAATTCAGATTGCTCGACCTCGCCCAGACCCACGCCCCGCCCTGCGGCGCGGTCAGAGTCATGGCGCCGGTGTGCATCGGTAACCTGCCCGGCGCGGCGACATCGGAGACCTGCGGAATCTGAATCGGATCATCCGGCGTCACGAGCACTGTAGCCATCCCGGGATGAGTCGTATCGGTGATGTCCCAGGTGCGGCCGCCGTAGAGCACGGTCAATGGATCGGCACGACGCTGATGCTCGCGCGGCTTCTCCTGCAGGCTGGTGACTGGGTCATAGACGTGCAAGCCATCATCGCCGACGACGTACAGGCCACTCGAATCGAGATAGCCGCCTTTGAGTCCAGTGACGCCCTTCGAGGTCACTGAAGAGTGCAGTCCATCGACCTCGACCACGTCGATGCCGCGAGGACTCATCACCACGACGTAGTTGCCATCACTATGCATCTCGAATGGCGGCCAAGAGAGCAGAGAATGTAGACCGACGCCGGTTTCCATTTTCATCATCGTGCCATTCCAATGGACGAGAGGGGCTGTGTCAGTCGCGATGTGGACACCCCAATCATCGCTGGCGACAGCTCGGACATCATTGCTCGGAATCATGTCGATATTGTAGCTTCCATTCACCATATCCGTCGCGATATCCCAAGCCACGGCACCGGGCCGAGTCGGACCCCGCCCATTGTGTGAGATGAATAAGGCCGCGTCGTGATAGAGAGTTGTATTGCTGCCATCCTGATTCTGCACGACGCGCGAAGTCGGTCCTGCGTAGGTGATTCCTGATACTGTGTTGCCCATCAGACCCTGATTGTATCCGAGGGTCGTGATGACTGTCAGGTTGGTCTGATGCAGGACCGTTAATCCAGCTGCGCCACCGGCCAGCACTTTGCCCTCGCCTTGGATCGTATCGTCGATGACGAAGAGGTGCTCGATTATCGGTGAGGGCAGACCATCGATCGTCGTGATCGGATCGTCCCAGTCGTCTCTCGTCGTGTTCCACATGCCTATTCCGCCGTGTGTGGCGATGAGGATGTGATCGCCATATTCGATGAAGTCACGCACGAGATTGCTCGGCAGCCCAGCTAGGAGGCTGCCGTGACCCCAATGATTGGTGCCGGTGTTGTAGATCTGGAAGCCGGCAGCAGAACCTTGATTGCCCATCAGACCGATGTACATCGAGCCATTCTCGAGGATCATGCCGTCCATCTGTGTATGCAGCGCCGGCGGTGTCGAGGTGATGCGGCGCTGTTGCAGGTCGATGGCTTTCAAGCCGCGTCCAGCAGTCGTCACCCAGAGGGTTTCATCATCGAGCAGCATCTCATTGACGATATCCTGCTGGAAATTGTAGCCATACTCCCAACGAACCGAGCCGTTGGAGAGTATCTCGCCCTGCAGGACCGATGAACCGTAGTAGGAATTGACGCCAAGGCTGCTGCTGATCCAGACGTGAGTTTCGTTCGAGATTATCTCGACGACACGCCCGCTCGAAAGGCCTGCCAGCTCGTCGAAGCCGCTGGCGATCAAACCTGAATTATCGAGTCGGTCGACTCGGTTCATGCCAGTCGTCTGGCCCGAGCGACCGATCGCATAGACCATCTGACCTGAATTGGATGGAGCGCGCTCGATCGAGCATCCATCCATGCCGGGATCGAGGACCTGGCCGTTGGCCGTCGCAGTTCCTGAAGTGACGAGGCGTGAGATTCCACCCTGGTTGTCATATTGGTGACCGGCGAGCAGGACATTGTTCTCGTGATGCATTCCGCCGGGGAAGATGCGGTCCATCGAGATTCCATCCGTCGAGGTCAGGGTCGAGAGATAACTGCCGGTGTTGTAATTGTAACGATCGAAGCCAACCCCTTCGGTGTCGAAGCCGATGTACATGATGCGATTCGCTTCATCGCAGGCGAGCGCACGGGGATCATTATTGGACAGTCCAGTGCTGCCTGAGGTCATCGAACTGATCCATTCATTGGTCATCGAATCCTGATCGTGATCGGCCAGATCATATCGCGCGATGCCACCTTGGTTACCCCACCAGAAGCGCGCGCCGATGGCGAAGTGGACGATGTCATCACAGAGTTTTATGTCAGCAGCATAACCATCGGGAATGTCTCCGGTGCCTAAATCCCAAGAAGACCAGACATCCGATGAGCCATTCATACGCAGAATCTGGGCGTTTGAATTGAAACCGCTCGACTCCATGGTGCCGAGCCAGAGATCGGAATTGATGACAGCCATCGAGTAGAATTCCTCCTCGGAACTCGATGGCAAGCCATCTCCAGGCATCCATGTATCGAGCCAAGTCGAATTGACGGGGTCCCAGCGAAGAATGCCGTTCATGCTGGCGAAGAGGTACTCGCCTTGGAACTCCGCCATGCCACGGATGGGTCCTTCGATATCGGTCCATTCGTTGAGAAGTTGCATCGAATCAGCATTGAATCGTCGCAGGATGTAATCACCATAGGCGATCCATAATTCACAGGATGAGGCATTGAGTGGGAAACAATCGCCGAGGAATCTGGCGTTGACGCGGCGAACATTACCGATGGTCGCGAGGTCGTCCTCCCACGCCTCGCTGCTCATGTTCCAGCGAACGATCGTGCCATCGCCATTGTTCCAGTATTGGGTCGGTCGGACGCCGATCCACAACTGATCCCCTATCACACCGATTCCGTGGACGACGCCGCTCCAGCCGGCTTGAGCACCAGCGTCGAGAGTGGTCATGCTCGAATTCGTCGTCAGATTGATTCGGTAGATCTGAGCGCTCGACGACCACCACGAATTGCTCCGTTGCAGCGAATAATGCAAGACATTGTCGTGAATCTCGATCTCGGCGGGCGGTGTGTTCGAGAGCGTCGGCCCGGCCGCGTTCGCCCCCCGACTCCACTCGATGAGAATCTCATCATTGACGACGTCGATGAGCGTCAGGCCGAAGTCACCCCCAGCCCACATGGTACCCGAATCAAGGCCGGGAACGAGAACCGTGACGTCGTCGTCGTCGATGTAGCCTTGAGTTCCGTCCCACGTCGTCAACCACTCATTGTTCATCAGATCATAGCGCGCGATGCCCGTGTTCTCGAAGCCCAGATAGAGGATATCGCCGATCTTGACCGTTCGTGAGCGTTGGGTATCATCACCTGCAGTCCAAGTCTCGATGACGGTGAAATTGTCCATGTTGATTATCGCGGCTCCCTCGTTCGTGCCAGCGTAGAGCCGGTCTGTATCGAGCATGTCGACGGCATAGACGAACCTGCTCGGCATGCCATCGGAAGTACTGACGCAATCTTGGAATTGATACTGCCAATTCCACATGCAAGCACCTCGATTGGTTCCCGCGTACATGCCATCCGCATCACTTGTGACATCGTAGAAGACCGTCGGGCGATTCCACCAGCCTCCGCTGCTGGTCATGGTGTGCCAGGCGCTGCCGTCGTAGCGCGAGAAGGCTCCTTGGGCGCCGACGAGCAAGCCGCCGTAATCGTCCATCTGCAAGGAATGGACATCGTCGTCAGGCAACGTGTTGGAATCCTGATTCCAGTGCTCGGTGATATCTCCAGTCATCCGGTCGATGACGAGGATGCCGAAGTCGAAGAGACCTATGTAGACGATGTCATCATCGACGGCAATTGGGGTCGAGTCGAGGTTGTCGGCGCCGAGCGACTGCCATGAGCCGATTATCGCTGAGGTGGAGAGTTCAACGCGCATCACGCCAACGTCGGGCGTGGCGATGTAGGCTATACCGTAACGGGTGGCGATGTCGGTGACGTAATCCGAGTCGAGGCCATCTGAAGTGGTCAAGGTGTCGACGAGTGTCAGCGCATTAGTGTCGATGATTGAGATGCCAGATTCAGGGTGGCCAACGACGAGGTAATCGGTATTGGGGTCGAAGGCGAGGGCTGAGACGTGGGTTGAACTGAGGCCTGAGACGGTACCGATGTAGGTGGCGTCGTCGTTACGCAATCTGAGAATACCAGCATTGGTTGTTCCAATCCATACCCAATTACTCGAATCCTGTTCGATAGCGATGATCTGGCCGGCGTTGCTGACGTAATCACTGATGTCGATCGGCGTCTGCCAAATCTGAGTCGACTCATCGAAGCGATCGATGATCTTGTTTCCAGCGATCCATATCTCACCTTGTTCACCATCATCGATGTGAGCCGTGACCTGCATCGAGTCTGCGGTCGGGCTGCTGACCAGAGTCAGCGAACCATCGGCATTCTCGCCTTGCAGTCTCGCCAGCGTGCCCGAGCCATCACTGACCAGAGCAGTCCCTGTTGTCGGGCCCCGAGGGGCTTGTGCTGGCCAGGAGATGATCGACTCGCCATTACCTAACAAGCCCATATCGTCCAATTGTCTCTGAGAGCGGAAGATCAGCGAATTGGTATCATAGGCGTGGACAGTGGTTCCTGCGAGGATGTGCAGCCAACCCTCGGTCACAGCCAAACCATGAATCTGATTCGAGGCCAGCCAATTGCCGGTCGACCAAGTCGCCAACCACGATTGAGAGACCAGGTCGCGACGATTGATGCCTGCATCATAAGTCGCGATCATCAGATTGTTTCCCACCACTGCGAGGTCGGTGATGAGGTCCGAGGCGAGGTAATTCTGAGTGTTCCAGACGATGTTGTTGTCGACCACGACGCTGACCCCACTTGAGGCGCTCGTGGTGGTGAAATCGAGGAGATGAACGCCACTCGACTCGGTCGCAAGATAGACCCTGTCGCCGACGATCAGGATGTCGGAAGGAATCTCCTGATTCTGCGCCAGACAGTAATCATAATCGGTCCACGCCGAAGCATCGATCGCTCGGTGGTGGATGGTGCATTGTTCTGCTGCCCAAGTCGTGCCGTAGGCGTCGACGGCAATCGCGTGAATCGCCGAATCATCCGAACCGTCTGCAGTCTTCAGATCAGGCAATACGGCGGAGTCAGAGAGTCGGCGGACGAGGACCAAGCCGTCCTCAGTGCCGATGAGCAGTCGGTCTTGGTCCGCATCGATGGCCAGCGAGCGCCCTTGCAGATTATTCTCGATGTCGATGATCGGCTTGACGGCACGATCATCGAGATGGAGTAAATCGTCATCGAGCAGGACGTACAGTCTGCCATCGAACGGATTGACAGCGCTGTCGTGGAGGGCCACATCCAGCGCTGAAAACGAAATCTTCGGGTCGGCCGGCCGCAGAGCCTCAATCACCATGTCGGTTAGAGTCACGCCGGCCGGCAATTCCCATGAAGCATCGGAAATCGAATTGGGGCGAAGATAAGTGTCGAGAGTCCCATTCTGAACGGTCGGCGGATTGTTCTCCATCACGTCCTGCCGACCGAGGTCGCCATATCCTCTCCAGTCGAGGATCGGCGTCTGAGTATCGAGGAGGGTCAACTGCGGTTCAGTAGCCCAATAGCCATCTGAACCGTTGACAGCGATCTGGAAAGTGAGATTCGAGATCTCGGCTCCCGGAGCGAAATCGAGGTAGAGATCACTGTAAGCATAGGTTCCGTTAGCCAGATCGGCTCCCGTCGCAATCATGTCGACCCATCCTGTATCGTTGCTGCCCTTCCCACCCCAAACGGTCTGGGGAGCATTCCGAGCTCCATCCTCAGGAGCCGACAATTCAGGACTGAAAGCAGCAGACCACGGCAAGGCCACCATCAACAGCGTGAGGAGCAGAGCAAGTCTCTGCTCAGCCGTCCTTTCTGCGGGAAACGATGCGGGCACGAACCTTTGGCCTGCTTGTTCCCATTATGAAAGGAATGGGTAGATGAGTTGGTCTTGCTTCTCCCTCTCATAGAGGGAGTGTTGAAAGAAAAAATCGCATTTCAAGGGGCTGATAACCATCCCAATCGCTGTAGGATAGCATCAAAGGGGAAGGTGTGGCCCGACCAAACTCGGAGGGACCTGCCTTGGTTGAGGACCGTCTACGAAAGGAAGCACTGGATTACCATTCGGCCGCGCCAGCCGGCAAGATCAGCGTCGTTCCCACGAAACGTCATGCCACCGCCCGAGACCTCTCGTTGGCGTACTCGCCCGGTGTTGCCTATCCCTGCGAGGAGATTCAGAAGAATCCGGAAGCTGCTTATCTCTACACCTCGAAGGGGAATCTCGTCGCTGTGATCAGCAACGGCACCGCCGTGCTGGGTCTGGGTGATATCGGGGCTCTTGCCGGAAAGCCGGTGATGGAAGGCAAGGGCCTGCTGTTCAAGGCCTTCGCCGATATCGATGTTTTCGACATCGAGGTTGACAGGACCGATGTCGATGAATTCGTCGAGGCTGTGAAGGCGATCGCTCCTACATTTGGAGGGATCAATCTCGAGGATATCAAGGCGCCTGAGTGCTTCGAGATCGAGCGTCGGTTAGTGGCTGAGTTGGACATTCCGGTGATGCACGATGATCAACATGGAACTGCGATAATCTCTGGTGCGGCGCTGCTGAATGCCTTGGAGGTGGTCGAGAAGGAGATTTCTGAGGTCAAAGTGGTGATTTCGGGAGCCGGTGCTTCGGCGATCTCCTGTGCTACTCATTATCTGCGGCTTGGGGTTTCTGCGAAGAATCTCCTGATGTGCGATTCGAAGGGGATTCTGACGAAGGCGCGCGAGAAGGCAGGCGAGTTGAATTCGTACAAGGCTGCATTCGCGCGCGATGTTGCTGATGGCGGTCTGGCTGAGGCGCTGGATGGAGCTGATGTCTTCCTCGGTCTCTCCCGAGGTGGGGTGGTTTCTGGTGAGATGGTCGCCTCGATGGCGGCGCGCCCACTGATATTCGCGTTGGCGAACCCCGATCCTGAGATTCTTCCCGAAGAGGTGCTCGAAGTGCGCGATGATGCAATCATCGCGACTGGGCGCTCCGATTACCCGAACCAGATCAACAATGTTCTGGGTTTCCCATACATCTTCCGAGGTGCTCTCGATGTTCGCGCCACAGAGATCACAGAGGGCATGAAGATGGCCGCGACCAATGCGATCGCAGAGTTGACCAAGGAGCCTGTTCCTGATGATGTTGCGGCCGCCTACGGTGGTGAGCAGATGCAGTTCGGAGCGGAATATCTGATTCCCAAGCCATTCGACGCACGGGTGCTGATCTGGGAGGCGAGCGCTGTGGCGGAGGCCGCGGTTGCCGAGGGGGTCGCGCGAGTCTCGGCAGAGGATTTCGATGTCGAGAAGTACCGTGAGGAGTTGGAGGCCCGACTAGGGCTGACCCGCTCGATAATGCGCAATGTGATCAATCAAGCGAAGCGCGACCGAAAGAGCATCGTCTTCTCCGAAGGCGAGGAACCGACAATCATCAAAGCAGCCGCACAGTGCATCGCTGAGGGCATCTGCGACCCGATCCTGCTCGGGCATCCTGAGCGGATTCAAGCGGTCAAGGAAGAGCTCGGACTTCACTTCGAATGCGAGACCATCGATGTGCGCTACGACCCGCGCAGGCGTGGCGCTTATGCAGACGAATTCCACGCGCTTCGCGGACGCAAAGGTGTGACTCGAAGAGATGCGATCAACCTGCTGAAATCGCCCAATTACTTCGGACCGATGATGGTTCACGTCGGCGACGCGGACGGTTATCTCGGTGGCATCGCCCACCACTATCCAGACATCGTCAAACCCTGTCTGCAAACGATTGGACCTGACCCGAACGCCCACAGAATCGTTGGGATGTACATGATGACGGTGAATGGCGAATTGATGTTCATCGCCGATGCGACGATCAACATCTATCCCGACCCCCGCACCCTCGCTGAAATCGCGGTCCAGACCGCTCGCGTGGCGCGTCGCTTCGGCGTCAAACCAAAAGTAGCGATGCTTTCATTCTCCAATTTCGGTACCTCGAGCGAATTGCGAACCGACCGCATCGAGGAAGCGGTCGCGATGGCTCGTGAATTGGATCCGACACTCGTGATCGATGGGCCGATGCAAGCTGATACCGCGCTGGTTCCGGAGATTCAGAAGGATTTCCCATTCATGAGCTTCGAGGGGGCGGCCAATGTCCTCGTCTGCCCCAACCTCGCCTCGGCCAACATCGCCTACAAACTGCTGCAGAGAATCGCCGGCGCAGAGATGACGGGGCCCATCCTCGAGGG
>Ga0209554_1001290_pt1 | contig 19134 bp, 22 predicted proteins | sample MarorgKNORR_S2LV_5_FD_188221 | JGI IMG/M metagenome (GOLD analysis project Ga0209554, IMG submission 188221) | Marine microbial communities from the Southern Atlantic Ocean, analyzing organic carbon cycling - Bottom_A/KNORR_S2/LV (SPAdes) (version 2) | ecosystem: Environmental > Aquatic > Marine...
AAAGGTACCTTGGCACTGGCAACCCGGAAGACGGGAATGGAAGAGACAGACATTTGGCTAAGCTGATCAGCTTCGACATCGACGGCACCCTGGAAGTGGGCGACCCGCCGGGCGGCATCACCATGGAGATGGTCCGCCGGGTGCAGGGCTTGGGGTACCTCATTGGAAGTTGCTCTGACCGCACCGTGAGCGAGCAGCGGCGCATCTGGCGGGACAACGGCATCAAGGTGGAGTTCACCGTCTTGAAACACCGGCTTGAAGAGGTGAAGGAACAGTTCCCCGCTGATGAGTACTATCATGTCGGCGACACCGAGGCCGACCGCCGGGCCTCGCTCCAAGCCGGGTTCGATTTTCTGCCGGTGGACGACGCCGTTGCCCGTTTGCTGAACGGGTTAACACCCCAATAGGTGGCTCTGATCATCAACCGGCTTTACAGCGACTTATCCTACCTTTGGCCGATCATCAGCCCGCCCGAAGAATACGCCGGCGAAGCCGGGTTTTTTGGGGATGTTATTCGTGAGGAGCTTGGTTCAGGTAGGCATATGCTCCTGGAGTTGGGAGTGGGCGGCGGCCACAACCTCTCCCATCTGACTGCCGACTTTGAGTGCACCGCCGTCGACCTGTCGCCCGATATGCTGGCCCTCTCGCAGGGTCTCAATCCTGGGGTGGAACACCACGTTGGGGACATGCGGAACATCCGCCTGAAGCAGACGTTTGACGCCGTGCTGGTCCATGACGCCGCTTCATATCTACTGACCGAGCAGGACCTTCGGGAGACTTTCGCCACCGCGGCGGCCCACATCCGGCAAGGGGGCGTGTTGATGGTGGCCCCGGACTGGGTGCAAGAGACTTTCCCCGACGGCTGGGTCTACACCTGGGACCGGCAGCAGGGAAACATCGAGGTCAACATCCAAGAAGTCATGACGGACCCGGACCCGGCGGACACACAGGTGGAGTCGACCTACACGTACACCATCAAGAAAGACGGTGAAACAACCATCGAAGTTGACACCCACGTAACGGGACTGTTCTCCCTCAACACCTGGGCCGAACTTATGGGGCAGGCCGGGTTCACGGTAGAAGTCAGAGCCCTTCCGCCAAACGAGGGTGGTTACGGGTCGTGGTTGTTTATCGGGCTTCTTGGGATGTCCAGAGGTTGACCGAACACGAAAAAGTGGTTCGACGGGGCTCACCACGAACGGATGAGGTAGGCTCACTACGAACGGATGAGGTAGACTCACCACGAACGAATGGGCCAAGCCCATCTCGACCGGAGCGTTCGACCTAACCAAGCCCATCTCGACTGAACCGTCCGTCGAAGGGCGCGCATAAGTCATGTTCGTGCTTTCGTGAGCTGGGACTTATGCCAGCGGTGGTTCGACGGGGCTCACCACGAACGGGGGACGAAAACCACCGCCAACGGAGTTGACGTCCGAACAACGCCGCTGAGTAAGTTGGCCGGGACCGAAGTTTAGTCGTCGTCACCTGAGACCGTGCCTGCCAGGAACTCGGCCACGTCCTCGAGCCCTTGCTCCTTGAGTTGGTCGGCGGCGAAACCCTCCGCGATGGTGGTGTCCATCTCTTTGGCCAGGTGCTCGGCTTGGAGGTCTTTTAAGACACCGCGTCCTTCTATAGCCACCCTCTGCAACAGCTTGCGCCACTGGATGATCTCAGCGTCGGTCCCCGACAGCTTTTCAGGGGTGTCGTAGCGCTGGGGCGCCATGATCTTGGCGTCCTGGTTGGAGAACTGGATGTTCATCACCCAGTTATGCCAGAGGAAGAAATGGACCCGCTCGTAGATGCGGCCCAACAGGCTTCCGGGACGGGTGGTGTGGTAGTACACGACGCGGGTTTTGCCCTCTTCGATGGGCACGCACATCCGGGTGTACATGTGGGTTCGCATGTCGGTGCGGAACATGCCTGGCAGGTGGTGTCCCGACGCCCACAGCGGGTTCGTGGTAGTCAGGGATTTGCTCAAGCGCCGTTTGTTGGCCGGTATGAAGACCCAGTTCCATAGGAGACGCCACTTGCCTTTCGGCCAGCGGCCCAGGCCGGGGTGGGTGTCCTGATATTGGGCCTTGCCCCTCATCATGTTGAAGTACTCTTTGAAGCCGAAGGAACGCCTGGGATTGCCGGTGGACTCAGAGTCGCCCCAGATGACGTTGAAGCCATTGCCTACGAAGACAGGCCGAATGCGCGGCGATCGGGCGTAGGGGTCCAGGGGGCCGCGGGCCAGCATCAGGATGGAGTCCCGGTGCACGTAGTAGACGTGAGAGTCCATGGAATTTTCCAGGGCCACCCGCCAGTCGATGGGCCAGTCGGCGATACGATAGAGCACTTGACTCTTCTCTTCGAAGAATTCTTCGGGGACATCCTCTTTTATGGGAGCCGGTTCGCTATCGCCCATCCAGACGAAGACCATGCCTTTAAGAGTCTGGGTGGGGTATTTGCGGGCCTGGACCTTACCGGGGATACCGGAGTTGGGGCCTTCGCTGAGGACCGATACGCACTCGCCGGCGCCGTCGAAAACCCAACCGTGGTAGGGGCAGGCAACCGTGCCCTTGAAGTGGCAATCGCCTTGAGACAGACTGGCGCCACGGTGGGGGCAAACGTCCCAGAGGGCTGCCACATCGCCATTATAATCGCGGAAGAAGCACAGCTCTTCGCCCAGCATCGTTAGGCGCACCGGCTTCTTGCCAACCTTGCTGTCCAGGAGGGCCGGGTACCAGAACTCACGGAGTCCCGAGGCCGGGGCCAACGTCCTCCGGTCAAGGTCCGTCAATTTAGTTTCTGTCACCATGATGGTTCCTCCCGTTTTAGAGAATGGTTAGGGCGGAGAGGGAAAGTCCCCATCTCCGACTATGTCGAGAGTCTCGACTTCGTCGGACCTAACCTTCCCCCTTGAGAGGGGGAAGGGACAATTGTTTCGGGAGTGGTCGGCCTACGGCTGGAACAGGGCCAGGCATTTGTTGGAGTTGAAGACGTAGGTCTCCACGTAATCTAGGATCTGTGGCTTGCGGCCCAACTCTTGCATGGCTCCGGCGAGACACATCCAGTTCAGCAATTCCTGCTGTCCGGCGTCCTCGATCTGGTCGGTGGAGATGCGCTTCCAGGCGTCGTAGTCCCCGTCGCGCAGTTCCTCGAAGCGGGCGCGGTCCGACTCAACATCGGGCCACAGGTAGTGGTTCTTGGGGGTCAAGAAGGCGTGGGACCAACTTGAGGAGCCCACCAACGCGACCCGGTAGGGGCTATCTTTCAATACTCTGGCGGTGGCGGCGCCGATGTCCATGCACCGCTTGGGCGACGGACCTGGCGGGTCGAAGGGCATATCGACTCCGTTCACCTTCTGAGTGATAGCGCCGCCACGGTTGCGGATGACGTTGCTACCGTAGCAGTTCACCGAGAAGGGAAGGACTGGGTAATCGAAACCCGTGCGGTCGTAGTCCAAGTACAGGAGGGTGTTCAAGAATGCGTGGCCCAGGCCATTTTCGTGTAGAGGCTTGTAGGAGTAGGCGATGTCGAAGCCCTCATTGATCAGCCCGGTGGCCAAGTAGCGGCCTGCTTGAGGCGCGCCCTCATACACGAAGGATTTTTCTTGGGGTTCGTCCCATACGTTCCGGCGGTAGCTGCCGTCACGGTTGGAGAAGGGTTGGGCTTCAAACTGGTCGTAGGCGAGCAGGCAGAACGGCGGGATGATGTCTTCTTTGAAATTCTCGTACTGGTCGTCGCCCCAGATCAGGACGATATCGGGCTTGAAATCGTCGATGGATGTCCGGATCTGGCGGAACCCTTTGAGTAGGCGTTCCCGGTGTTCCCGGGCGGATTTCAGGCCCTCGTCCTCACCGTACTCGATGCGCATGGCCTCGGGCCAGTTGGTGGGGATCTTCATCTCCTCAGGGACTTTGTCGTTGTATTTCAGAGTGCGGGTCAGCGGGAACCCACGGTCCTCGTCAGGAGTGATAAGTGGAGGGTAATGAGTGATTCCGGCGCCTAATATCTCGCCCATGGTCTTCCTCCTGATGACCATTTCACGGTCATCTTTTGATTTTGAATACCGGGATTTCGTTTGGTTGTAACAGAGGGGGGTAGCAGTGTCAAGAATATAGGCGGTCTGATACACGGCAAACGGCGTTGAGGTCTCATTCGGCGACGAATTCAAGCCAATCCGAAGCGGTTGTCTGCCGGGGTGAGTCCGTTGATAATACCGTCTTGAATTGACCAATGAGTGAGGGAAGATGGGAGCGATAGAAGATTATTCGGCCCTGATCAACGCCGTGGAATCCCAGAGAGAACGGCTTCAGGGCCCGCGGCAGCCGGACCTGTGGGGCGGAGAGATCGCGAAACGGTTTCGGGCCGACCCCAAACGTCAGATGGACGACAACTACGAAATACTCGCCGCGTTCGTCCAGCCGGACGATGTGTTCGTGGACGCTGGCGGGGGCGCGGGAAGGTTCAGCCTGCCCATGGCGCTGCGTTGCCGCGAGGTGATCAACGTCGATCCATCCGGGGGAATGGGTGAGGAGTTTGATGAAAGCGCGGCCGAGGCCGGAATAGCCAATGCCAGGTTTGTCCTGTCGGACTGGCTGGATGTTGATGGCGTTCAGGGGGATGTGGTCCATGCCGCCCACGTGACCTATTTCGTTAGTGACATCGAACGCTTCGTCGCCAAGTTGGAGGGCGCGGCCCGCCGCCGGGTAATCATCAACCTGTCGAGCATCGCCGGACCGATGCTGAACGCCAAATTGTTCGAGATGGTCTACGGCGAGGAACAGGCTATCGTCCCATCTCACACCAAACTGCTGCCGGTTTTATGGGAGATGGGGATCGAGCCCGACGTGAGATTTCTCCCTCATGGGACTCACTTCGACGGCGTGCTCCGAACCCAGGATTTTCCCCAGAGTAAAGAAGACGCCGTGGGGATAGCGCTGGCCGGAGTTTGGCTGGCGCCGCAGCACCGAGACCGGGCCGAAGTGGTTGTGCGTGAGAAATTCGACGAACTATTCATTGAAGACTCGGACGGTTTCATACCGCAGTGGCTGCCTGAGCCCCGGCAGGTGTTCATCACCTGGGAGACCGCCAAAACTGTTTAGCGCGACCTTGTTACCAGGCCCGCCAGCGGAGATAATAACCCGGCAACGTGGTCAACATAATATTGGAACCACTGGGGCGATAGCCCCGTAAGAATCATCAAGCGAAGCGAGGTATCGATATGGACTGGGGAATGGCAAACAGATTGGCGAGATTGATCCAACCCGACGGCCATTGCATGTTTTTGCCCATCGACCATGGGTATTTCCAAGGCCCGACCCGGATGCTGGAACAGCCGGGCGAGACCATCAAGCCTCTGCTTCCCTATTCCGACGCCCTCTTCGTAACCCGAGGCGTGTTGCGGGCGGTGGTCGACTCGGCCCTGGACAAACCGGTGATCCTGCGGATGTCCGGCGGCACCAGCATGGTCGGCGCCGACCTGGCCGATGAGGGGATCACCACTTCCATGGAAGATGCCGTTCGCTTGAACGTGGCGGCGGTGGGAATCTCAGTGTTCATCGGCACCGAGTTCGAGAAACAGTCCCTGCTCAACCTGGGCAAGCTGGTGGACGAGGGTGAGAAATACGGCATACCGGTGATGGCCGTGACCGCCGTGGGCAAAGAACTGGAGAAGCGGGACGCCCGCTACCTAGCCCTGTGCAGCCGCATCTGCGCCGAACTGGGCGCCAAGGTGGTCAAGACCTACTGGTGCGAGGAGTTCGACAAGGTTGTTAACGGGTGCCCGGTGCCGGTGGTCATGGCCGGCGGCCCCCAGGCCGACACCGAGCGTGAGGTCATGGAGTTCGTCAAAGACGGCATGGACAACGGTTCCATCGGCATCAACCTGGGCCGGAACATCTGGCAGAGCGATCACCCGGTGCCCATGATTCAGGCCCTTCGCCACATCGTCCATGAGAATGGTTCGATCGATGAGGCCCAAGAGATCTTCGACAGCGTCAAGGCCGGCAACGGCCGGGTCGCTTCGGTGTCGGCGTAATTCTGCGCCGTTAGGCTTAGGACAGGATCCCGGACATAGCCAGTGGGGTCATCCGCTCATCCTGAGCCTGCCGAAGGATCCTGACTGCGGCGCCCCATGGTTCAACGGAGCTCACCACGAACGGTGGGAGTAACGCAAATGATGGTGGGAGTAACGCAAATGACGGTGGTAATGACGCCGATTACGATTAGGAAGTACTAACCAACATGCGTGTCGCCATGTATTACAACAACCACGACGTGCGCGTGGAGGAGATGCCGGTGCCTGAGATCGGACCCGGCGAGTTGCTGGTCAAGGTGGAGGCCAGCGGCATCTGTGGCAGCGACGTCATGGAGTGGTACCGCGTCCAGCGGGCTCCAATGGTCCTGGGCCACGAAGTCGCCGGGACCATCGTCCAGGCCGGGGCCGGGGTGAGCCGATTTAAAGAGGGCGACAACATGATCGTCACCCACCACGTCCCCTGCAACGCCTGCCACTATTGCCTCAGCGGCCATCACACCGTCTGCGACACCCTCCGGGAGACGACCTTCGAGCCCGGCGGGTTCTCCGAGTACCTGCGGGTCCCAGCCATAAATGTCGATAGGGGCGTGTTCACCATGCCCGACGGCCTTTCCTTTGATGAAGCGTCGTTCGCCGAGCCGTTGGCCTGCGTCTACCGGGGCCAGCGCCGGGCGAATATCCAGCCGGGACAGAGCGTGATCGTCCTTGGCAGTGGGTTGGCCGGCCTGCTGCACATAAACCTGGCTAGAGCCCTAGGAGCAGGCCGGATCATCGCCACCGACATGGTCCCCGCCCGCCTGGAAGCCGCCAAGAAACTGGGCGCGGATCACACCTTCTTGGCCACCGAGGCCGTCCCCGCCCGCCTGCGCGAGGTGAACGAAGGCCGCTTGGCCGACCTGGTCATCGTTTGCACCGGGGCTCCTCCGGCTTTGCAGCAGGGGTTGGACTCGGTGGACCGCGGCGGCACGGTGTTGTTCTTCGCTCCCACCGAGCCTGGTGTGAACATCACGGTGCCGGTGAACGAACTTTTCTTCCGTAACGACGCCACCCTGACCACGACCTACGCCGGCGCCCCCGGCGACCTGGCCACGGCCCTGGAGATGATCGCTTCGGGGCGGGTGCAGGTGGGCCAGATGATCAGCCACCGGCTGGGACTGGAGGAAGCGGGTTTGGGTTTCGAGCTCACCGCTGAAGCCAAGACGTCATTGAAGGTGATCATCCAGCCACACAGTGGCCATTAGGGAGGGAGGGAGTACAACTCCTTTAGTCCGCTTCGCGGGAATGTCTGATGTCAGCTTCCAGCCACAAATCCCGCAAGACAAAGCCTAGACCGACGGCCAGCTATGCCCTGGTGTTGCGCCTTCCGTCCCGCCGAAAGATTCTGGTGGGCAAATTGGGGATGGTGGAGTTTCCCCGAGGCCACTACATCTACTTCGGTAGCGCATTGGGCGGGCTGAAGGCGCGGGTGGACCGGCACTTGGGCCGCGAAAAGAAGCTACACTGGCACGCCGATTACCTCAGCGCGGAAGTCCCTTGGGAATATGCCTGGCAGTTGGCCGACGGACAGCGCTGGGAGTGCGTCTGGGCGGCCGCGGCCGCGGCCCTAGCCACGGCCTCAGCTATAAACGGCGTGGCGTCTCCCGTGCTGGGGTTCGGTTCGTCCGACTGCCGGTGCCCTTCCCACCTGGCGCGCGTGAATAACGCCAAACAGGCGCGGGAGTTGCTGCGCAGCCTGTGTCCGGCCCCGCGGCGCATGAGAGTGAGCCGCCTAGCTGCTTCTTGACGCCCACCCACCGAACTGTACTATCATAGCGGCCATAGTGCCGACGTCCATTTTAGGATGTCGATTTTCGATACTCATATTGAAGATTTGCGCCGTTCTTGGTTACGAAACTGCGCCCCAGACTGGAGGCCGCCGTGGAATTTGGAATATTCCTTGAGTTCCCAATAAAAGAAGGTGGGACGGAGAAAGAAGCTTTCGACGACTCTTTTGTCCTAGTCAACGAGGCTGAACAGCTGGGAGTCGATTCTCTCTGGTTGGCCGAGTACCATTTCAGTCCCGGCCGGGTGATGGCCTCGCCGATAGCCATCTTAAGCAACATCGCGGCCCGGACCGAACGTATCAGGCTGGGCACCGCGGTGATCCTGCTGCCGTTGGCGAACCCGATTCGGGTGGCCGAAGAGATCGCCACCTTGGACCTGGTTAGCGGAGGCCGAGTTGAATTCGGCATCGGCCGTGGCACCTTCCCCAACGTTCATGAAGGATTCAACTCGCCGTTCGTCGAGAGCCGGGGCCGCTTTGAAGAGAGCCTAGAGATCATACTCAAGGCTTGGACCAACCAGACGTTCTCCTTCGAAGGGGAGTATTACCACCTCAATGACATTGAGGTAACCCCCAAGCCGCTCCAGAGTCCCCATCCTCCAGTTCGGGTGGGCGTGACCTCGGCTGAGAGCTTCATCACCACCGGCCGCATGGGCCACGACATCTTGATCAACCCTTCCCGCGTATTCACCTTGGCCGGTCTCAAGCCAGAGATAGAGGCGTATCACCAGGCGTGGAAAGACGCCGGGCACAAGGGCAAGGGTAAAGTCGGGCTGCGGGTGCCGGTCTATCTGTCCGAGGATGCCCAGAAAGCCCATGACGAACCTATGGAAAGCGCCCTTTTCTCCATGGGACGCCTTTCCGACCGGGTGGCCAGCTACGCGAAATACGGCGGCACCACCGGCAACTGGGGCAAGGAAGCCGAAGACGTCAAGAACATGTCCTACGATGACTGGTTCCGGGACAAGGTGGCTTACGGCACTCCAGAAGCCGTGACTGAAAAACTGCAAGCGTTGGCCGAAGAACTGGGCTTGAACCAGATCTTGTTCGAGGTCGACTTCGGAAACAAGATACCCCTGAAGAACCAGATAAACAGCATGCGTCTAATGATGGAAAAAGTAGCCCCCAATCTGGGGTAAGCGGCGCTTTTAAGTCAAGAAAGTAGCCCCCAATCTGGGGTAGATTAGGGAATTGATAGTTATGAGTTTTGACGATTACGAAGCCGGGTCAAAGGTTGAAGCGGTCTCGACTTTCGAGGTGCAGATGGGCATGGGCGCCCCGACCGGCGCCGGGACATTCAACGTTGAGGCCGGGGACACCGGAGAGGTCACCATCAAACGGAAGGCCGGCAAACTCCAGTGGCTGGTTATCAAATGGGACCGGCTGGGCCGCACCTTCAACCTCAACGCGGACCAATTCGACCTGATCAAGCCTGGATAACCTCCGCGGGCGAATATTAAGGCGGTTAGGACATTATCAAACTATATGGTTGTGTGCTAATATCGCTCCATAATCCTCTGTATCGGTTACATATAGCCACGAGCTAAATCTTAAAGAGGTGTTGTAGGAAATGGTTCAAGCAGAAATCAAGACTACATTCGAAGTCGGCCCTGTAACGTTCACCGCCAGGCATGAACTGTGGGACGGCAACATCCAAGACCACGCTGACCAAGGCGTTTCGATCGTCGTCGAGAGCGAAGTTAACGGAAAGAAGACGATTCTTCTTCGGTTCAACTGCTTCGACATCGAGAGAAGCTACATCTACGGTCCGGAGAACCCCGACCTGAAGATCGAAGGCCCCGCGATGCTCGCCGGCCGGACTGAAGGCACAACCGGGATGGGCAAGTTGTACCGGATGGACCCCACCGCTGACGGCAACCCCATCGGCTGGACCATGAAGACCATCAAGACGAAGCTTCCGGACATGGTGGACAGGGCCGGGTACCCGGAGATTGCCGACCAGATCGACCTGGAAGAACTGCTCGACGTTGTCCCCGAGCTGGAGGCGTCCTGCAGAGAGCTCTTCGTTTCCAAGCGGAACACCGTCAAGCATAACCGCGGCACCGACATCTTCGAAGCAGGGAATATCCGCTTCGGGCTGGAGATGCGGCGGCTACCCGTTGGCGACGGCGGCTTGGCGATTCACGTACTGACCGACATCGGTGGCGCCACCGACCGGACGTTCGTGGAAGAGACCGAGATCATGGCCTTTGACCTTTTCTGGGACGGCCCACACTACCACTATGGCCCCAGGAACAAGAACCACCGGATCTATTGGGACCGCACTCTGGTCACCGATTACTTCGGCTGGGTACTGGACAAGATCGAGAGCAAAAAATTGGGAGCGATGATCGAGCGGGCCGGTTACCCCGGTATCGCAGCCGATCTAGACCAAGATATGATCGACGCCGTTCTCCCTGCCATGGCCGAGAAAGCCCGTGAGATGCTGGCCTTGGGCGAGTCCCTGACCGGCCACCCCGGCTTGCCAGCGGATGTCACCCCGAACATGGTGCCCAACTAAGCTAACGACTTAATAACATAGGCAACTAAAAAGAGCCCCGATCGATCGGGGCTCTTTTTACATGCCTGGCTCGTATTCCTGGAAGGCGTCAAGCCAGGTAGATGATCAGCACGATGATGACCACCGGGATTCCTATGACCACCAACAGGCAGCCCAGCTTGGTGATGCAGCTCATGATGGTGAATGGGAGCTTCATCAGCTTCATCATCAGGCTTATCGGCAAGAAGAGCAGCCCTAATAGCTTGAACATGAACTAGGCCGTCGCCCACTGGACGCCGTTCAAGACTATCTTCTGGAACTCGGGAGACTGGAAGCTCTTCCCATCGTGGCCCAGCAGCAGGCTGAACACCTTGCCCTGACCGTAGCTGCGAGTCCAGGCAAGTGGGAAGGTAGCGCCCGGCATATGGGTTTCTGTCCGGTCCGGACCCCAGGGCCAGGTCCCTTCGACCGACGTGGCCTCGAGAAAGACGTCGTTCCCGCTTTTATATTCGATGCCCATGTACAGCTCGTCTTCAGTGCTGAAGTCGGAGACTCCGGCGACGCCCGCGTGGCCGGCTTGGGTGACCTTTACGTCCACGTTGCCGTAGGGCGGGTGGAAGCTGGTTCCGGTGACCCAGCCGCCGCCGGTGATCTCGGCGAACTCAGACCAGTAATCGGCGCCGCAGCCGGAGATGTGCAGGCAGACGAAGCCCTTGCCCGACTTTACATAATTGATGATCCCGTTCTGTTGGTCCTCGGAAAGTTTCATCTCCGCGAAGTCGGCGGCGTTCTCCCGGCGGGTGTTGAAGACCAAGGCGTCGTAGGCGGCCATGCCGGCCGAGTCGGTCAGCACCGAGGCGTCCTCAGTGGCGGTGACGTCGTGCCCCGCCGCCTTGAGAAAACTCTCAAGTATTGGCGTAGATTCTTCGTAGGGGTGCCTACCCCCGGTGATTACAAGCAGCTTCACTTCAATAGCCTCCAGATGTTTTTGTGGGTTAATAGGGAGTCCGAGGCGGTATTATACGTCAACGGGTGGGGTTTGGGTCGGGGTGGTAGGAAGCCGGGGCCGCAGCGCCGTTTCCTCGTTTCTTCTGGTGCCTGGCGTTTCCATGGGGATTCTTTATGCCAAGGCTTCAACGAATGCTTGACGGTTCTCCCAATCTCCTCCCCATTCGACTGTGTAACGCAATGTCCGCAACAAATCCTCATTGGTCGCTAGAATCCTAACGACTAAGCCGGTCTTTCGGCACCGCGAACCTTTCCAATTGAGGTGCAACAGATGGTAATATTGGTCAGAATATTAACTTAGTCGTGCTCCGTATCAATGAGTAGTGATCAACCTGGACATCAAGAACCCAAATGAAACTAGAGAAATTAGTAGTCGTGATTTTATTGTGGACCGTTGCTTTTCTCGTGGCCTGTGCCGCTGTTGAGACACCAGTTCCACCGACCGCCACCCCGGATATCCCTAGCACTGTTGAGGCCATTGTAAATCAACGGTTGTCCGAAGTTGCAACCGTGACTCCAGCTCCTACACCATCCTTGGTCCCTACGCCAACTCTAGTTCCAACGCCTACACCTATATCCACCCCCACTCCCAATCCTATGCCGCTACCAACACCAACTTATACACCGCGCCCGACATCTACGCCTACAGGGGCGCAGATTACAGCGAAAGTGCGACCTGCCGTTGTCCTGATACAAACCCCTGTAGGAAGTGGGTCAGGTACGATAATCGATTCTAGCGGGCATATCCTTACCAACCACCATGTCATTAGTGGTTATACGAATATGAATGTCCGCATAGAAGACGCTTATACGCTAACCGGGTTTGTCGTCGGATTTGATGAATCAAAAGACATCGCAATTGTTAAAGTAAACGCGGGGTCGCGTCGTTTGACATTCGTACCTCTATCTACTCGGCGTCCGGACGACGGCGAGGAAATAATCACGATTGGCTACCCGAAATCCTCTGTTCTCTCAGGCGGAAGTTCGACGACCCAAGGAGTAGTGTCTGCTACCAGGTATTTCTTGGGACAGATCGTTATCCAAATTGACGCCCCCATTAATCCCGGAAACAGTGGTGGGGCAGCGATCGACCGAGAAGGAAGATTTATCGGGATACCAACGTCGAAGTTGCGGGATGCTGATAACATAGGGTTTTTGGTCCCGGGGTTCGATGTCGCTAGTCAAATTCAGCAATTGAAGAGTGGATTCAGGTTTGCGTTTCCTACCCCAACTCCATTTCCGACAGCGACTCCGCGGCCAACTTCTACACCTTGGCCAAGTCCAACGCCCGCGCCATCAGCCCGTGACCATTTTTTGCAGGGAGATTTTTACTACACGAGCGGCCAAAATTATCTTGCTTTTGCCGAGTATGATTTGGCCATCAGGTTGTCCACGATCCCAATCGCGGCTTATTACAACAACAGAGGGAACGTGTATCACACCTTGGGTCTCTACCGGGAAGCAGTAGATGATTACACGCAGGCGGTGCAGATTTCAGGCGGGAATTAGGCGATTTATTACGGCAATCGACCAAATACCTGGTATTATTTGGGCATGTACACTCAAATGAATGTCGACTCCGACGCTGCCTGTCGATTGGATCCGATATATTGTTAGGAGCCACACGCTGACTCTTAACATACACAATCATCGATTAAGCGGGCGTTCAAGCCTGCCAGATAATCGTGACACGAAGCCGACCAGCCTCTTGCAGGAAGGTCATTTTTTTTGGATGCGGCGGCGATGATTTGGCGTTGAAGCTTTGGTTTAATTCGCCAATACCGGCGGTTTCCTGTAGGCAGGTAGGAATACTATTAAATATCCGAAGAAAATTGCCTTGGTAATACAGGGCCATTGCACAACTGGAGAACCGCTCGATGTCATGTGCAATAATTGCCCCGCAGCAACCAGGCAACCCAGAGCCTGACAACCGGAGGACCCCAATGCCTTGGATAGATGTGATCAGAGAGCAGGACGCTCAGGGCGAGCTCAAAGAAGTCTATAAAAAGCTTCGTGAACAGAGGGCGGGCGAGAAGATCAACCAAGACCGCAACAGCTCCGCCAGTGGACCTCCGATAACGCCGCCTACTTTGCACAGTCTCAACCCCAAGGCCATGTGGAACACGGCTGAGCTTATGTGGGAGATCATGCGGGGCGAGTCGGGGCTGACCACCGCACAGCGGGAGATGATCGCCACTGTAACGTCCGCCACTCTTAACTGCCGGTTTTGAACCGTCGCCCACGCAGAGTATCTGCGTCAAGAAGGCGGCGACGACCTGGAGGTGGAACGCATCAAGTCGGACTGGCGGCAGATGGACCTCACCGAGGCAGAGCGGGTCATGCTTGAATGGGTCGAAAAGCTGACCGTCGCTCCGTCAACCTGCGTTCAAGCCGACATCGAAGGGATGAGGGCAGTGGGATGGACCGATAGGGATGTCTTGGATATCGCCCAGGTGTGCGCCTACTTCAACATGCGGGTTAGGATCGTCGACGGACTGGGCCTGGAACTCGATGAATGGCAGACCACACGGGCCAAAGCCGGAGCGGAGAATGCCGCGAAATTGGCCACGGAACGGGGTGTGGAGATGCCGTCTGACCCGTGGAACGTGCGCTAGGAGCGACCGCCGACGTTAATCTGAACTGCTGGATGTTAGCCTATCGGCATATGAGATTCATCCTGATCGTAATCTTAGCCTCCATAGTTGCCTGCGCCATTACCGTCAAGGAAACGCTGCTCCAATGTGACGACTGCGAAGAGGTCCGCGTGAGCCGGGTGATTGACGGCGATACCCTCGATACACCGTCCGGCCGTGTCCGATTGTTTGGAGTTGATACACCCGAGATTGGCGAGCGCTGCGCAGCGGAGGCCACCAGCCGGATGAACGAGCTTGCAGGCAACTCGGTCCGCTTGGAGGATGGGCCTAGGATGACCGACCAGTTTGGCCGGCGGCTGGCTTACGTCTACACTGAGGACGGCTATAGTATCGATGAAATATTGGTCCGGAAGGGGCTTGGGACTGCCTGGACCGAAGACGGCCAGCACCGCGATTTTCTGGTGGGCCTCGAAAAAGATACCAGAATGATGGACGATGGGTGCCTCTGGTCGAAATAAAACCGACTTTTACGAGCCCCAATCAGGCGGGAGCAACGATGACAGATCAAGATGAAGGAAACCCAGCAGTAGCAGTCATTAAGCTGGAGGGCCGGGGTCCGCTTAACCTGCTGGGCCGGGAAGTATTTCTGGCGTTGAAGGCTGATTTGGACCGGCTGGACCGGGACCGGAGCGCCAGGGCAGTGATCCTGACCGGGTCCGGAGACCGGGCGTTCTCCGCCGGTGTGGACCTGCGCCAGATGAAGGACCTGGACCCAGCGGACGCCGAATCGTTCATCACCGCGCTCCACGGCCCGGCCAGGAAGCTGCTCACCATGGCCATTCCGGCCATCGCCGCCATCCGGGGCCCGTGTCTGGGCGGGGCGCTGGAGTTGATACTGGCCTGCGACATCCGCATCGCCGCCGAGGACGCAATAATGGGTCTGCCGGAGGTCCAAGTTGGGGTACCGTCGGTGATCGAGGCATCGCTGCTGCCGCCGACCATCGGCCTGGGCCGGGCGCGACGCCTACTGCTCACCGGCGAGACGGTCGATGCTTCAGAGGCCCTGGCCATAGGGCTGGTGGACCGGGTGGTGCCGGCCGACCAGTTGATGAAAGTGGCCCACGAGACCGCCAACACCTTCGTGGGCATGAGCCGGGACGTCTTGGCGTCTCAGAAGGATATCGTGGCCAAGTGGCTGGAGTTGGGGGAAGAGGAGTCCGCCGCGTTCACCATCAAGGAGTTCTCCCGCATCTTCAATACTGGAGCCCCCCATGAGGGCATGTCGGCTTTCTTGGAGAAGCGGAAGCCAGATTTCGGGGACGGGTAGGCGTTCTACCAGCTAAGCCCCGGCTCCCGTTCCTGCAGCACCTCCCCAAAGAGAGTTAAAACCTGGTCGACTTGCAGCACCACGGCGGCGGTCTTGGATTCAGGGTCGGTGATCAGGCCTGACTCGAAGAGCCTCTTGATCGCGTCGTCGTAGACCGGACCCTCCCGGTGAACCGAGGCGGTACAGCGGAACTTCCAACCCGTCGTTTGTTGGGCGTGGCGGAACAGCAGCACAAGTTTCGGGTTCTCCTCGATATGCTCCAAAGGGGTGTCGCCGCTGCGGTCCCGGTAGACGAATGAGCCTTCGTCCAGGGCCAACACGGTGCCGATGTAGCCGCAATTGGGCGTGCCATCGGTCGACGCGGTGGCGACGATGCAGGGGTTGCCGCTCTCCCGGGCGTTGTTAACCAGATCGATCATCTCGTCAGTCAGCTTTATCAAGGTCGTCTCCTGTTTGCCTTAGGCCGGGTACTGTTCTTTCCACCAGCGGGCGATCTCGTCGCGCCGGGCGAACCAGACCCCTTCTTTCTCAGAAGCATATTTCAGGAATTGGTCCAGCGCGTAGGCCCTGGAAGGCTTGCCGATGACCCGGCAGTGCAGGCCCACCGACATCATCTTGGGGTGGGTGGCCCCTTCCTCGTAGAGCACGTCGAAACAGTTCTTGGCGGTCTCGTAGAAAACGTTGGGGGAGATCAAACCGCCGCTCCAGAATTTGAAGTCGTTTACCTCCAGGGAATAGGGCACCACCAACCAGGGTTTGCCTTGGACCTGGGTGTAGTAGGGCAGGTCGTCGTTGTAGGCGTTGCAGTCATACTCGAACCCGCCTTCTTCAACCACCAACTCGCGGGTGTTAACGCTGGGCCCGTAGCGGCAATACCAGCCGATGGGCCGCTGCCCAGTCGTCTTGGTCATGGATTCGACTGCCTGACGGATGGCCTCTCGCTCCGAATCGATGTCCATCTTGTAGTACTCTTCCCAGCGGTTGCCGTGGCCCATGACCTCGTGGCCCCGGCGCACGATCTCGGGACCGACTTCGGGGTTGCGCTCCAAGGCCAGGGCGCAGGCGAAGAAGGTGCTGTTGATGTCGTATTTGTCCAGGATGTTCATGATCCGCCACACGCCCACCCGGCTGCCGTACTCGTAGAAAGACTCGTTGGCCAGGTCCCGTTCTCCGGGGCTCGCGGGCGAGGGCGATTCGCCCCCGGACTCGCCCTTGGGGTCTCCGTCCAAGATCGAATACTCAGAGCCCTCCTCGTAGTTGACCACCACCGAGATGGCGAGCCTGGCCCCGTTGGGCCACTTGACCACCGGGGGATTGGCGCCGTAGCCGATCAGGTCTCTCGTGCTCATGGTTTCTTCCTCGCCGTGTTGAGTTATTGGTTGGTGTTGCTCAGTTTCCAGTGGTACAACACCACCGCCACGGAGGTCGCCAGGTTCAGGCTGGAGACGCCGTTTTCCATGGGGATGGACACGCGGTGGTCCGCCAAGTCCAGCAGTTCCTGGCTGAGGCCCTGACGCTCTGTGCCAAAGGCCAGCAAGGCCCGGTCGGGGAGATGGAAGTCTGACAGCGACTCGCCGCCCAGGTCCACGGCCACCAGCGGACGGCCGCACTTGGGCAGATCTTCCGAGCGGGCGACTGGAAGGGCGAATTGCAGGCCGACTCCGCTGGTCAAGGCCGCCGGCTTCCAGGGGTCCAGGTTCCCGGTGTTGACCACCCCGGCGGCCCCGGCGGCTGCGGCGGCACGGACGGCGGCGCCGATGTTGAATAGGTTCCGTGGGTTCTCCAGCAGCACCACCGGGGACGGGGCCGGGTCGTCCAACAGGGCGGCAAGGTCAACGATCGGACGCCGGGCGATGGCCATCACGCCGGTGGGCGGCTTGGCAGGGCCCAGTCTTCCGAATACATCGCCGGAAACTTCCGCGGCCTGGTCTGCGATCTTGGCGCCGATGTCCGGCGCATATTCGGCTTGCAGCGCCGCCAGCTCTTGCAGGTCGGGACTGACGACCTCCAGCAATTCCACGCCGAACCGGATGGCGTGTTTCAGCGGGTGGAACCCCTCGATCACCACCAGTGACGGGTCGTTCCGCGCGTTGTGAAAGCGGTCTTCAATGGGCTTCTGCTTCATGTTTCCTGCGGCCGGAGTTAGGCTGCGGCCATTATCGCAGATTGGAAGGGCGTGGGCCAAAGGTAAAAGTTGATAGAATCGAGGCTGGGACCACAGGCCAACCAGCAAAGAGGTACCGGATGGAACTTAAAGTCGGCCAGAAAGCCACCCGCAGCAACACCCTGACCTTTGACAACGTCAAGACCTACGCCGAGATAACGGGGGACTACAACCCGCTCCATTTCGACGGGTCGTTTGCCGCCGGGACCAAGTTCAAAGAACTGGTGGTGCAGGGAGGGTTGACCTCTGGGATACTGAACGCCCTGGTGGCCATGGACATGCCCGGACCAGGCACGGTATTCATGAGCCAGGACCTGAAATTTATCGCTCCGGTGTTCATAGGAGACACGATCACCGCCGAGGCCGAAGTGCTTGAAGTCCACGCCACCAAGCCGGTCACCAAACTCAAGATGACCATCACCCGCCAGACCGGGGAGACGGTGGTGGAGGGCGAGGCCTGGTGCTATACGTTCACGCCTGAGGGGTGATTGCCTAGAACGTGCAGTTGGCAGGCAGGGGACGTTGGGTCTCCAGGTCTGCCGCAAAGTCGGGTGAAATCTCGGCGGCTGAGAATCCGTCGGCGACCGTTCCCCGCATGATTGAACCGCCGTAGCCGCCGACGTTCATGTGTGCGCGGACGATCACTGTGTCTCCGGGTTGAACTTTTAAGCCGCCGACAGAGCGGGTGAACGGCTGTTCCTCCACGTGTGAGTGGAGCAGAACCCGGCGGGTCAGCAACTCCCCATCTTCGGAGACCGCTTCCCACCAATCGGCGTAGAATTCGCACCCAATGTCCGGGCTGGACACCGTCACCGACAGTGAATAGTCCCCCGGCACTCCCGAACTCGACACCCTGATCACATCGGCTAATTCGAGTGGAGGCAGCGGCGCTCTGGGCCTTGGGCCGTCGAATTGGTCGGGGGTGGGCGGGACTGGGCTTGGAGTAGTTTCTCCTCCGCAAGCTGCGATCGCCAGCGCCACAACTCCTGCGGTAAGCATGGCTAAAGTGCGAACTTTGGTCCGATCCATGAGCCAATCTTAACCCGGCGATGCACTCGTGTGGGCGAAGCAGTAGAATGTTCCGAATATCGATTTAACAAAAACGGCGGGCAGGAGCAAAGATATGCGCGGAGTGACCTTTCTGGGGAACAGGCAGGCCGAGATTCGGGAGTTTCCGGACCCCCACGCCGGGCCGGGCGAGGCTGTGCTCAAGGTGCGGGCGTCGGGCCTCTGCGGGACCGACCTCCACCGGTACCGCGGTTCCGAGCCGACGGACATGATTACCGGCCACGAGCCCTGCGGAGTCATCGAAGAACTGTCCCCCGGCGCCCCTCCCGGCATCAAGGTCGGCGACCGGGTCATCTGCCACCACTACGCCGGCTGCGGTGTCTGCGAGAACTGCGCCATGGGCTACGAGCAGCTCTGCGTTCATGGGCGCATCACCTTCGGCGGCGGCACGGGCCACGGGGCCAACGCCGACTACATCGTGGTGCCGTCCCGGAGCCTGGTGATTCTCGACGACGAGCTGTCATTCGAAGAGGGCGCGGCCATCTCCTGCGGCACCGGCACCGCCTGGAACGGACTTAAGAAGATGGAGATATCCGGCCGGGACACCGTGGCGGTGTTCGGCCAGGGTCCGGTGGGGGCCAGCGGCACGTTATCGGCCAAGGCCATGGGCGCGAAAGTCATCGCCG
>Ga0209554_1001294_pt1 | contig 19108 bp, 13 predicted proteins | sample MarorgKNORR_S2LV_5_FD_188221 | JGI IMG/M metagenome (GOLD analysis project Ga0209554, IMG submission 188221) | Marine microbial communities from the Southern Atlantic Ocean, analyzing organic carbon cycling - Bottom_A/KNORR_S2/LV (SPAdes) (version 2) | ecosystem: Environmental > Aquatic > Marine...
CATCCCAGTTAAATCATCTGCTTACTCATACTAAATTCAAGTTTGAAAAGGAAGGCGGCTCAACCTTGTTTATGGATGGTGTTGATATTTCAGCTGAGATTAACTCAGTTCAAGTGACCAACTTTGTTAGTCAAGTGAGTGCAATTTCAGAGGTACGAGAGAAATTAGTTCAATATCAGAGATACATGGCAGATGGATTAGATGTGGTGCTGGAGGGTAGAGATATTGGTACGGTAGTATTCCCAAATGCAGAACATAAATTTTTTCTTGTAGCAGATATTCATGAAAGAGCCAGACGTCGTAAAAAGGAAATGGAAGCTAATGGAGAGGTTGTTTCCCTTGAAGAATTAACTTCTGAAATGGAAGAGAGGGACAGAAAAGATACCACTCGCAGACATTCCCCTTTAAAGCAAGCAGAGGATGCGGTAAAAATAGATACTACCGGTTTAAGTATTGAAGAACAGGTAAACCACATCGTAGAAATCGTAAATAAAACAATCAAATAGGAGCAAGACTCACAAAATGAGTACAGACATTCAACAAGAAACCCAGGAAGTAGAAAATACAGAATCCACAGAAGTGGTAGAATCTATTTCCGCAACTGAAGATATTAAAGAAACTACTGAAACCCAAACAGCAAAGGAAGAAAGTGCAGAAAAAACTGAACCTGAGGCAACTGAAGAAAGTGTGCCTGATGCTGTGGTTGAAGAAGCATTGGAAGCAACTGTAAAAGAGGAAGAATATATACCACCTCCGGTTGCTGTTTTAGATTATTTAGATCCGTCCATTTTGGATATAAAAGTAGTAACTGAAGAGGATTTAAATCAATATGAAGAAGAAGAATTTGTGCCAAATAAATTGCATGATCAATATGCAGATACATTCAACGATATTAAAGAACGGGAAGTTGTTTCAGGTACAGTCGTAGGTCTTACCGATCGAGATGTACTTGTTGATATTGGATTCAAAGCAGAGGGCATTATTCATCGCTCCGAGTTTGAAGAACTTCCGGAAGTGGGACAGGAAATTGATGTCTTTATAATTACCTTTGAAGACCGTCGTGGAAATATTATCCTTTCCAAAGAGAGAGCTGATTTCCAAAAACGGTGGACAGAAATTCGTAATTGTTTTGAAAAAGAGGAACTCATCACTGGATTAATTAGCCGTCGAATAAAGGGTGGAATGGTTGTGGATTTAGGTGTAGTGCAAGCCTTCCTTCCAGGGTCACAGGTGGATATTAAACCCGTTATGGATTTTGACGAATTCCTAGGTGTCGAAAGTGAATTCAAAATTGTAAAATTCAATGAACTCAGGCAGAATATAGTGCTTTCCCGTAAAGCCATTTTAGAAGATGACCTCCTTGGGAAAAGACAGGCTGTTCTTGAAGAAATGGAAATTGGTATGGTACTTGAAGGTATGGTTAAAAATATTACTGATTTTGGAGCTTTCGTTGATTTAGGGGGTATTGATGGCCTTCTTCATATCACTGATATCACTTGGGGAAGAATTAATCATCCGACAGATAGACTTGCAATTGGAGAGCAGGTGACTGTTAAGGTTATTGATTTTGACATTGAAAAGGTTCGTGTATCATTAGGAATGAAACAATTGCAGCCAGAACCCTGGATAGGTATTGATGAAAAATATCCTGTTGATTCGATCATCGAGGGTAAAATAGTAAACATGATGAATTATGGTGCTTTTATCCAATTGGAAGAAGGGGTTGAAGGGTTAATTCATATTTCTGAAATGTCATGGACCCGTCATATAAAGCATCCTTCAGATATGTTTAAAGTAGGAGACAAAGTAGACGCGAAGATTCTCAATATTGATACAGATGAGAAGAAAATATCTCTGGGAATTAAGCAGTTGCAGGATAATCCGTGGGATACCATCGAAAGTAAATTTGAAGTTGGATCAGACCATGAAGGTATTGTTCGTAATTTAACTCAGTTTGGCGCATTTATTGAATTAGAAGAAGGTATTGATGGTTTAGTTCATATATCTGACATGTCCTGGGTTAAACAAGTGCGGCATCCAAAAGAAATTGTGCAAAAGGGAGATACCATAAAAGTTCGTATTTTGGAGGTATCTGCCGAAGATAGACGATTGGCTTTGGGTATTAAGCAGATTGAGGCAAATCCATGGGAAAATATTAAAAACGATTTCACCTCTGGTAAAGTTGTTAATGGTACCATTTTAAAAGTATTAGATAAGGGTATTATTTTCGATTTAGGTGAGGGCCTTGAGGGGATTGTTCCACTGAAACGGATGAAAAAGCATGAGAAAAATCAAATATTGACTAATTTCAAAGAGGGTGATTCTCATGAAGTAACGGTACAGGAAGTGGACGAAGAGTATAAGAAAATTATTATCATGATGGATTTAGGATTGGATGGCTTAGAGGGTGATGATGAGGCTGAACCTGAAATGGTTGTGGATGAAGCAGAGCCCGAAAAATTAGAAATTCCACAGGAAGTCATTGATCAGATTTCTGGAAATGATAAAAAAAGTGAATCTGAGGATACTGCTGATAAAAAATCAGATGACGAAGAACCTGTGGATGAATAATAATCATTCAAAATAGATAAGAGGGGGGGCTGATTTTTTTCCAGACCCTGTTTATTAATGCTTATTCTTGGAATTGAAAGTTCCTGTGATGAAACTGCCGGAGCAGTCTGCAAAAATGGTGAAATAATAAGTAATGTAGTCCTTTCCCAGGTTATTCATAAACAATTTGGTGGGGTAGTACCGGAAATCGCGTCCCGGGAACATGATTCCCAAATAACCAGTATCATTCAAAAAACTTTAGACAAAGCTAATATCACCCTTTCTGATATAGAAGCAATTGCCGTGACCTATGGCGCAGGACTAATGGGTGCACTTCTTGTTGGATTAAATTATGCAAAGGGGCTTTCCATCGCATTGAAAATTCCTTTTATCGGAGTCAATCACCTGGAAGGTCATTTGTATGCTAGTTTTATTTCATTTCCTAATATGAAATATCCCTATTTATGTTTATTGGTAACAGGTGGACATACCCAAATTTGGGAGGTGCAATCCCCCGGGAATTATGTTTTACACTCTACTACTATTGATGATGCTGCAGGTGAAGCATTTGATAAGGGAGCACGCATTTTAGGTCTTGATTATCCAGGTGGACCTGAAATTGAAAAAATTGCTCAAAACGGTGATCCTGAAAAATATAATTTTCCAATTCCAAAGGTAAAAAACAACCCTTTAAACTTTTCATTTAGCGGATTAAAAACAGCATTATTATATAAATTTCGTGAATTATCTCAGGATGAGATTAAATCGAATAAAAGAGATATTGCTGCAAGTTATCAAGAAACAATTTTAAACACCCTGCTCAGGCAATTGGCCAATGTTATTACATTAACCGGAATAAAACAAATATCAATTGTAGGTGGAGTTGCAGCCAATCAACGTTTTCGAGAAAAAGCAGAAATTTTAAGGGATAATTCTAATACGGAAATTTATTTTCCCACACCAGAATATTGTACAGATAATGCTGCTATGATTGCAGTAGCAGGATATGAAAAATTGAAGGAAGGAGTATATTCTCCATTATCATTAAAAGTAAATCCGAATCTTGCATTAAATGATGGAGCTATTGGGTGAGATGAAGATTCTTGGTCCCCCTTTTCTCACCCTTATTTTTACAATTAGCTTCATCGTATTTTTGGTTCGCTATTGGAAATTAATAAAAAATATATCTTTCCCCTATAAATTGTCCCTTGTTTCTTTACGATCCGTTACAATTATTATACTATTATTACTGCTGATAAATCCCTGGGTGGATTTTAAGAAAAAGGAGAAAATCCCTCAAAATATAGATGTAATATTTGATCTGTCGGAAAGTATGATTGCTCATTTCAATAAGATGGGAATTTCATCTGAGAATATCACAAATGATATTCATAACCTGATTGACATTAATAATGTAGATTTGAATTTCTATAGATTGGGTGAAAAAATAAAATTAATAGATAATTCTTTACCTGCGGATGTTGTAACAAATTTCACAAACTTACCTGATTTTATCGGGTATGAAAATCCCAATCAGGTTATCTTAATTACAGATGGTAAAGCCACTGTTGGAAGGGAATTAAACAACCTGAATCTTCCCAGCGATTTGCCTCTTCATATAATTGGTGTGGGACCCACAATAGCCGGGGCAGACCTTGCAATTGAACGAGTGGTGATTCCGCCTCGTTCCAATAAAATGGATACTGTAAAACTTGTTGTTAAAGTTAGTGCAAAGCTTCAAAATGATATCACAACTCAGTTGCATATAAATAATGAAAACGGTGATAGAATTTATAATAAGCCTTTGAGTTTTGAGTCTGGAACGCAAAATAATGAAATTGAAATTTTCATTCCGGCTATGGATTTTTATGGGGTAAATACTGCTATCTTAATTTCAATAGCTGGAGAATCTCAAATTGAAAATAACCTATATTCATTTCGGGTAAATGTTCAATCTGAAATTGATGATATTCTCTTGATTTCTGGTGCCTTATCACCAAATTCTTCAAGTATAAAATCAATTCTTAACTCTCTGGATGGGATCGAAGTAATTCACCAATATCGAATTGATAAAATTCAATGGAATGAAAATCCCGATGGTGCCTTATCTCAAAACCCGAAAATGATTGTATTTGATGATTTTCCCACTGGAAATATTGACCGGTCATTGTTTGAAGAATTGGTTAAATCATCCCGATCTCAACAAATACCAATTGTGTATTTGGAAGGTCCTAAAAGCAATTTGACAACGGGAGAAATTATCCGGTCACAGTTTCCATTTTTCATTCCCACCGCTATTGAACCAAATGTGTTCACGTCATTGTCTGATGACATTGCAAATAGAATCTACTCTGGTATCAATTTATCTTCTTTCCCACCCCAAGCTAGATCGGTAAAGTGGATGATGGAAAATAATGATTGGGTTCATTTTACAGATGGAAGTTTTATGATAGCCAGGAAGAATGATGTTTATATGGCTGCCATACCGGACATAACAGGAAATCATTTAAAAACCCTATATAATAATACCTCACCAATATATAATCTTTTAAAAAAATTATTTCTACATGCCTTTCATGGGAATGAAGGATTACTTTCACTTCATATTGACGGCTCATCTTTTAATAAGGGGGAAATAATTAATGCAAAATTACTTCCTATTGAAAATTTGGGATTATCAAATTTCACTATTAAAGCGATCCACTCGAATTTAGATACCGTTATCACTGATTGTGTGCATGATTTTCAAGATAAATATTATGCCTGTAAATTAGCATTGCAGTTACCAGGAGAATATTTGTTGATGGGAGAAGCAAATTTACCAGATGGGCAGAAAATAATAAGCAAGGAAGCATCAATAATAGTTCAGGCTGTTAATATTGAATTAAGAGAATTAATTCAGGAGCAAAATATACTTATGCAGGTTGCCCATAATTCAGGTGGAATTTACGTTCCCATTGAATCGTTGGATTCTATGTTTTCTAATATCGAAATTACACCTGTTCAAATATTAAAAAATTACCAAATTAGCGGGTTGTCCACTCAAGATTATTGGTGGCTGCTCATTGTATTATTATCAATAGAATGGTTTTTACGTAAAAAGTTAGGTTTATTATAAATGAAATTATTTGTCACTGGCGGCGCAGGATTTATTGGGGGAAATTTTGTATTGAAGCAAGTAATCCAGGAAGGGAATGAAGTACTCAATTTTGATAAACTCACCTATGCAGGAAATTTAGATACGCTGAAAAGTGTAAATGGTAATGATAAATATCAATTTATTCAGGGTGATATTTGCCAGAGAAGCACAGTGAAAAATGCATTGACCCAATTCCAACCCAATGTCATTATCAATTTCGCCGCAGAATCCCATGTTGACCGCTCCATTGATGGTCCCTTTGAATTTATACAAACCAATATTGTAGGAACTGCAGTTCTATTAGATGAAGCCAACAACTATTATAAAACTCTCACTGGAGAAATGAAAGCTGGATTTCGCTTTCTGCATGTTTCCACAGATGAAGTCTACGGAAGTCTGGGAGATGATGATTATTTCACCGAAAATACAGCCTATGACCCAAGTTCACCCTATTCTGCCTCTAAAGCTTCATCTGATCATTTGGTACGGGCCTGGAACCGAACGTTTGGGCTTCCCATATTAATTACCAATTGCTCTAATAATTATGGACCTTATCAATTTCCAGAAAAACTTATACCTCTTATGATATTAAACTGTCTAGAAGAAAAAAGTCTTCCCATATATGGCAAAGGAGACAATGTGAGAGATTGGCTGTTTGTTGAGGATCATTGCGATGCTATTTATTCTGTTGTATCAATGGGGGAATTAGGGGAAACCTATAATATCGGTGGAAATAATGAAATCCAGAATATTGATATTGTAAAAACTATTTGTGAGAAAATGGATGAATATTTTCCCCGACAACAAGGCGGAAATTATGAAGAATTAATAACCTATGTTACTGATAGGCCCGGGCATGATTTTCGCTATGCCATTGATGCCTCGAAAATAAGTAATGAATTGGATTGGCAGCCTAAAGAAAAATTTGAAACTGGTATTGAGAAAACCATCCTTTGGTATTTAGAAAATAGAGAATGGTGGCAGGCCATACAAGACAATACCTATCAACAAGAAAGACTGGGGGTTGTGAGCGAATGAAAGGAATAATTTTAGCTGGGGGCGCAGGAACGCGATTGTTTCCCCTAACAAAGGTTGCCAGCAAACAGCTCATGCCGGTTTATGATAAACCTATGATTTATTATCCGCTGTCAACCTTAATGCTAATGGGAATACAAGAAGTGCTCATTATTTCAACCCCTGAAGACACACCACGATTTGAGAGATTATTTGATGATGGTTCTTATCTTGGAATGAACATTTCATACAAAGTGCAAGATGAACCAAATGGAATCGCCCAGGCATTTTTGATTGGGGAGAATTTCATTGAAAATGATCCCGTTACTCTCATTTTGGGAGACAACTTGTTTTATGGCCATGGGTATCTTGATTTTTTAAAAGGGAAGCTGGAGAATTTCAGCGGCGCAATGATTTTTGGCTATCAGGTAAAAGACCCGGAACGCTATGGGGTAGTTGAATTTGATACGGATGGTAAAGTGCTCAGTATTGAAGAAAAACCGAAATCGCCAAAAACTAATTACGCTGTACCGGGATTATACATTTATGATGAAAATGTTGTTTCTATTACAAAAACTATGAAGCCATCGGGAAGAGGTGAGTTAGAAATAACGGATGTTAATAAGGCCTATTTAGAAAAGGGTGACCTGCATGTGGAATTGTTGGGGAGAGGGGTTGCCTGGTTAGATACAGGAACCCATAAAAGTCTGTTAGAGGCTGGTGCGTTTATTGAGACAATTGAATCACGTCAGGGCTTAAAGGTAGCCTGCTTAGAAGAAATTGCCTTTGCCCAGGGCTTCATTTCAAAAGATTATTTATCTAATTTAATTGAAAGCTATCCGGATAATAATTATCGTTATTATATAGAATCTATTTTAAATGGCTAATATGGAATTTATTCAAACAGAAATCCCTGATATCATACTCGTAAAACCGAATGTTATTGAAGACCATCGTGGTTTTTTCATGGAATCTTACCATATTGAAAAATTTAAAATTGGTGGAATAAATTGTACGTTTGTGCAGGATAATCATGCTAAGTCGGTTCAGAATACATTGCGGGGTCTTCATTTTCAGGTTCAATATCCCCAGGCAAAACTACTCAGATGCCTAAAGGGTAAAGTCTTTGATGTTGCCGTTGATATACGCCAGAACTCACCCTATTTTGGAAAATGGGTGGGAGAAGAATTATCTGAAGAGAATAGATGCCAGCTGTATATTCCTGAGGGGTTTGCTCATGGATATTATGTAATGTCTGAGACAGCTGAAATTGCCTATAAATGCTCAGAAATCTATCATCCTCGGGATGAGCATGGTATAAGATGGAATGATCCTGAAATCGCCATAAATTGGCCCGGAGATAATCCCATTTTATCTGAAAAGGATAAAGCATTACCCATGATGGCTGATAGTGATTTCAAAACAAGTCAAACGGCTGTCTAAAAAATGAAGACCAACAAAATATTAATTTCTAAAAATATCAATAAGTCAAATTTTATCATTTTATTTCATCTGATTTTGATAGTGGGACAATTTTCCTTCGGTCAAAATATAAACAATAGAAGTTTGGATATTACCGATAGCGATAAACTGATCAGGTTACCTGAAACTTTTATTATTGAAACTGAAATTGACCCCAAAACCTATATTTTAGGTCCTGCAGATAAAGTGGGATTAAGTATCATGTCAACCTCACATTTAACTTACATCCTAACGGTTACGCCATCTGGGCAGCTTTGGATTCCTGAAATTGGAATTGTTGCCGTGTCCGGGCTAACAATCCCTGATGCAGAAATTAAAGTACAGAAATATATTCAGGATGAAAAATACAATACAGCTGCAGTCTCATTGATTTTACTTAATATCAGGAAATTTAAATTACAGATTAGCGGTGCGGTAATTGCACCTGGTTTTATAAATGTATCCGCTATTGACAGGCTCACAGATATTATTCACCGAGCAGGAGGATTGCATAAATTAGCCGATGAGGAGATGGTAGTAATTAAGCGACAAAGTTCCAATATCAAATGCTCATTGAAATCATACCAATTTAATGGAGATCTTGCTAATAATCCTATATTGAAAGAAGGAGATGTTGTGCAAGTGCCCTTCCTGGATTCATTTTCAACCAAGGTTGAGATATCCACATCTCACAAGAAAAGTCTGGTGCTGGTTACCGGATTTGTAATGAAGCCAGGAGGTTATCAATTTTTACCTGGATATACGATTCAGGATTATATCGCTCTTTCAGGCGGTATAACAGATCAGGGCAGCCAGAAAAAAGTAGCATTATATAGAAATGGAGAGGAAATTCCGGTAGATTCAATCCTTTATCCACAGCCTGGAGACCAGATAGATATACCAGCTAATATGAAATTCAGGTATTTAGGCAATATAAGCATTCTACAAACTCTCACCGCAGTTATGTCTCTTTACCTAACTTTTGTGGCGGCAACCAATTAATGAATACTGATCAGTTAATTACCGTGCAGTACACCAAACTATTATGGTCATACAAAAATATCTTAATACGAAATGTACTTATTGCAGCAATATTGACCTCGGTACTTGCATTAATCATCCCGAAAACATATAAATCCAATGCCATATTAATGCCTCCCAAATCACAGTCGGATCAGGGAATTCTTGCCAATATTGAGGGCCTTGCATTTGGCGACTTTTTATCAACCTCATCCGATGAAGTATCAAATACAATTTTTGCCATTTTGAAGAGTCGTACCATGATGGAATCCATTGTGAATAAAATGGGGTTGATTCAGAGATATGAGTCTGATAACTTAGAGGAAGCTGTTAAATCATTGAGGGATAATCTCAGTTTTGAACATTTGGAGGAGGGAACGATCAGTATCAGTGCAAATGTTTATACTCCCTGGCTGTCAAATGAACAGGATGAAATTGAAGCAAGAAATTTAGGTACGGAAATCGTGAACTATATTCTGAGTAATTTAGATAAAGTGAATAAAACCCTCCAAACAGATGAAGCACGATTTCAGAGGTTGTTTATGGAAAAAAGATATGAGGAAGCGATTTTAAACCTGCAAGAATCTGAAGAGAAATTAAGATTATTTCAGATAGAAAATAATACCCTTGATTTAGCCGAGCAAACCAGGGCAGCTATTAGAATTGGAGCTGAAATAAAAAGTCAAATACTCATTGATGAAGTGAAATTGGGTATCCTTAATAAAACTTATAAAAAGGGCCATCCTGAAATTGATAAGCTTACTATGGAAATCACTGAACTTGAAGGGCAGCTAGCTAATTTAGATTACAATTCTCTTGATTCTGATAATCCCAATAATAATTTATTTCCTAAATATTCTGAAGTTCCCAATTTAGAAATTGGACTTATGCGCCTACAACGTGAAGTTGAAATTCAGAGTAAGCTATATGCATTTTTAACTCAAAAATATGAGGAATCCAAAATCCAGGAAGCACGGGATACCCCAACTATTCAAATACTGGATGCCGCCAGTTCTCCAATTAAACGTTTTAAACCCAAGCGGACTATCATGGTATTAGGATATTCTCTTATTGCTTTTGTATTATCTGCCTTATATATAATTCTTCTTGAGTTCAATAAACCAGGAAAACGCAGTAGTTGAGCACAATTTAATTACAGCTACTTTTCCTTCATAGGGTTGTTGGATAAATACAGCGGTCTATAATGGTTTCTGAAATTTTCATTCGAATGGTGGGTATCTTTTCTTCCCGCCTAATTACATTTTTAACTTCCCTTTACATTGCATCTATATTAAGCGAAGGGGAATGGGGCAGAATCAGCCTCATGATGAATTATTTCACCATTTTTCTTGTCTTTGCCGGAAACTTCTTTCCACGAGCGATCACCACTTACACCGCTCAAAATATTCCAAATACTTCCAATAGTAATTCTGCCTTGATAATTGGAAATCGAATTGTTTTGATTGCTTCGGCTTTTACAATTATTTGCGGGATTATTTTTATAAAATTTGCCAATCCAATTTCAGATACTCAATCTGAATCACTTCTGCTGCTGTTATTGTTAATGGTATCTGTTCCCGTTTTATCTCAAAATATAATTTGTTATTTCCAGGGATTGGGTAAAGTTGGATTGATGACGATCCTGGAATTGGTCCGTAGTATCACCACCTCTGCCATAATTATATTTGGAGTGAAATCTATCAATGAATCCCTGACAGGTTGGACATATGGGAAATCGCTTGGAATCTTACTCACCCTCTTTATTTTAATAATTGTATACTATGGGAATAGGGCTGGCAATATATTTAAATGGAAATACTCCGATATTCAATTATATGATAAATTGAAAAAATATTTTTATTGGGGACTTTTAGGAGCTGTCTTTTCTATCGCAATTCGCAATATAGATGTTATCATTATTTCAAACACCTTCCACAATGATGCTCGAACAGGTCTCTTTAAATTAAGCATTTTATTTTTTACCGCTTTTGGACTTTTCGGACAATCAATTACATCTGCACTTCATCACCGAATTGCTGCACTTGCCGATAATTTGCCTGCATTGAAATTATTCACATTTAAGATGAAATTAATTACTATTCCCATTTATTGTTTGGTTGCACTCATTTTATTTATTTACTCTGCGAATATTACCACATTCATTTTTGGTGATAAATACATTGAATTAGGTGCAATCCTGAAAATAATATTGATTGCGTCTATTTTCCAAATTTATACTTTTATAAATGGAGGTGTTTGGGCAGGTATTGGCAATATGAAAATGAATTCGCAATTTTTTAGTATTTCTTCAATAGTATATATAATTATCCTCATTTTATTTATTAATAAATTTGATTTTCTTTTATTTCCCTATGCTCTTTTAATTTCTTCAATATTTGCTGCTGTATACAGCGAATATCTGTATAGAAAATTATTAAAAGTATAATGACAATTCCCTTTTTCACCTATTTGCTTTCAACAGTGGTATTAATTATATCTCTTCTGTGGATGGTGAAACTCCTGGGGAATAATTTTATTCTAACACTGCCAGGATTTTTCTACGTCCACTTTGTAGTCTTTATCTTTTTGGGCAGCCCGGTATTCTTTCTCCTTAAAGGTGCAGATAATTTTCAATATATTATTGCCACCCATTTGGTTATGCTCATTTTCCCCATGGGCATTGTTATCATGAATAAATTAATGAAAATTAACTTTCAATTAGTTTTCAATTCATATATGCAGCAGCCTGTAAATGATGAACAGTCAGGGAATCAATTTATATTTTTATACCTTTTCGTGTTGGGAGTAGCAATGACTGTAACATTATTGTACTTTTCAAAATTGGAGATTATCCCCATTAATTTTATGATAAACAATCTTTTGGGTGATATAAATATTACAGATCTGGCAAAGCTGAGAGAATCATCCACAACCACCTTCAAATTGGGAAAGCTGCATCGTTATAAATTCTTTATGGCGCAATTAATTCCATTTTTAGTAGTACTGGCAATGCTGAAATCAAAATTGACTAAAAAGAATGTTTGGCGTATTCTGTTTGTAGTTTTAGCTGTTTTTGCAACGTACAGGAGTATTTCAGACTTGCAGAAAAAACCACTGCTGGATTTTATCATTCTATTATTTACCGCATCCTGGATTTTCAGAGGGAAAATAAATTGGAAGCAAGTGGGAATATTAGTTGGTGTATCCATAGGCATTTTATCATTAATGTATATTTTTATTATGGGGCTGACCAATCGACCATTTTTAACATTATTAGAAGGGATAAGTTCTCGTCTATTTCTTGGACAAACATCGCCCCTATTTTATTATTTCTCTTTATTTCCTTCCTCACATGACTTTGTGCATGGCGCTTCACTGCCCAACCCGGCAGGGATATTCCAATTTGAACATTTCCCTATTACAAAGTGGATATTTGTCAATGGTTTAAACAGGAGCTGGGAAATTGTCGGCACAGCACCCTCAGCTTTTATTGGAGAAATGTACGCCAATTTCGGCTATCCCAGCATGGTTCTGTCAATATTAGTACTCTCATTAATTCTGCAGTATATTCAGATCAAATTTATTACTCGTCCTAGAACGCTTCTGCTCACTGCATTCTACGCTTATTTTGTATTTTTATCCGGACAATTCGCTATGACGGGAATGTTTATCGTTGCTCATTTATACCTAATTATTTTCCTATTTACTGCTATTATCTTTGTGGATGGCTATTCTCTGCTTGTAGGCGCATTGAAAAATGAAAAGTAAGGTTGTTCATATTGTTTTAAATACTTTTGTTCAAGACTCAAGAGTAATGCGGGAATGCAAGTCCCTGGCTGAAAATGGCTATGATGTTACGGTCATCGCCTATTGGATGAAAGGTCTGAAAGAAGAAGAACATCAAAATGGATACACTGTTAATAGGCTGCAGCTCATATCGAAAACATGGGTGAATAATTCTATAGTTCAGCTGTTTAAGTATATTGAGTTCTTATTTAAAGCACTCTTAACCATTAAAAGAATTAAACCCCAAATTTGCCATGGCCATGACCCCAATGGATTATTGCCAGCCTATTTGACCAAAGTATTCTGGGACTGTAAACTCATTTATGATAGCCATGAATTATGGTCAGACTCAATACATTCAAAAGGCAAAAAGAAGTTTCTATATAAAATAGGGCGGGAATTTGAAAAGCTATTAATTAAAAAAACGGATGCCGTAATTACCGTTAATCAATCTATTGCTGATATAATGCTGCAAGAAAATAAAATACCCTCAATAAATATTGTGCGGAATATGCCTTCAAAATCTAAAAATAGCTCAATATTAAGTAAGGCTGAATTGGGATTCCCAAAATGTAAGTTTAATTTAATTTATACCGGGAATGTAGAAAAGGGCAGGGGAGTGAATGCAGTTATTGAAGCCTTTAAGTCGGTTCGCCCTGATATAGGTTTAATTATAATGGGACGAGATAGCGCTTATCGAAATAAAATGAAGGAAAAAGTAAATACCTTGAAGTTAGGTCAAAGAATAAAATTTATAAATGCCGTACTGCCGCATGAAGTAGTCAATGTCTGCAAATTAGCTGAGGCAGGAATTGCCCCTATAAAAAATTTGTGTAAAAGCTATTATTTATCCCTACCCAATAAAATATTTGAGTATATTCAGGCAGGTATGCCTGTATTGTCCAGCAATTTCCCTGAAATGAAGCGTATTATTGATGAATATAAGATTGGATTAACGTTTGATGTTGAAGACACGACAAATATTTCTAAACTTATAAATGCATTATTTGACAATAATAAAATATATAAAATATTTTGCGATAATAGTAAAAAGGCAGCTGAATCTTTAAATTGGAATGTTGAGCAGTCAAAATTGATTGATCTTTACCAACAATTAACCTAAGCAAAATGGGTCCCTTGGTTTCCATAGTTATCCCCTGTTACAATGAAGAGCGTTATATTGGTGAATGCCTCCAATCCATTGTAGATCAAAGTTACCCATCTGATTTGATAGAGGTTATAGTGGTAGATGGTAATTCAATTGATAAATCAGTATCAATTGTTCAAAAGTACAGCAAAATACTTCCTCAGTTAATACAATTAAAGAATCCTCAAAAAATAACACCCATAAGTTTAAATATTGGGGTTAAGAGTGCTTCTGGAGAAATCATTGTCATTTTAGGTGCCCACAGTTTTGTCCATAGTGATTTTATTAAAAATTCAGTACTGGCCTTAGATGAAGCAGATGCTGTCTGTGTGGGTGGACCTATTGAAAATATTGGCAGTTCTTATATAGGAAAAGCAATCGCCCTGGCAATGAAATCCCCATTTGGTGTGGGCAATTCACTTTTCAGAACCTCTAGAAAGCGGCAATATGTTGATACCGTTGCTTTTGGCGCCTATCGAAAAGAGGTGTTTAAAGCTGTGGGTTATTTTGATGAATCCCTGATTCGCAATCAAGATTTCGAATTCAATCAGAGGATTTTAAAATTGGGGTCTAAAATATTATTAACGCCAGAAATAACCTCCTATTATTATGCTCGAAATTCACTTCCTCAATTATTCACCCAATATTTTAACTATGGCTATTGGAAGGAAAAGGTAATTCGTAAAAATGCCAGCTCTTTTAAACTTCGATATCAAATTCCTGTTCTGTTTATATCTGTAATTACATCCCTGGGATTCGGTGGATTCTATTTCACCTTTTTATGGAATTATTTAGGTCTAATCTTAATGGGATATGCCGGCATTTCACTTTTATTCAGCATATTTGCTGGGAAGATCCGCAACTATAAATATATACCTGTATTGCCCTTGGTATTCATTACCCTTCATTTTGCATTTGGATTTGGATTGCTCAGTGGAATTATTACTAATCTCATTAGGAAGAATAAAAGATAATTGTTATTTAATACTTTTCTGATCTCAAAAGTCTGGAAAAGGTAATTACATCCTGATACAAAATATCCCTCTGAATGAAAGATCTGTTATACATAAACTTACCTGAAAAACTACCTTGTTTTATTATTTATTAAAGTAGGAGGTGTTTTGATATGAAATTACTTTTTCAAGTATTATTTCTTCTATCTATGGGGACATTGAAGGCTCAATGCACCCTAGATGAATGCGGTCCGCCACCTATGATGCCAAATTATCTCTGCAGTGATGGTGAAACTATTGCCGGCCCTGGCGATTGTATCCAGAATGATGAGGCTCAGTGCTATTGGGAAATTATTACCTGCCCAGCCAGTACTTATACAGGCTATCTACGGTCAATAGAGGTCAGTTTCTGCATGGATGCTTGTGCCTATTATTACCTGGAAACCGAACTGGGAGATCATCTCACCAATGTTACTGATTTAGACTATATCGAATCCCTCAGCTATTTTAACCAGCGCTATGTAGATATTTTCGGAGAGGATGTCTGGTGTGTGGAATGCGGAGCGGTGGATGTTTCAGAGATTACCATTTCTGGTGCCTGTGAATATCCCGTTGACTGCTTCCAGGATCCCTGTATTGAAGCCAGTTGTCCTGCCTACCCCAATGCAGAATGTGTTTCCACCTATTGCGGTGGATGTCATGCCGATTTTTATAATACCAATGGTGAGCTCATAACCAATTGTGCAGATGGGACTTCCTGCCCTGGTGATAATCCCGCCGGTTGTTTCCAGAACGGCTGTCCTGATGGATATGAATGTATAGATGACTGGGAAAACAACTGTGTATCTTCAGACTGTGATTGTGATGAAGAATCGGGAGTATGGGTCTGTGATGGCGACTGCAATGGGGGTACCTGCTTCGAAATTGTGGAAGAATGTGTTGATCTGACAGGTCTGTTCTTTGGCTGGTGTGATATGTATCTAGGTGTGGGCTATGCAGATGGTTCTTGTCAATATATCTCCGGCTGCGGCTGGGATGTGGATGGAGTAGATTATTCTGGAGCCTTTTTTGAAACTATGGATGAGTGTCAAGCAGCCTGTGGTGCTGATATGAGCTGTGATGAAATTATTGTTGAATATGATAGTCTCCATTCCGGTGATTTTTTAACCTGTGAATTTGATAATGACTGTATAGCTGTATGGGGTGACTGTGATGTAGGCCTGGGTGGATGTCATTATTCGGTAAATGAAGAAAATTATCCAGTTGAAGAAATTGACACTCTTGTGGAACTGTGGATAGAAGGAGCCTGTATGCAATGGGTCTGTGACTGCTCAGCTATGCCCTATGCCCAGTGTATAGATAGCATTTGCACCTCTGCCTACTGCATGAGTGATAATCCTGCTGGCTGTTTCCAGACCGGCTGTGATGATGGCTATGAATGTATTGTTGACCCTAATGAGTGCGTGCCATCATGGTGTGGCTGTGATGGATTTTACGGTGAATGGTTCTGCACCGAAGATTGCGGCGGTGGAACCTGCGTAGAGGCAGGACTGCTGGGTGATCTTAACGGTGATGGAGAGATTAATGTGGTAGATATTGTACTGGCGGTTGATGCCATACTGCATGCTGAGTATGACCCCATGGGTGATATAAATGGTGATGGTTCTTTGAATGTGGTAGACATTATTTTGATGGTAAATATTGTTCTCGACAGTTAAACCTACGCTATTTGGATAAACTTTATCCGCTTAACAATTATTGTAAAGGGCTCCAAATTTGGAGCCCTTTTTTATTACCCGATTTATACCCACTATATTCTATTTTGTGATTTAGATCACATTAATAGTTCTCCTTATAAAATGTGTTGTAAATCACACTTTAATTTTGTAATATCAATCACACTTTTTAAAACATTTCTTGTAAAGTGAAAATTGTTTTAACAAATTGTTTCCAAGCCCAATAAGAGGATAAGGGCTAAAAATAGGCTTAATAAACCCCGAAATAGGAGGGGAAAACGATAAATTCTTTATTTAACCGATATAAGGTAAAAAAATCTCATTTAGATAGTGCAGAATTGGTGCGCACTCTTCAGTACTGCTTTTCTTATTTACTTAATAAACAATTTAACCTATCTGAGCTATCATTCTGTAGTTTGGAATGCAGATGCCCACGCTAGTGGTGTATACTTTGTGAAGATGGTGGCAGGGAATTATGTAAATACACAAAAATTGATGCTGGTGAAATAGGAGAGAACATGAGAAATATCTATATATTACTACTACTTACCTTTGGTCTGGGCCAAGATTGCTCACTTAACTTTGATGGAGAAAATGATTATGTAGAATCAAATGCTAATCCAATTTTTAATTCTAGTCAAGCATCAATATACTTACAATTTTCAACTACAGATAATTCTGCTGATAGTGATGGAGATTTACATGCAATATTTTCCACATATGGATCTAACTCATTAATAGAAATTGGGACTAAAGATGGTTACTTGGGTTATTGGGTGCGAGACAATCAAGATGTAAGTTATTATGGAACAGAACTGTGTAATAAATTTATTGCTGATGGAGAAGTTCATGATTTTGGGATGATTGTAGATTTTCAAAATGATAAAATAAAAGTTTTTGTTGATGATGATAGTTGTGAATATGATTTCAATAGCTCAACTTCATATATAGTGATTGACGAACAGTTAAACCTTGCTCGTGAAAATAATTCTCATGGTAATTATTATAACGGGAATATATCAGCTGTAGCTGCTTGGGCAACAGATGTGGATTTTGGTATAGAGGGATACGATTATACAAGTTATGGTCCTAATAACGATGGATCAACATTAATAATGGATCATATAATAATGTTATATACATTTGATGAATGTGGAGGAGATACTCTCTATGATTCTTCAGAGCATAGTCAAGATAGTGTTGATGGTACAATAAACGGTGCTAATTGGGTAGAGAATATCTATGGATGCACCGATGAATTAGCCTGCAATTATAATCCTGAAGCTAATTGGGATGATGATAGTTGCGATTACTCTTGTCATGATAATGGAGATTATTCACTTAGCTTTGATGGGGTGGATGATTATGTGGACTTAGGTGTAGATATATTTGATAATATCAATACTGGTTCTATAGATTTAGAGTTTGAAGGGTTAGACGGAATATTTAATCAACATATCTTCAACTTTGAAGATATAATTATATTGAAAGTTGAAAATAATGAATTGGTATTAGTGTTTTATGACTCTTATATGGGTACTGGTAATAATTTTCAGAGAATCTTTGCTTCATTCGATTATGGTTGGAATTCGTTAAGGATTACATGGAATGAAACACAAGGTCAGCTATTAATTAATAATTCTGTAGTTGGTGAAATTAGTTTCGAATCACAAAACTCTCCAGATTTCACTTACTTCAATAGAGAAAATATTATCGGTTCTAGATATAGTACTGATGGGAACTTCTTCAATGGAAGTATCAATAATTTATTAGTAAGTAATATTGATGAAACACATCGATATGCTATTTACAAATTCAACGCAGGCGATGGCACCACCCTTTACGACCATTCAGGTAATGGTAATCATGGTACTATCTATGGGGCTACTTGGGCAGGTTGTACAGATGTATCTGCCTGTAATTTTGCAGATTCTGAAGTAGAGGATGACGGTTCCTGCTGGTATGCCGAAGAAAACTATGATTGTGAGGGGAATTGCACTTTAGAAGTTGATTGTAATGGAATCTGTGGTGGTGGTGCATTAGTAGATGCCTGTGGTGTTTGTGGTGGCAATAATGAAACTTTAGATTGCAATGGAGACTGTGATGGAACTGCTTATTTAGATGACTGCGATGTCTGTTCTGCGGGAATGTCAGGGCATATCCCAAACGATGACAAAGACTGTATGGATGTATGTTTTGGTGAAGCCGTTATTGATGATTGCGAGCAATGTTCGGGCGGCAGCAGTGAACATGAATTTAACAGCGATATGGATGAATGTAGTGATTGTTTTAGTGATAACTT
>Ga0209554_1001295_pt1 | contig 19103 bp, 14 predicted proteins | sample MarorgKNORR_S2LV_5_FD_188221 | JGI IMG/M metagenome (GOLD analysis project Ga0209554, IMG submission 188221) | Marine microbial communities from the Southern Atlantic Ocean, analyzing organic carbon cycling - Bottom_A/KNORR_S2/LV (SPAdes) (version 2) | ecosystem: Environmental > Aquatic > Marine...
CGAGAGAGGAGATGCCGTTGCTACGTTGCGCCCTCGGCCCTTACGGGCCGCCCCTGCGGGGACGGACTGCACTGCGCAACGGCATCAGGAACAGGTGGGCGTAAGGCCATCACAACACGGAGCAGGGACATGGCAGGTTCCACCTTAAAAAAGCCGATCCGTGGTCGAAGAATGGGGGTAGGCGCAGAGGTTTGAACTGGCCCATGAAGGGTCAATCCTGTTGGCCGAAATCAGTGAGATTTCACTCGCGATGCAAGCCAAGCTGTTGCGCGTTTTGCAGGAATAGGAGTTCGAGCGAGTGGGTGGCAGCAAGACCGTCAAGGTCAATGTTCGGGTCATCGCCACCACAAACCGCAACTTGGAGGAGAGTGTTGAGAAAGGTGAGTTTCGACAAGATCTCTACTTCCGGTTGAACGTGGTTCCGATTTATGTCCCACCGTTGCGCGAGCGCACTGGGGATGTCCTTTTTCTTGCGGAAAAATTCCGGAAGCTCTTCGTCCGCAAACATGGCGTTGGGGCCAGTGAGTTCAGCGAGGAAAGCAGTAATTGCCTCAAGCTTCACAGCTTTCCCGGCAACGTGCGTGAACTGCAGAATGTCGTGGAGCGCGCGGTCATCCTGTGCAACCCGGACGGCGTGATTGGCCCGGAACAACTTAATTTAGCCAGCAAATCGGCAAGCGCGTCAACAATGGCTGGCGGCAAGCCGACTCGTTCAAGCAAAGATGAAGCGTTTCAGACGCTCGAAGATGTTGAGAAGGCCCACAATCATCCGAGCGCTGGCTGAGGCAGGGCAGCACCGCACCAAGGCGGCCAAGCTCTTGGCTGTCAACATCCGCACACTCCGCAACAAGATTGCCGCCTACAAAAAAGAGGCCAGACCGACGAGGACTTGGCCAAGCTCGGCTTGGATCCCGAGTAGAGCGCGCTTGGCCAAGCGGTTCAGGGGCCGGTGTCGGGCGGCTTCATTTCGGTGATAATCATTCTCCGAACTTCTGCCATAGGGACTCCCTTTGTCGAGGCGATACCGGCCGCGACCCCGGCTACGTAAGCCGTGGAAAAGGAGGTGCCTGTGCCGTAAAAAGTCTGATTGTTAAACACGGTCACCCCGGCACCGGGCGCTGCGGCCTCGACGAAGTTTCCCGAGTTGGCGTAATTGGCGACGCTGCGACCGCTTCGGTTTAGGGCTGTCACGCCGATGACTTCCGGCTGGGCCGCCGGATAAACGGGCTGGCCGGTCGGCTCGTTCCCGGCTGCCGCGAGAAACAGAACCCCGCTATTGGCGCCGGCTTGGATGACGGCCCTCATGAGGTCGTTTTGTTCGTCCGAACCAAGACTGAGGCTGATGATATCCGCCCCAGCTTCTATCGCCGCCTGGACGCCTCGGGCCACTTCAAATGTTGATGTGTTTTCGGATTGGCCGTAAACATCGATCGGCAAGATTTTCACCGATGTTTCTTGCTCGCCGTCCAGAGAAGCGGACAGGCCACGGAGGATCGTCTCGGCCATTGATGTCCCGTGGTTGACTTGATTCGAGTTGTTCGCCGCCGCGCCGGCCATTGAGATCTCCGGCAATAAAAAATCGCTGATCTGTGAACCGTCTCGCTGAACGCTCGAATCGACGAGGCCGATCACGATACCATCCTCGTCCGCAGACGAGGGGCGGAGATTCAGCGGCGGCGGCGCAAGGCCAACCGGGGAAAGCGCGTCGGGCCGGGCGATGCCGTAATTGTTATCGACGGAGGCGACGCCTTCATTCTTCTCAAGTAGCGCTTGGGCTTTTTCGGCTTGTTGTTCGGTTTCAAACCGGAGCCAATAAACATCGAGTCCGTCAATCTTGCCGACAACCTTCGCGCCGAGTTCGGCGGCGAGAGCGTCGATGTCAATGCCCGAGTCCGGCTCGAGCGTGACGACGAGTTCGTTGGGGATTTTGCCCGGCTTGATTTTTACTTTGTTACGCTTGGCCAAGCGCTTGGTTGGGACGACCCGAACGACTGCCTTCTCGGATGAAGTTTTGTAAACAAGCAGTCTGGGCGAGGCGTTGGGCGAGGGGATGACCGCAAAATTGACATCGCTTAACAGGCGGCGAAGTGCTTGTGAGTGAGTCAGATTTTTGAATCGTGTCGTGACGTGAAGCCGCAACTCTGGCTCGACAAAAATTTGCCAGCGACTCTGCGTGCTGAGTGACTGCAGCACTTTTTCGAGTGAGCATTTCTCGAGTTGGGCCGATGCCGTGCCATCCGCCTCCCATTTTAGGCCAATCGCTGATGGGGCCGGTTGGGGTTCGTCGGCAATGGGTGACATCACGACGACGAGCAAAGCCAAGGTTAGCGAGGCAATTTTCATCCGGGCAGGAAACTACGAAGAATCCCGGCATCACACAATGTTTTGCTGTTTGGCATTGGCCGTGCTTGACACCTTGGTTTAGCGGTTTGAAAATCCGATTATGGAGAGCCTGTTCGAAATTAATGGTGATTTAAGGTACGAGGTGGTTGAAAAAATTGCCGACGGATGAATGGGTGCGGTGTTCCGGGCCTACCAGATGGGGTCGGAGGGGTTTGCCAAGGAGGTGGCCATTAAGGTGTTGCATGAGCGTTTCGCGATGCAGCGCCAGTTCATCGAGAACTTTATCGGCGAAGGGAAACTTGTCGCGGATTTGATCCACCCGCAAATCGTGCAGATTTATAATTTTGGTGATGAGGGCAAGTCGCTCTATCGCCGGATGGGCACGCAGAGCAATGTCAAGTTGCAGGGAGATCAGCGGGCCTACTACATGGTCATGGAATACATCCGTGGCGTGAACTTGGGCGAGTTCATTCGCGAGGTGAGCGCTCAAGGCAAGGAGATTCCCGGGCCGTTGGCCGTGTTCATCGCGAGTCGCATCGCACGCGGCTTGGCCTACGCGCACGGCAAAAAAAACGCTGAAGGCGAGCCGCTTGGCATTGTGCATCGCGATGTCAGCCCGCGCAGCGTCATGATGAGTTTCGAGGGGGACGTGAAGCTGACCGACTTCGGCGTGGCCAAGGCCGCCGGGTTGATCGAGCAAAACGAGGGCGAGCAACTTTCCGGCACGCCGGAATACATGAGCCCGGAGCAGGCGAATTTCGAGGTCACCGACCAGCGCTCTGATATTTTCTCCAACGGCGTTATTCTCGCCGAGTTGCTGCTCGGTAAAAATATGTTCGCCGGGTCAGACGCGGCAGAATCACGCCAGAAAATTACTGATCTGCCGATACCTCAGTTCCGCGACGAGAACGATTACATTGATCTTCGGCTGGATGCGATTTTGCAGAAGGCCCTAACTCACGATCTTGAAATCCGCTACGACTCCGCCGAGCGGCTGATGAAAGACCTCGAGTACCACATGTACCACAAGGGCTACGGCCCGACTAACGAGACCTTGGCCAAGTACATGAAGGAGCTGCTGCCCGACCAGGTTCCAGCTTGATCAGCCGGTGTCGCGGCTGTAGAGAAATATTCCTTCTCCCTCAGGGAGAAGGTGGCCGCAGGCCGGATGAGGGTGAAATCCTTCGGATGTTTATTGCAAAAACAATGCATTCTCCCTCTCCCCAACCCTCTCCCGCTGGGAGAGGGAGCTAAGCGGGGAGCGCACGCCTCCCGCCGCCGTTGGCCAAGCGCATCATGGTTTCGGGATTTGGTTCAGCGTGTAGTGGAACGTATCGTGCCAGAGGGCATTTCCGGATTCGCTTATCACATCGAAACACCTTACCTGCGTGACGTGTCCCTCCTTCCACCCGCTCAACGCCAGCCGCAGCCCGAGCCGGTCCGCAGATAATGTTGCTTCGCTCACCTCGATCGGTGTTTGACTGTCCTTCACCCCGGCGTGATTGAATCGCGGTGAGCCATAATCGCTGTGATACGCATACCGGAACTGCGACACGTCAAAGTTGTCCGGGTCGGCGGCGCTTGGCTTGAGCGGCTCGGTGAACGTCAACAGAAACCCATCCGCCTTGGCTTCGACCTTGCGAATGGAGAACGGGGTGTTGCCGGTAAAAGTTACACGTTCGAGTGACGCCGGGTTGGGCGCGATGCTGGCCCATGTGCGCTGCAAACCACCCACGTAAAGGCGACCGTCCGGCCCGAAGCTGAGCCGGTTCACCCCGGAGCGAAAGCCGTTGAGGAACGGGAACACGGCGCCTTGGTACTCGCCGTTTACTTTCTCGAGAAACACGCGGGTGACGAGCGCATTCTGGAAATCGCCCACGAGCAACTGACCCTTAAAGGGGCCAAACCGGCCGTCCCGAATTTCTGCCATGCCGGAGATCGAGCGGGCAAGCGTGTAGGGGAACCAAATCGCCGGAGGGGTGAAGCTGCCGCGCCCCTTGTACAGGTTTTTTGGGTCGGGAGCGGAGGAGGGGCGGCCGAAGTATTTACCGGGGCGAAGGTGGTTGAGTTCGCACGCCGCCGTCCAGTGGCCTTGGTTGTCTGTCACGAAAACATCCCGTTCCGAGCCGAATACCCCGATGCCGTTCGGTTCGCGAAAGCCGGAGGCAACGGCTTCCATCGTTCCGTTGCTGCTTTGCCGGATTGCCCACCCCATGAATTTCATATCCCAACGGCCGCTGTGTCCGGCGTTGGCGAGGACGAACCGTCCGTCACGATCCAAGATCGGCCCGTAAGAGAAGGCGTTGTAATGTCCGGAATAACCCCAGTCCGCGCTGACACGCATGAACTCTGTCCTGCCGTTTTGTTGATCGAACGTAATCTCAGTGAGTTCCGGCTTTTGGGAGACGTAAAGCCTGCCGCCCCGCACGAGCAGGCCCATCGGTTCGTTCAAACCCTTGGCCAAGCGATGGAACGTGACCGGCCCGTTCTCGTCGAGCAGGCCGTCGAGCAGATACACCTCGCCGGGCCAAGTGCAAACCGCAAGCCGTCCGTCGCCGAGCCAGTCCATCCCTGTGATCAACAAATCCAGCTCGGGGGGCGGGGGAAGATATTCGGTTTTGTAGTAACGGCTTTTCGGGCCTGCGCGCGGCTTGAACTCAGTTTGGGCCACTTCACCGAGCTTGGCCAAGGGCGATGCGGCGCTCGTTGGAGATGGCGCCAAGTCACCATCGCGATGGGTCGTAATGGTAACCGTAATCTCTTCATCGCGCGGGGGAATAAACACCCAATGTTGCTCGGCAACAGTGTCGATTGTTCGGGTGTCGTAAACCGTTTCTGCGCCACTCTCGGTGACAATTGTCTCGGTGTAGCTTAACGGGGTGTCGATGACTCGCACGGAAACGCCGAGGCCGTGGGCGGTCACGGCAAGTTTCGCTGAGCCATTTGCAAAGCTGTTCGCAAGAAACCACAACGGACTCCTGCAGCGACTGAGCGTCATCGTGCGCCGCAGATCCCCGGCGCTGTTCGTCGGTCGCAACTGCACGGCGACACTTTCTCCGCTCGCCAACTGCAATGCGTAACGCAGTGTCACCGATTTTCCGTCTGTCGCCGTGCCGATGAATTTCCCTGTCGGCTGATCGTCGTCGAGGGCGAATTTGCCGCTTGGCTCATTTGTGCGCCACGGGAGCGTCGGCGGATTCCCCCAAAGCATCGAACCGTTCGGTTGGGCGATGAATGGCCGCTTGGCATTAACGTGTTGCGGCCCGTAAAGGTCGAGCTTGCCCCGCCATACGGTGTGAGCCCGGAGGTTCTCGGTGTCGAAGGCGAACTGAATGTCGCCCAGCGGGATGATAATGCTTCGAGTGGCCTTGGGCATTGGCGCATAGCGAAAAAGCTGTCCGGCTGGGTCATGGGTCGGCTTGATCGGTTGCGCTTGGCCAAGCGCAGCCAAGGGCAGGGCGCATGTGATCGCGGCTAAAGGGATGAAGAGTCTCGGTAACATCTGGGGCAATTGGCCACCGGCAATTTGCTGGAAAACGGCAGGGTCATCAATTCAAACCGCGAGCTTGGCCAAGTTTTGGCTGGTCGTCGGCTGGTTGGCGGTTAAAATCGGGCGTCCCAAAATCGGATGTTCAAAATGAAAAAACTCACTTGGTTGAATCGTGCCGTGGCGTTGGCCGTGGTTTCAGTTGTTGGTTTCGCTGCAAGCCAGTCTGTCCAAGCCGGAAAACCGCCCAAGGGCTTCACGGCGTTGTTCAACGAAAAGGATTTATCCGGATGGTGGGGGCTCAAGACGGAAGACCCCGTCAAGTGGAAGGCACTCTCCGCCGAAAAGATGGCCGAGAAAAAAGCGACGAGCCTAAAGGATATCGCGCAACATTGGTCAGTGGACGGCGAAGAGTTAGTCAACGACGGGCACGGCATGTATCTGAGCACGCTGAAAAACTACGGCGACTTTGAGTTCCTCGTCGACTACAAGACCGTGCCCAAGGCCGACAGCGGGATTTATCTGCGCGGCATCCCGCAAGTACAGATTTGGGACAGCACCGAGGAGGCCAAGTTCAAGATCGGAGCGAACAAGGGCTCCGGCGGTTTGTGGAATAACAGCCCGGGCACGCCCGGCAAAGATCCTCTCGTGCTGGCCGACAATCCGTTCGGCGAGTGGAATAGCTTTCGCATCATCATGGTCGGCGAGCGTGTTTCTGTCTGGCTCAATGGCAAGTTGCTCGTCGATCACGCCCGGATGGAAAACTACTTCAACCGCAAGGGGCAAATCCCGCGCACCGGGCCGATCCAATTGCAGACGCACGGCGGTGAAATCCGATGGCGCAACGTGTTCATCCGCGAGATTGGCGGCGACGAGGGGAATGAAATTCTGGCATCGAAAGGCACTGCCGGTTTCAAGTCAGCATTCAACGGGAAGAATTTTGACGGGTGGGCCGGCCCGGTGGATAATTACGACGTGACGAACGGTGAGATCCAGTGTTTGAAAGGCAAGGGCGGCACCATTTATATCAACGAGGAACTAGCCAACTTCTCGGCGCGAATAGAATTCAAGCTGCCGCCGGGCGGCAACAATGGCCTCGCCATCCGCTATCCCGGCGGTGGCGACACCGCTTACGTGGGAATGTGCGAACTGCAGGTGCTTGACGATTCTGCCAAAAAATACGCCAAGCTGCACCCGGCACAATACCACGGTTCGGCTTACGGGATGATGCCCGCCGCGCGCGGCTTTCAGCGGCCGGTGGGTGAGTGGAATTTTCAGGAAGTCACGGTCGAGGGAACTAAAATCCGTGTTGAGTTGAACGGCACGCTGATCCTCAACGCCGACTTGGCCAAGGTGGACGAACCGATGTCCGACCTTTCCAAATTCAAGGGACGCCTTCGCAAGTCCGGCTACTTCGGCTTCGCCGGCCACGGCGACGCAGTATCCTTCCGCAACGTAAGTATCAAGAACCTGCGATAACGCGCGAGGGACGAGTTCACCTAACACCAAATCAGAACACAAAAAAGGGGCAAGGTGGAACTTGCCCCTCCCTTGGCTTGGGTCAGCCTTACTTGTTCTTCTTTTTCAACTCTGCTTCCCGTTCCTTGGTCAAGATTTCCGGTTTGGCACCTTGATTGAGTTCGGCCTGCGAGGGGATGCGGACGATGTTGCTCGTGACAGGCTTTTTGACAGCGACCTTGGCTTGCTCCACGGAGACTAATTCAATCTCAAAGCGCAGGGTGGAGTAGGGCGGTATCTTGGGGCGCTTGCCGCCCGGGCCGTATGCCAGTTCCTGCGGGACGACGATCTCCCACTTGCCGCCCGGCTTCATCATCGTCAGTGCCTCGGTCCAGCCGCGAATGACCCGGGTCACACCGAACGTGCTGGTCTCGTTGCGTGAATGGGAACTGTCGAACTCTTCACCATCGATTGTCCAGCCCCGGTAGTGCACTTCTGCCTTGTCGTCTTTCGTGGGCGACGTGCCCTTGCCTGCCGTGATGACTCGGTATTGCAAGCCGCTGGCGGTCACCTTGACGCCGGGCTTATCCCGGTTTGCGGCGAGATAATCGATCCCCGCTTTCTTGGCGGTATCCGCCTCGGCGGTGCGCTTGGCTTTTCCCCGATCCTGATAATCTTTCCAGACCTCATCGAGGATTTTTTTCGACTCATCCTCGGTCATCAATTTGTCCCTCGACAGGTAAGCCGTCTCGACGCCCTCGGCGAACTGGGCGAAATCAATCCCGATTTCCTTGCCGCCGAAATCGCCGCCAATCTGCATGCCGACGGCGTAACTGAAGCGTTCCTTTTTTGTCGTTGGATCTCCCACCGGCTGATCGCCCGTCGCGGCGGGATCAGCTTCTTCCGGGGCAACTGCCGCTTGGCTGTCGGCCGCCTTGGTTTTGATCTCGGCCTGGAGGCTGACCAACGCCGCTTGGCTCTTGGCGGCCTCTGCCTTGAGGGACTCGTTTTCCTTCTTCAAGGCATCGAGTTGTCCCGTGTCGGCGGTGATACGAGCTTTACTGCAGCCAACCGTCAGGGCCATTGCTGCAACGAGCGCTGTGATTATTGTTTTTGTCTGTTTTTTCATGGATGAAATTTGCGCTTGGCCAAGCGGCCAACGAGGCTACAGCGGCGCGGAATGTAGGATTTGCTGGTTGCCACTGCAAGGCTTTTTCACTTCAAGCCAAGCCGCTTGGCCAATTCCTGCGCAGCCCCCTCGTACGCAGCGGAGCCGGCGCTGTAGGGGTCGTAGTAAAGGATCGGCTTGCCGTGGCTCGGCGACTCGGCGACCCGCGTGGCCCGGGGGATCACTGTGCGGAACACCTTGTCGCCGAAATGCTTGCGCACCTCGCTGACAACCAGCCGCGAGAGGTTTGTGCGACTGTCGAACATCGTCATCAGCACGCCGGTCAACTCGAGATTTTTGTTCACGCCGGACGTCTTCAATTGCTCCATCAGGTCGGTGATCGAGCTGATGCCTTCCAGCGAATAATATTCGCATTGCAGCGGAATCAGCAGGCCGTGCGCTGCGATCAACACGCTTAGCGTCAGCTTGCCGAGTGACGGCGGGCAGTCGATCAGCACCACGTCAAAGCGCCGCCCGTTGACGATCGGTTGCAGCGCTTCCTTCAGCCAATTGAGATGGCGGTCACGGTTCTCGTCGTCCTCGCCGCGGTCGGCGTCGAACGACATCCGCGCCAACTCCACCTCGGCGCCGCACAGGTCGAACTCGCTCGGGATCAGCGACACGCCGTCGAACTCGGTCTCATTAATTTTCTCCTCGAGCGTGCTCTCGCCGAGCAGGACAGGGTAGAGGCTTTCGTTGGGTGTTTTCTCGAAACCCAGGCCGCTGGTGCAGTTGGCCTGCGCGTCCATGTCGATCAACAGCACGCGTTTCCCAAGTGTCCCAAGGCAGGCCGACAGGTTGACGGCTGTGGTTGTTTTCCCGACTCCTCCTTTTTGGTTGGCAATGGCGATGACCCTCGGCACTGCCCGATTTAAGGGAACGACACACGGGATATCAAGACAATCAACCGGGCGCCGGCGACTAAATGAACGACTGGCCGATCGGCTTGATGACCAACTCCGGCACATGCGCCAGCGGCGGCAGCTTGGCGATGGCCAGCGTGATGGCGGCGACGTCGGCCGGCTTCAGGATTTTTGCGCGATGCTCCGCCGACGGCGGCACCGGCCGGTTGGCGAGGATCGGCGTGTCCACTTCGCCGGGGAAAATCGTCGTCACCCGGATTCCGTTTTCGCGTTCATCCTCATTGGCGCTCGTGCCCAGCGCTGCCATGGCGAACTTGCTTGCATTGTAAGCCACGCCGCCGAGCGGGGCGGCCCGCTTGCCGGAAGTCGAGGAGATGTTGATGACGAGGCCGGTCTTGTGCGGGCGCATCAGCGGCAGCGCGTAGTGCATACAGTTGAACGCGCCTGTGGCGTTGATGGCCATCAGCCTGTCCCAGTCGTCCGGCGCCAGTTCGCCCATCGAGCGCTTGGGCACGTTGGCCCCGGCGCAGTTCACCAGCAGATGCAGTTGGCCAAGCTGCTCGCCGACCCACTCGAACAACGTTTTCACACTGGCACGATCGGCGACATCGACAGTGTGGGTGACGACGTTTCCGCCGGCTTGGGCGGCGACCCCGTCCAGCTTGGCCTGTCGCCGGCCAGCCACGACGACCGTTGCCCCCTCCGCAGCCAAGCCAAGCGCAATCGCTTCCCCCATGCCACTGCCACCCCCCACCACAACCGCATTTTGTCCCGACAAACTCACAGGCAAAAGATTACGGACGCCGCTTCAGGATGGAAGGATCATTTCCGGGACAAGTTTCAAGGAGGGAGCGCGCCATCGTCGTGGAGGTTCAAAAATCATCCTGTGAATCCTGTCCATCCATGTTCATTCCCCTTTCAAATTAGAACACGGATGGACAGGATTCACAGGATTGGAAGACCGGGAACCGGGGGCCGTTTGCGCTTGGCCAAGCGGGACGTTGCTTACCACAAATTGTCAATTGCTGGGGCTGCCTCCGTCAACGACTCCGACAGCGGGTGCGTTCAATTGCTTGACCCTCGCGGAGTAGGCGGGAAAGAACCGGTCGCTCTCCCATCGGTTGCCTTTCTCTCGCCCGTTGACGGCGGCGAAGTCGCTGACCAGCCGTTTTTCGAAGGACGGGATCAATATTTCCGAGCGCCCGACGATCACTCGCACGGTGTCTTTTGGTGTCGGCGAAACCTTGAGTGGCAGAATCTCATCGACCTTGGCACGGGGCACGATCCAGAACACGCGCAGACCCGTGGTTTCAAAGTAGCTGGCCCACCATGTCTGCAACATGGCGTCGGCCTCCTTGCGGTAAAGCCCGGCATCCATCAGCATTTTCTGGCCGTCGGCGTAGAGCGCTTTTTTCCAGTCCGCACGATACGGCTGGTTGTCCAGCGGCACCGTGACACCCCCGGTCACGGCAATGGGATCAGGTGACCACCAGCGCGCGTTGCCTTTTTCATTGAGATCAAACACGAGCCATTCCGCAATCTTATGCTTCCCTCGGTTCGTCGCGTGCAGTTCCCGGTCCGAGGCGGTAAACACCACCGGCAATTCCACCCGGCCCAGCCCGCGGTAGAAAAGGTATTTCTCAGTCTCCTTTTTCGCGTTCGTCACCAGCGCGGAATCCGGATAACGCGGGTAGAGCCAGCACGGAAGTTCACCGCTGCGGAACACCCGGGATGATTGATCTTCGCCAGCCGGCTCGACATGGACGTTCCAGCGGATCGATCCTTGGCGAGGCTTGGCAAAATCGAGAAGCGATTGCCGTTGCCGCTGCTCGCCCGCGCTGCGATCCGGATACCACTGGCCGATGGTTCCATTCTTGAAGCCGACATCCACTTGGGCGTCGAACGCTTTTTCGGTATAAAAATAGATTACTGGCGTCTCGAGGCGAATGTTCACGTGGGCAAACGTGCGACTGTAGTTGAGCCCTTTAGTCCTCCGGGCAACCTCGGGGGCTATTTTTGGCGGTGCGTCCAGTTGATAAACGAACTTTGGCAGCGGAGCGTCCTCGCGATAAACGCCGTCAAGATGCGTTCCGTCAGAGCCGATGACGGTGGTGAAGGTGCCCCATTCGTGCACCGTGTAATCATCAGCCGCGAATGCAGTCAAATGAAGAGATGCTGCCAACATGGCTGCTGTCGTAGGGATCAATGATTTTTTCATGATGTTCATTTTGAGAAATGGAAACCTAGATAATGGTAATTTCGACAATTCAAAGCTGATGATGTTCAAAATGGATGTAAATGGCACAACCCCGGTTTTATGCCGGGGCCATCTGCCGCCCCGTTGGGGCTGCGGGTAATCTCGGCGTCCCGCCATAATCCCGCTTGGCCAAGCGGGTTGATATCGGGGGCGGGGCGGGGCAGGGTGAGCGGCAGTAAATCTTCGTTGTGATTCGGAAGTTGAACAGTCTTTTTGTTGTCGTTGGGTTGTCCGCTTTTGCGGCGAGTGGGCTTGGCCAAGCGGGTGATCCGCTGGCGCAGTGGGGGCAGTGGCGCGGGCCGTTGGCCACCGGGGTTGCGCCGAGGGCTGCCCCGCCGGTTGAGTGGAGCGAGACGAAAAATATCCGCTGGAAAATCAAGCTGCCCGGCCTTGGCCATTCGTCGCCGGTGGTTTGGGGCGGCCTCGTGTTTGTCACTACGGCGGAGATGACGGGCGCGAAAAAGCCGTTCACCGGCGTGACGCCGGACGGCGCTCACAACAACATGAATCCGTTGTCGGATCTGCGGTTCGCCGTGATGGCGATCGACCGAAAAACCGGCTCGGTGGCTTGGCGGCAAACGGTTGCGACGCGGCAGCCGCACGAGAGCGCGCACGAGTCGGCGACGTGGGCGTCGAACTCGCCGGTGACCGATGGCGAACACGTCATCGCCTTCTTCGGTTCGAACGGCCTGCACTGCCTCGACACCGGAGGGCGGCTGGTTTGGAAAAAAGATTTTGGTGACATGAGGGTGAAGCACGGCCACGGCGAGGGGGCGTCACCGGTGTTGCACGGCGAGACTGTCGTCGTGAACTGGGATCACGAGGGGGCGTCGTTCATCGTCGCCTTGGTCAAGCGCACCGGCGAGGAGCTTTGGCGGCAACCGAGGGATGAGGTCACCTCGTGGGCTACGCCGATCGTCGTCACTCACAACGGCCAAGCGCAGGTGGTCGTGAGTGGAACCAAGCGCGTGCGCGGGTACGACTTGAAGACAGGGGCGGTGGCTTGGGAGGCAGGCGGGCTGCCGGGGAATGTTGTCGCGTCGCCGGTCGGTGCTGACGGGATGGTGTTCGCCGCTGGCAGCTATGAGAAACAGACGCTGCTGGCGATCCGCTTGGCCGGGGCGAAGGGGGAGTTGACCGGCACGGAGCAGATTGTCTGGCGGAAGAATCGCAGCACGCCGTATGTGCCGTCGCCGTTGCTGTACGGTGGTTGGCTTTATTATTTGCGGCATTATCAGGGCGTGTTGTCCCGCGTGAACGCCAAGACGGGCGACGAGCCAAGCGGGCCGTTTCGGCTTGGGTCGGTCTTCAATATTTACTCGTCGCCGGTGGCCGCTGCGGGGCGGATTTATGTGACGGATCGGAACGGGAAAACGCTGGTCATCAGCAATGACGCTGAGCCAAAGGTGCTGGCGTTGAATGAACTGGATGACCGGTTCAGCGCGTCGGCCGCGATGGTGGGCGACGCGATATTTTTGCGAGGCGAAAAATTCCTCTACTGCATCGCCAAGGAAATAAAGTGATTACCTGATCGGGACAACGGGGATGGCGTCGTAAATGCGGCCAAGGTCGCGGTCTTTTCCGAACACACCTCTTTGGCCCTGTATCCAGCCTTTCATTTTAGAAATCTGCAGGGTTCGCGACTCCTTCCATTTCCAAAGTTCGGAGTGGCCGTCGGCGAAACTGAGGACGCAGCCGTCGTTGTGGCGCGTGCCGGCAAAATCGATCCAGCGCCATTCGTGCCGCTGGGTCACGGTGAACCGGGCGTTGTCGATGCTGCCCTCGTGTTCGTCGATGAACACAAAGGCATTGGATGGCGGCGGGTCGATGATCTCGGAAAACTTATGCCAACTCGTGCGGTCCTGCGGGTTGGGGATGTGGTTCATGTGCATGTTCATCGCGACGCTGCGGAAGCGTGGGATCTTGCCCCGGTCGCCAACGGTGGAACGGTCGGAGGGACACTTGTAAATCTTGACCGAGTCGTTGTACTTGAAAAGAACGCCGGCGCGGATGTTTTTGTCGGTGGAATCGGAGTAGGCGTTGCCCTTGATCCACGTCGCCGCAGTGGCGGCCCAACTGCCACGCGAGCTGCCCCGGATGGTGGCGTTGGGTGGCAGGTGGTCGTTGTTGTCATCGATGTACATTTGCCAGCAGAACTGCAGTTGGCGGTAGTTGTTCATGCAGGAAATCTGGTGGGCTTTGGCTTTCGCACTGCCAAGCGCTGGGAGAAGCATGCTTGCGAGGATGGCGATTATCGCAATGACGACAAGCAACTCAATCAAGGTGAACCCCCGCTTGGCCAAGCGGTGATTCCTTTTTTTATGGGATGATCTTTTCATCGGTCAAGTTGTTACGGGCAACGACGGGAAGGTGACGGAAACTTTCATTGCCATCAATAAAATTTTTGAATTATGTGGACAATACGCCTGTTTTGGCAAAGTTTCCCCCGCAAATGATGAATCTTGATTTTCATGTTGTTTGGCGAAGATTGCTCCCTCTCCAAGCGGGAGAGGGCCGGGGCGAGGGGGAACGTTGGCGTTTTCTTCATCAACTCCAGCAAATCGTCGTCGCGAGCTTGTTGCTGTTTGCGCCGCTTGGCCAAGCGGCGTTCGCGCAAGACACAAACCGGACTGAAGCACGGAAAGCCATCGAGCGGGGGGCGCAGTTTCTTTACGAGAACCAGCATGCCGCCGGTTGGTGGTCCAACGCAGAATTGCCGGCGCTGACCGCGTTGGCCTTGGTCGCACTCGAGATGGCGGAAGTGGCCAAGCTCGATGCGAAATACGGTTCCGAGCGGCGACGGGCGCTCGACTTCATCGCCGGTTCGGCCAAGCCGGATGGGTCGATTCATCGCGGCCTGCTCATCAACTATAACACCGCCTGTTCGTTGATGGCGTTGTCGCTCGCCGACGAGCCGCGTTTTCGACCGTTGATTCTCAAGGCGCGCGCCTACATTGCCGCCTCCCAGATTGACCGTGGACAAAAAGGCAAAATGGACGACTACCACGACGGAGGCGTCGGCTACAACAGCAAGTACGACCACTCGGACATGAACAACACGCTCATGGCTGTCGAGGCGATGCGTGTTTCCGAACTGGCGCTTCGCCGCCCGGATCAACCGAAGCAGGAGTTGGCGAGCGACTTGGATTGGAAGGCACTGGAGCATTTTCTCGCCAGTTGCCAGAACCTGCCCGGTCGCAGCGACAACCCGAGCCTCTCCAGTGCGGCAGCAGATCGGGGCGGGTTCATTTATCATCCCGGGGAGAGCAAGGCGGGGGAGGTCGTTGACAGTGAAACCAAGCGGACGGCGCTGCGCTCGTACGGCTCGATCAGCTACGCCGGAATGATGAGTTTCGCCTATGCCCGGATCGGCCGCGACGACGAACGGGTGAAGGCCGTCGCCGAGTGGCTTGGCCGGAATTATACGCTCGACGAAAACCCTGGGATGGGAGCGGAAGGCGTATACTACTATTACCACCTCATGGCCAAGGCACTGACCGCGCAGGGCGTGAATCAACTTACAAGGCCGGGCGGGAAACCGATCAAGTGGAAAAGTGAACTGGCGGCCAAGCTGGTCTCTCTCCAAAAGGAAGACGGCTCATGGCAGAACCCAACCAAGCGCTGGATGGAGGGTGATCCCAACCTAACCACCGCCTATGTGCTGGTCGCTTTGGTTTTGGCTGAATCAGAGTAGACGGCGGGGGATCGCTTGGCCAAGGGCTGCGATGTAAATTTTTTGATTATGCGACCTGTTGAAATTCTATTATGCGCTCTAGTGATGCTCCCGGCGGGGTTGTCTGGGCAGGAATTGCCCCCGGGCGGCGTCTCTCTGATTGCGGGAACTTTCCCCGCCTCATTCACCCTGTATTCCGGCAGTGCATCGGCTACAATAAAAACGAGAACTATCACCGGGCAGCCCTTCAACAAAGCCGTTGAATTGTCCACCCGCAAGGAGACCTCCAACTTCTGGGGCGCCGAATACAACGCGCCGATCTCCCGGTCGGTCAAAAAAAACGGGGTGGCACTCTTGCGGTTTCATCTTCGCTGCACATCCACTCAAAGCGCCGATGGTACGGGTGTGATTCAGGCTTACTGCCAGAAGGCGTCCCCAAACTGGGACAAGTCCGTAAGTCGGCAAATCATTGTGGGCAAGGAATGGCGTGAGTACATGATTCCGTTCGTGTTTTCCAGCGACTATAAATCTGGGGCAGCCATGCTCGCGTTCGGCTTGGGGGCGAGCAAACCGCAAACACTGCAGTTGGCCGCGGTGGAGTTGATCTATTACGGCGGGAAGATATCAGTGAACGAACTGCCAAGGACGGCGGAGACGTATTCGGGCAGGGATGCAAATGCGAATTGGCGAGTGCAGGCACAGGAGCGCATCGACAAAATTCGCAAGGGTAGTTTTGTGATCAAGGTGACGGATGCCAACGGGTCGCCGGTGGCCGATGCCAGCGTCAGCGTGAAGCAGCGGAGGCATTCCTTCCAGTTCGGCAGCGCGGTGGCCATGTGGCGGTTGGTTAGCAATGCGGCGGAGGACAAAACATATCAAAAAAAGTTTCTGCAACTCTTCAACGCGGGCGGCCCTGAAAACGCACTCAAATGGGAGCCTTGGATTGGCGACTGGGGGTCGGGCCATTTCGGCCGAAGCATGGCGCTGCGAGGCCTGCGCTGGATGGGAAAAAACAACATGCCAACCCGGGGCCATGTTCTTGTTTGGCCAAGTTGGAGTCACCTGCCAGGAACGGTCAGCCGCCACAAGGACAAACCGAAGCCGGTTCCCGGCCTGATCCTCAATCACATTAAAGACGTCACCAAGGCTACGCGAAAATATATTTATGAGTGGGATGTGCTTAACGAACCCTTTACCAATCATGACATGATGGATCTCTTCGGGCGTAAAATCATGCTGGACTGGTTCCATGCCGCCCGGCAGCACCATCCAACAGCTCCCCTGTACCTGAATGATTACGGAATCCTGTCTGGCGCGGGATTAAATATAGCGCATCAAGATCATTACGAGGCAACTGCCCGGTTCCTCTTGGACGGCAAAGCTCCGATGGGTGGGCTGGGGTTTCAGGGGCACTTCACGAGCCCGTTGACTCCACCTGAAAAGATTTTGAAACTGCTCGACCGCTACGCAAAATTGAAGCTGCCGATCAAGATTACCGAGTTTGATGTCGATGTTCGAGACGAGTCACTCCAGGCCGACTACACCCGGGATTTTCTGTATGCAGCCTTTAGCCACCCTTCAGTTAGCGGTGTTCAACTGTGGGGGTTTTGGCAGGGACAGCATTGGCGCCCCAACGCTGCGCTTTACCGCACAAACTGGGAGGAAAAACGCAACGGCGCTGTCTTCAGGGAGTTGACCCAAAAGCGATGGTGGAGCAGTGAAAACGGAGTAAGCAACAAGTCGGGCTCGTTCACTGGCCGTGTTTTTTATGGTGACTACGATCTGATAGTCACCGCTGGGGGAAGCCAAGCCGAGTCCCTGTTCAAGCTGGAGAAGAACAGGCAAAAACTAACCGTGCAGCTTGAGACCCTGAATATCAGGCCGAGATTAACGGCAAAGTTCACAGCAGACAAAAAACTAAAACTAAGCTGGAACGGCGCGGCGACCCATAAGCGGCAACTTCAAAGATCGTACGATTTGAAATTGTGGCATGATGTGGGTTCACCGTTGGCGCCGGGGCGTTCAGAGCTGACCGTTGCATTGCCAACTGCATAACAAGCTGTGTTTTTTCGCCTGTTCAGTTCGGCCCGGTAATCAGAGAGCCCCTCGGACGGCAACAAAAAGTGGTGGAGGCGGGGGGAGTCGGGCCTTCGTCCCATTTAATCTGTTTCCTCCATTCAAGAACATTGGCCTGACGGCCGAGGAAGCCGGCAACAGCCCAGAAATGATTGCCAAGCACTACAAGGAACTGGTGCGGCCAAAGGCGGCGGCAAAGTTCTGGCAGATGGGACAGCCAATGTCCCAGGCCGACTGATACAATGCCCTTTTTGATGATGAAAAAAACTTTCAACAAAGTTGACTTTTGCACTTGTCAACAATCGGGTGAGTCCTCACCTTCGCCGGAGTGCCAAACCAACGCGACCCAGATAAGCAGAGACTTCGTACCTGGATGTACATCAAGGACGTCAAGTTACTGCGTGCGCTTGCCGACAGGGAAGGGCTAGAACTGGGCGACTTTCTGGCTCGCATAGCAGAAGAACGAAACAAGGAGTTAAAAGGGGAAAATGGACAAACAAACAATTAGCCAACTGGAGGGCGTTGCTGCATTGGACAGACGCCATCACGACACGACAAAAGCAACAGGCCGCCGGTGCTGCCAAATCTCTTGGCAGAATTGGATAATTATTGGGCTGCTGGTGTTCTCCACGATAGGAGGGGGCAAGGGGTTGCGGTTGTCTGCGGAGGTGGATCAACTCCGCTCGCAACTGAACGAGGCCAATGCCAAAGCACAAAACGAGTCCTGGCTGTGGAACAGCCAAGCCCTTCTTGTTGCAACCTTTGAGGATGACCCGACAAAATTGGACGGTGAACCTTGGGACTTCTTCGTGACTCACGCCACACTAAACCGAATGGAGGGATTTCTGCTCATCATAAACGACGGCAACCATCCCAGGCTGGCCGAGTGGCACGAATTACAAACAATCAGCAAAAATATTATTAGAAAGTAAAAATCATGAAAAAAATACTAACTACCATTGTTGGAGCTATGTTTCTGTCTGGGTGCTCAACCATATCGCAGAAACAAGATTCTCCTGTAAGCCAAGAGCAAAATAAACAAACAGCTGATGACTCGTTTGTGCAGCGCATGAAGCTGGCTCAGAGGCCTTACTCGTTTCTCGCCGTCGACTACATGGATGTAACTGATGGCAAAGAGCAGCTTTATCTAGAAGTAGAAGCAGCTTGGCAAAAAATCCACGAAAGAATGGCTTCTGATGGAAAGATTCTTTCCTGGGGGCTCGCGAAGGCGCGCAAGAACAAGTTTGATTATGAATACGTTACCTGGAAGCTCCTGCGTTCACGCGGTGCTTTAGATAATCTTTACGATATGGACGCCATTAAGCAACGGATGGGTGAGGATGAATTTGATGAACTAATGGCAAAAACCACGGAATCCCGGAAGATTGTTGGCAGTGAATTAATGGAGCTCGAAGATTACACCTTGGTGCCTCTTTCCGGATCTGAACAAAAAGTAGATCCGAAGAATCTGTTGTTTCACATGGATTATATGACCCCGGCAGAGGGGCAAGGGCAGGAATATGCGGAGATGGAGAAAAATATTTTCCAGCCCAGGCACCAGAAGGGCGCAGAGCTAAACCCAACGTTCCAATTCTGGCGTCTGTTGCGAAAAGTTTCGCATTCGGGCAACGCTAACAAAGCTTCTTATCGAACCATTAATGTATTTCGGAAAGATTTGAAGCCGCTTTCAGATAAGGAGGCTGAAAAAGTGAACTCTCAAATTCCAGCGCTTCCTGATGGTTTGACATTTGATGAAGTCATGAAGATGCGCAAGATGG
>Ga0209554_1001297_pt1 | contig 19090 bp, 16 predicted proteins | sample MarorgKNORR_S2LV_5_FD_188221 | JGI IMG/M metagenome (GOLD analysis project Ga0209554, IMG submission 188221) | Marine microbial communities from the Southern Atlantic Ocean, analyzing organic carbon cycling - Bottom_A/KNORR_S2/LV (SPAdes) (version 2) | ecosystem: Environmental > Aquatic > Marine...
ATTAACAAACTATCAATTTAAGCTAATTTATCATCCAAATAATTTATTCAGAAAACTGATTTATGGTATTCATTATTCAAAGGGAAGAGGTGCTAATTATCTCACCCAATATAATTTTAATTTAGGAATAACTTCTGAACCTGTTGATAAGCTCAAATTAAATATGTATATAGATTACCGTATAAAATATTTGGGAACAGCAGAAAAAAGCGCTGATGATTTCTTTTTCAGGACAAGTATAAATTATGACATTAAATAAAGAAGATTAAGATGGCAGCATCAAAAGACAAAAATAGTCAGGAAGAAAAACCGGAAGAAGTAACACTGGAAGCTGAAGAAATTCAGGCAGAACAGACTAATACTGATCCGGGGTCGTACTCAGACGATACTGAAAAAAGCTCGAATTCTGATGGCAAGGTATTGAAATTTATAAAATCAATCCTACCTTCTGTCGGAATTGCTTTTGGATCTTTCCTTTTGGTATTTTTACTGCATTTTCTGGGTGCCTTTAATACTCTGGAATTAAAATTATATGATTTAAGAATGAAACTTCGGGGACCCTTATCAGGGACAGAATCCAATTCGGCATTACCTCAGGCTGAAGGGTTTATTGATTTAACTGAACCGTTTACTGATACCAATCAGAATGGTATATGGGATGATGAAGAACTTTACACTGATTTAAATGAAAATGGGAATTACGATTCAGGGGAACCTTTTATAGATTCCGGCAATGGTGTTTGGGATGAAGGCGAACCATTTGTTGATCTCGATGGAAATGGTGCATTCGATGAGTGGGATGAATTTGAGGATAAAGGCAATGGAAAATGGGATCCTGCTGAAAAATATAGGGACATTAACAAGAACAGAACTTGGGATGGTAAAAATAAAATTTATGATGAGGGTATTGATTCCCAGAATTCAGAAGGAGTGGGATGCTGGGTTGAAGAATCTTGTGCAAATGGCATATATGATCCTGACGAAGATTTTACAGACACCGGAAATGGAAAGTGGAATGGAGCTGAGCCATTCAAAGATAAAAATAATAATGGTATCTGGGATGATTCCGAACCATTCCGGGATGATAATGGCGATGGTAAATGGAATGTTCCTGAACCCATTATGGATAATAATGGTAATGGAACCTGGGATGACAGTGAAGTCTTCACCGATTTAAATGGCAACGGACGATGGGATGTAGCAGAAGAATTTTCAGATGACAATGAAAATGGTGTCTGGGACGAAGGCGAAGAACTATTTGATATTGGCAATGAAGTCTGGGATGAAGGTGAAGAATTCGTGGATATAGATGAATGTGATAAAACAGGAGAGGTATGCCACAATCAGGAATGTGTGGAATATAAGGAATGCCATGATATAAACCAAAACGGCAAATGGGATCCGGGTCTAGATGTGGTTATAGTTGAAATTGATGATGAATCATTTCGTCTCATAAATGAACCCATGCCCTATAGCCGTGGAACTATTTGGTCAAGAGCAATCAGAAATTTGGCAGATGCCGGTGCAAAAGTAGTAACCATTGATATGATGTTTGATAAACCCGACCATCAAACTCAAAATATTAAAAGTTATATTGAAAATCAGGGTGTAGAAGGATTAGAGATTAAGGAGGGAGATCAATTATTAATTGAAGCCATAAAATATGCTCGGTCTAAAGGAACACATGTAATTTTAGCTTCTGCCCGGAAAGTTGAACCAACCCGATATCCACCAGATTATTTACTTGAACCAACTCAAGAACTGATTGAAACTGAACACAAACAACATACGGGACTGGTAAATATCAATACGGATACTGATGGATTTTATCGCCAATATGGAATTTTCTACCCCATTTCAGGTGTTCAGTCTATGAATTATACTTTGGGAATAGAATCTGCCCTCAGGTTCCTGGATATTGAAGAAAACCCCGATCCTGTTTTTGATGCAGAAACCGGGATAATTATTATTGGACCACTTCAAATTCAAAGTTATGGTGTGAGTAATACATTTTTATTGAATTACATGGGTCCGGCATCTGGTGAATTCAAAACTTTTAATCGCTTTGCATTATCAAATATTGTTGATACTCAGGATTATAATATAGGTGAGGGTGAATTCAATCCTGATTTTGGTGAAATGGATTATTTTGAAGATCAAAATTGGATGGATAAATATATAGATCCTATCATGGCTCCAATTTTTGAAGCACAGGGTTTTATAAATCCCTTTAAAGGGAAAATTGTAGTTTTAGGTACATCCCTTGCAGAAGACCAGGATATAAAACCAACCCCATATCTGAGTTATGGTGAACAAGATTATCTCATGCCCGGTGTAGAGATTCATGCCAACGCAATTCAACAAATGCTGAATGCAGATTATATACAGATGCCAACCGGAACTTTAGAATATAAGACCCGATTTAATAAGGATCATTTACTCATTATCTCCTTATTTATAGTTGGTACATTACTCTTGGTTACCAAAACACCACCAATATGGGGATTTGTAATTATGGCAGTGGAATTGATAATCTGGGTTTCCTACTCCATTGGCGCTTTCTTAACGGATTACCTATGGTTATATAAACTCATTGCCGGCCAGAATATAAATGTCCCGGGGTTAGGTGAATCGGCCATGATTCCAATATTATTTCCCGCAGCTTCTATCATCCTGCCTTATGGTATCAACCTCACCTATAAGCTTTTTACTGAGGGTCAAGACAAAGCATTCCTGAAAGCAGCGTTTGGTAATTATATTTCTCCTGAACTCATTGATGAAATGTTTGAATCTAAATCTGCACCATCTTTAGGTGGTGAAGAAGGTTATAATACGGCATTCTTCTCTGATATTGCCAGCTTCTCAACCTTTTCAGAAAAATTAACAGCATCCGAATTAGTGGAGTTATTAAATGAATATTTGAATGAAATGACAAATATATTATTAGGGAATAAGGGTACTCTGGACAAATATATTGGAGATGCCATCATTGCATTTTATGGTGCCCCTGTTCAAACTGAAGACCATGAATATTTAGCCTGCCTCACCTGTTGTCAAATGAATGATAAATTAGAAGAACTCAGGCAGAAGTGGAAAAGTGAAGGAGATAAATGGCCTGAAGTTGTACACAATATGCGGCATAGAATTGGAGTGAATTGCGGTTCACTGGTTACGGGAAATATGGGGTCAGATATGAGAATGAATTATACCATGATGGGTGATACAGTAAATCTTACTGCACGATTAGAATCTGGTGCAAAACAATATGGGATAGAAACTCAGGTTGGCAGTAAAATTTACGAAGCCACAAAAGATAGATTCACCTATAGAATGTTAGATTATGCTGTGGTTAAGGGTAGAAGTGAACCTGAAAGAACATTTGAACTTATAAGTGAAAAAGGGAAAGAGCCTGAAGTTTATAAGGAATTGATTCCAGTATGGGATAAAGCAATCGAATATTATACTAATCAGGACTGGGATGACGCTATTAAGGTATTTAAAAAATGTGATAAGTTAGAAGAAGAATATATTGGGCGCCCAACGACTCCTTGTAAGGTTTATATTTCCAGATGTGAGGCATTTAAAGATAACTCTCCCGGTAAAGATTGGAATGGCGCCTTTAAATTAACATCAAAATAATGGCTTCAAAGGGTCATATTCTCTGGGCGGATGATGAAATAGAAATGCTCAAACCTCATATTCTTTACCTTGAAAATAAAGGCTATCAGGTCACACCCGTTAAAACGGGGGAGGATGCCATTCAATTCTGTGATGAACAAAATGTTGATTTGGTTCTTCTGGATGAAATGATGACCGGGCTGGATGGACTTACCACCCTGAAACATATAAAAGAAAAACATTCAACTCTACCCGTGATCATGATTACCAAGAATGAAGAAGAATGGCTTATGGAAGAAGCTATTGCGGCTCAGATCACCAATTATCTCACCAAACCGGTAAATCCCAGCCAGATTCTCATTGCCTGCAAAAATGTTCTGGAATCACGGAAAATTCAGTCTGATCGGGTTGCAGAAGATTATTTGAAATCCTTTCAGAAAATTGCTGAACAAATAGAACAGGCGATCAGTATTGAAGATTGGTACACCATTACCGATAAATTGACTGACTGGTTGGTTAAATTTGATAATTTGGGCGATCAGGGCTTAGGCCAATTATTGGAAGAACAATGGAAAGAAGCAAATCAGCAGTTTACTAAATTCATTGAGACAAATTATGAAGACTGGCTCCATTCAGAAAAAAAGCCGCTTATGTCTCCAGATGTAATTCCTTCATATATTCAAAATAAATTACAAAATAATGAAAAAATAGTGTTGATAATAATGGACTGTCTTAGAGCGGACCAACTAAAAGCAATGACAAGTCAGTTAGCCCAAGTATTTCATATTAACACCAATTATTATCTATCCATCCTTCCCACAGCTACTCCCTATTCCCGAAACGCAATATTCAGTGGATTTTATCCCAATCAACTACAAAAGGAATATGGTGACCTATGGCAGAAAATGTGGCAGGATGAACATAGTATGAATCGTTTCGAAAACAAATTTCTAAGGGATCATTTAAACAGGTTGGGATTCGAGTCAAAATCCATCCATTATCATAAAATCATCACCTATGAAGAGGGAAATAAATTAGAAACCCGAATTGGTGAATTTAAAGAAGTGGATTTGTTGGCACTGGTAATAAACTTTGTTGATATTCTTGGGCATTCCCGATCAGAATCTAATATTCTTCAGGAGATGGTCCCAGATGAATCTGCTTATCGGAAAGCAATTTGTGCCTGGCTGCAAAATGCCTGGCTGATGAATGTGTTAGAGGAAATCAGTTCATGGGGACATACCGTATTTCTTACCAGCGACCATGGGAGTACCAGGGTTACAAAACCGGTACAAATTAAGGGGGACAGGGAAACCTCTACAGGCATCCGCTATAAATATGGTAAGAATATTAAAATGCCAGATAAAACTGGGTTAACCATTCCCAATCCAGAAAGCTTTTTCCTACCGAAGCATGATATAAATACCAATTATCTCATTGCAAAGTCGGGGAATTTTTTTATTTATCCCAATGAGTATCATAAGTTTGCTAATCGGTACAAAAACAGTTTCCAGCATGGAGGTATCAGCTTGGAAGAGATGGTGGTTCCTATTGCTGAATTGACTGGGAAAAATAGATGAAATCTGGATGGTCAGGCGCTATAACAATGGATGTGGAGGAGACAATAAAATTAGGTGAACAATTTGCCGATTTTATAGAAAGAGGAGATGTGTTTGCATTTGTGGGAGAATTAGCTTCCGGCAAAACAACTTTTATAAAAGGCATATTAAAAGGACTTGATTTTAAAAAATCTGTTACTTCACCCACCTTCACTTTGGTGAATGAATATGATGCTAAATTCCCTGTAATTCATATTGACTGCTACCGAGAAGATGAATTAGAGCGTTGGATTAAATTAGGGCTGAATGATTATTTCAGTGATGAAAACATCGTTATTATTGAATGGGCGGATAAAATGAACCCCCTCTTGCCCAAAGATACATTCCAAGTTCATTTTAGTCACAAAAGTTTAAATTCAAGAGAAATAATTTTATCAACCACATGAATATTTTAGCAATTGAATCTGCTTCTACCATTTGTGGGGCTGCATTATTTTTAAATAATGAATTGGTAGAACTTGACGAAATTAATCAGCCACGAATTCATGGGGAGCGGCTTCCTTTGGTGGTACATGATATACTTTCGAATCATTCTATAGAGGCAGCTGAATTAGATGGCATTGCTGTATCGTCTGGTCCAGGTTCATATACCGGTCTAAGAATTGGTATGAGCCTTGCAAAAGGATTAGCTATGGCTGGGAATATACCCCTTATCCCCGTTCCAACGATGGAAGTGATGAATAGAAGTATTTCACAAAATGGAGTATATTGGTTACTTCTTCATTCTCATAAAAACATGGTTTTTATTCAACAGTTTAATTCCGGTAAACCAGACTCTGAAATTGAATGCGAACTATTTGACCCTGAAAAATATATTCCACGATTTGGGTTTAACCTGGATTCAATTTGTAAACCAGGTGATTATGAAATGGCACCAATGTCAGCCCAGTTTGTAGGGGAATTAGCACTGCAATATTTTGATAAATGGGCAAATATTGATTTAAGTCAGGTTACCCCCAATTATGTTACCAGTTTTAATTTAGGTAAGGGAGCAGGGGATTGATCATTTCTGCTCAATTAAGTCACCTGGATGAGATTGTTGCAATCGAAAATAGTTCATTTGAAAAGCCGTGGTCACGAAAGCAAATTAAAGATGATATTCACGCAAATATTAATTCTGAAAATTGGGTATTTACTTTGGACCGAAGGGTTGTGGGGTATATTTTTGGGTGGATCGCCCAAAATGAGTTTCACTTGCATAATATTGCAGTTCATCCAGACCATCTGAGAAAAAAAATTGGCAAGCAACTCATCCAACATATAATTTCAAAAGTTGTAGATCAAAAAGTAAATGTTATTTTATTAGAAGTAAGCGTTAATAATATTTCTGCCCGAAAATGTTATCAATCTTTGGGATTTATTAAGGGGGGAGTACTAAAAGATTATTATTCAAAAGGGGATGATGCAATTTTATATAATTTGGAGATAAATTAAAATGGCAGAATGGTTTCGCCGAAAATCTGAAAAGATAAAAACTTTAGACAAAAGGGAAATTGCCGAAGGAATGTGGCTGAAATGTCCCCAATGCCAGGAAGTTGTGTATCGAAAAATGCTGGAAGAGAATCATTTCATCTGTACAAACTGTACTCATCATTTTCGCATTACCAGCGATAATTACATTCAACTGCTTATGGATGATGGAAAGTTTGAAGAAATTGCAGCGAATGTTCAATCAGTTGATCCCCTAAATTTTAAAGCTACAAAAAACTATACCGATCAAATTAAAACAGCTCAGGAGAAAACAGGCAATAAGGATGCTGTAAAAACCCTGATTGGAAATATTAATGGCATTAAAGCTGTTTTAGCCATAATGGATTTTTCGTTTATAGGCGGGAGTATGGGATCAGTTGTGGGGGAAAAAATCAGCCAGGCAATTGATCGTGCTGCGAAAGACCATCTCCCATTGGTTATAATAACTGCTTCTGGTGGTGCAAGAATGCAGGAGGGCGCTTACAGCCTCATGCAAATGGCAAAAATCAGCTCAAAACTTGCCCGCTATTCCGATTTGGGAGGTTTATATATTACGGTGATAACGGATCCCACAACCGGAGGAACAACTGCCAGTTTTGCCATGCTTGGTGATATCATACTTGCTGAGCCAAATGCCCTCATCGGCTTTGCCGGCGCCAGGGTCATTAAACAAACTATTGGAGAAGAATTACCCGAAGGGTTTCAACGATCTGAATTTCTGCTGGAAAAAGGATTTATCGATCATATTGTTGGAAGGAAAGAATTAAAAACCACATTGAGCGATTTATTTTCATTTTTCAATTTTGGGGCATCTGAAAAAGTAGAATTATCTGAGGTTGATAATAATGAATAAACAAACGGTTGCTATTCTTGATTTCGGCTCCCAGTACACACAGCTCATAGCTCGGCGAATAAGAGAACAAAATGTGTATTCAGAGATTTTACCACATACCATAACCGCCGATGAGCTTAAAATAAAAAATGTACCGGCAATTATTCTTTCTGGTGGGCCATCAAGCGTTTATGATAAAAATGCTCCCCAAGTTGATCCTTCCATTCTAAGCATGGGAATACCCGTATTGGGAATTTGCTACGGACTCCAACTTATGATTACCCAAAACGGAGGGAATGTCACCCATAAAGGACAAGGCGAATATGGCTTTGCAAAAATCCATACGGTAGGTGAATCTCCCCTATTAAAAAATTTAGCAAATGAATCCCAGGTGTGGATGAGCCATGGAGATAAAATTGACAGCCTGGGTAATGGATTTGAGATAATTGCCAAGTCTTCAAATGATGTGATTGCAGCTATACACCATAAAGATCAGCCCTTGTATGGTGTGCAATTTCATCCTGAAGTTATTCATACCATCAATGGCAAAACCATAATTTCAAACTTTCTTTTTAATATAGCTCAATGTAAAGCAGATTGGACAGCTGCCAATTTTATTTCTGAAACTATTTCCAAAATTCAGGATATAACTGGCGATAACGGTAAAGTCATCACCGGTCTCAGCGGGGGTGTGGACTCCTCAGTGGTGGGTACCCTTCTTCATAAAGCAATTGGTTTGCGATCAACCTGTGTATTTATTGATCATGGACTCCTCCGAAAGAATGAAGCAGATCAGGTGATGGGGTCTTTAAAAGAGGGTTTGGGATTGAACATCTACAAATATGATTATGCGGCAACTTTTTTATCCAAGTTGAAAGGTGTGACCGATCCTGAGAAAAAGAGAAAGATAATTGGTGAACAGTTTATCCGTGCCTTTGAATCTGTGGCAAAAGAAAAAGAAAATGCACAGTTTTTGGCCCAGGGAACTCTATATCCTGATGTGATTGAATCTGGTGGCAGCGCTCTGGGGCCAGCGGTAACCATTAAATCGCATCATAATGTTGGCGGCTTACCAGAGGATATGGATTTTGAACTCATAGAACCTATCCGGGATTTGTTTAAAGATGAAGTCCGGCGAGTGGGTCGTGAATTGGGTTTGCCTGATTTTGTGATAAATCGTCATCCATTTCCAGGTCCTGGTCTGGCAGTTAGAATCTTGGGAGAAATAACGGAAGAGTATTTACAAATCCTTCAGGAAGCCGATAATATCTTTATTGATATCCTGCATGAAACGGGAGAATATAAAAATATCTGGCAGGCTTTTGCTGTTCTGGTTCCAACCAAAACGGTTGGAGTTATGGGAGATGCCCGAACCTATGAAAATCTCATAGCCTTGAGAGCCGTTACCAGTGTTGATGGAATGACGGCAGACTATTATGATTTACCACATGACATTTTGAATAGATGCTCCAGTGAAATTATTAACAAAGTGAAAGGGGTAAACCGGGTGGTATATGATATTACTTCCAAACCACCAGGAACTATTGAGTGGGAATAATGTTGAGAATAACGAATATTGAATGTTGAATGATTTGTCCTAAAATAATTAATAGGAATAAGTTAAAAACACAATGTATAATTAGTGAAATGAACAATTAACAATTAACAATTAACAATTAAAAAATATGTGCGGAATAGTAGGATATTTAGGTAAAAAAGAGGCAAAAGATGTCATTATAAATGGATTGAAACGCCTGGAATATCGAGGATACGACTCTGCTGGTATTTCAACCCTGCAAAATAATAAACTTGAAATTACCAAAACCCAGGGGAAAGTTGCAGATTTAACAGCTTCCATGGCAGACAACTCCCACTTAGGCGGATTGGGAATCGGTCACACACGTTGGGCTACCCATGGAGTTCCCAATCAAAAAAATGCCCATCCCCATTTTGATAATAGTGGAAAATTCTCCCTGGTGCATAATGGAATAATCGAAAATTATAATAGCCTTAAACAGTTACTGAAAGACAATGGAATTACCTGTAAAACGGATACGGACACAGAGGTTCTGGTTCAGTTTATGGGTTACCTCTACCAGAAAGAAAAATTAGATTTTGTAGAAACGGTTCGCTTAGCGCTCAATCAAGTAGTAGGGGCTTATGGGATTGCAATGTTGTGTGAAGACTACCCCGATATACTCATTGCAGCACGGCTTGGCAGCCCCCTGCTATTAGGTATTGGCAAAGATGAATATTTTGTTGCATCCGATTCTTCCCCTATAATTGAATTTACCCGCAATATTGTCTTTTTAGATGAGGGTGAATTGGCTGTGATCAAGCCGGATGAATACCAGGTGCGGAATATTAAAGAAAATCATGTAATACCTAAAGAGGTGGAGGAGATTAAGTATAACCTGGAAGAGATTGAAAAGGGTGGATATGATCATTTTATGCTGAAGGAGATAAATGAGCAAGCGCATACCATTTCGGAAGCATTAAGGGGTAGGGTAAATTCTGAAAAAGTCACCGTAAATCTTGGTGGTATCTACGATTGGCTGCAGCAGATATTAGATTCCAATCACATTTATATCACTGCCTGCGGAACTTCATGGCACGCCGCCTTAATTGGAAGCTACATTCTTGAAGAACTTTTGGATGTACCGGTGAAAGTGGAATATGCATCGGAATTCCGTTATCGGGAAACAGCGGTAAATGGCGATTCTGTGGTGATATGTGTGAGTCAATCAGGGGAGACGGCAGATACGCTGGCTGCCATACGGAAAGCCCGGGAAAAGGGCGCTCTCACCCTGGGCATAATAAATGTAGTGGGCAGCAGCATTGCCCGGGAAACCCATTGCGGAGTGTATATTCACGCGGGCCCTGAAATTGGTGTGGCATCAACCAAGGCATTTACCGCCCAAGTAACCATTTTCAATTTAATCGGAATTTTACTGGCGCAGAAAAAAGGCAGAGATCCAGAAATGATTCAATCCATCATAAATGATTTAGACGCTCTGCCAAGATTGGTTCAATCTGTATTGGATCAGGGGAATGATATTCTGCCCATTGCTGAAGATTTTATGGATGTGGAAAATTTTCTCTACCTGGGGCGGGGATATCAATTTCCTGTTGCATTGGAGGGCGCACTTAAATTGAAAGAAATTTCATACATTCATGCTGAAGGCTACCCTGCCGCAGAGATGAAACATGGCCCCATTGCGCTCATTGATGATAATATGCCCGTGGTGTTTATTGTTACTGAAAAAGACTATGATAAAATTATCTCTAATATTCAGGAAGTCCGTGCCAGAGGCGGTAAGATTATTATCATTACTTCAGAAGTGAACGCTGAACTGAAGGAATATTCAGATCATATTATACAAGTACCTCGAATTCACTACTGCCTTCAAGCAGTGCTCACCACTATCCCGCTGCAGCTATTAGCCTATCACATGGCAGTATTGAAAGGTTGTGATGTAGATATGCCAAGGAATTTGGCAAAGTCTGTCACAGTAGAGTAGAAAGAAACAAAATCAAATTCAAAAAGGGAGACTCAAAAGTTCCCCTTTTTATGTCTATTTATTCCATCAAAATTTGTATAAATTAAATTATGTTTTTGAATAAAATATTTACACTTTTATTATTATCATTATTTTTCTTTTCTTGTTATAATATTATATCTAATTGTATTGAGGGTGATTGTGAAAATGGTCAAGGAACTATGACATTTCTTACTGGATCGAAGTATGAAGGTCAATTTAAGGATGGGAGACCTTATGGAGAAGGGATCTTTATATTTCGTCATGGAGATAAATATGTAGGTGAAATTACAAAATTAGAATATATAGGTAGATTCAAGGGAGGATTCCATGGACAAGGAACTTATACATGGGGACCAGGACCTGATTATGGAGATACATATGTAGGACAATTTAAGAATGGAAAATCCAATGGACAAGGAACTTACACATATTCTAGTGGAAGTAAATATGTAGGTGAGTTCAAGGATGGTAATAAACATGGACAAGGAGTCTTTACATTTGGACCAGGATCTAATTATGGGGATAAATATGAAGGTCAAATTGAGGATGGGAAATACAATGGAAAGGGTATATATACATTTTCTGATGGAAGAAAATATGTAGGTGAGTACAAGGAAGGTAAATATTTTGGACAAGGTACCTTTACATTTTCTGATGGAAGAAAATATGTAGGAGAATGGAAAGATAATAAACATGATGGACAAGGAACTCAAACACATCCTGATGGAAGAAAATATGTAGGTGAAGTGAAAAATTGGAATCCACATGGACAGGGGACCTTAACATATTCTGATGGAAGAGTATTACAAGGTCAATGGGAAAATGGAAAATTTATAGAATAACTAGTATCTTTCAACAAACACAATATCAAAATCAGAAAGGGAGACAAATTAGTTTCTCTTTTTAATTTATATCCATTTGTCCCTTTATCCCCGATAATCTCGTAAATTACAGCATGAATATTTTCATATATTTTTCATTTTTCATTTTTCATTTTTCATTCTTAGCTTCTCAAGACTGCACCGCCAGTGACTGCATAGAAGGCTATGGCAATTATATATACGAAGATGGCTCAAAATATATGGGTATGTTTCAGGAAGGTAAAAAATCGGGTGAAGGTATATTTATTTTTCCTGATGGTTCCCAATATATTGGTGAATATGAAAATGATAAAATGCATGGTGAAGGTACATTCACCTTTTCTAGTGGTTCTGTATATTCGGGAGAATTTGTTAATGGAGTAAGCCATGGAGAAGGTGTATTTACTTTCCCCGATGGTGCAGTTTACGAAGGCAATTTTGAAAATGGTAAAAAAAATGGTCAAGGCGTATTTATATTGAGTAACGGTGATTTGTTTTCAGGTTCATTTATTGATGGTGTGCTCAATGGCTCTGGGTTATGGCATGGAGAAAATGGTGATAATTATTCAGGGAATTTTCAAGATGGCCTTTTTCATGGTCAAGGCACCTTCTTATCTTCCATCGGGTCAAAATATATAGGTGAATTTCAAGGAGGAAAGAAAAATGGATTTGGCACCTATATAATTAATACTTCATCCAATGGTGAAAAATATGTGGGTGAATTTAAAAACGATATGTTTGAGGGATTTGGAACATATAATTTCCCCAATGGCTCTGTTTATACCGGCGAGTTTAAGGAGGGTCTTTTTCATGGGGATGGGATTTATACGCTCAGTGATGGAACAGAGTTTGAAGGATATTTTGAATTTGGGGAATTTATACATTCGCATTAGATCATCGATCCTCTCAATATATCCTTTTCTAAATTAGTCATCCCTTAAAATACTTCTATATTTATCCCTTGGAAAATCAATCACTTTTAGACTTTTCTGAAAATATTTCCGCAGATGTAAAAGCGCTATTTTCTCTTAATCCACTTAAATATTCTCGTGAGGAGATTGCACATAATTTAGAAATTAATGCCAAAAATCTTGCAGTACCGGAGCAGGTTCATTCTGCTGTGGTTGAGTCCGCCAGGTGTCCAGGTATGTACCCTGTTGCTGATGGATTGGTTACCCAAGATCCGGAAATAATACTTACACTTAAGGTAGCAGATTGTGTACCGGTATTTTTGTATGACCCCTCTAAAAATATAATAGGCCTGGTACATTTAGGGTGGCGGGGGACGGTGGAAAATATTGTTCTAAATGCCATTCAATTGATGGAAAAAAACGGAGCTGAGACTGGCGACATTAGATGCTTTTTGGGTCCCGCCATTGGTATCTGCTGTTATGAAGTAGATGGGGAAGTTGCTAAAAAATTTGACGATAAAGCAAAAGTGAAAATGGAAGAACGTAAATGGAGGGTTGGGTTGCACCAGCAGATTAGGCTGCAGCTGGCATCAGTAGGAGTACAGAAAAAAAATATTCACTCCTCTGAAAATTGTACTTATGAATCACAAGGTTACCATAGTTACCGCCGAGATGGAGAAAATGCCGGTCGAATGTTTGCATTTTTAAGATTGAAATAATGGACTGGATTCAAGCACTTATATTGGGAATTGTTCAGGGACTCACCGAATTTCTTCCGGTAAGCAGTTCAGGCCATCTCGTATTGGCACAGCATATTTTAGGTGTAGATGAAGCAGGGGTTCTTTTGGAAGTAATTTTACATATGGGAACATTAGCTGCCATTTTAGTATATTTTTTTGATGACCTTAAACAGTTGCTGCTTGAATTCATTAAAGGTGAGAAGGACGCCAAGAACTCTGTTTTATTTTTAATAATTGCCACTTTACCGGCTGTGTGTGTTGGTTTGGTTCTCCAAGACACGATTGAATCCACTTTTACTATAGCTATTGTGAAATGGATGTTCATGATTACCGGATTAGTTGTGGGCGGGACTTATTTTTTTAAAAACCAACCAAATAGAGAAATGGTTTTAATGATTGCATTCTGTATTGGACTTGCGCAAATATTTGCCCTTTTACCAGGAATCTCCCGTTCAGGCATCACAATATCTGTTGCCCTGATTATGGGGATTCAACACCAAAAAGCAGCAAAATTTGCATTCTTTATGGCAATCCCAGTTCTCTTAGGTGCAGGATTGCTCCAGGTAATTTCTTTTGAGCCTCAAATCAATTTTTCTAGCACCCCATTAATTGTTGGATTTATCTCATCTGCCATCACAGGATATTTGGTAATAAGTTGGTTATTAGATGTAATTTCGCGCGGGAAATTCTATTTGTTTTCGCTGTATTGTTTTGTTGTTTCTATTTTAGCATTTACTTTTATCAGTTAATTTACTATGAGTCAGAAAAACGCATCCATTGGTCAAATAATTCGTAGACTTCGAGCGCGGGAGATTGCTCCCGTGTATGCCCTTTATGGTGGAGATTCATTCCTCGAGGATTATTTCATGCTTGAGCTCTCACAATCATTTCTGCAAGGCAAAGGGGTAAAAATACATCTCTCCTTAGATCAGGATTCTGAAGAGGAGTTATTTGGGGAACTTTCATCTATTTCAATGTTTGAAAAAAAACGAATTATTATTGTCAGGGAGATAAAAAAACTGAGCAGTAAAAAGGGCAGGCAAGAATTGATTCAATATATCCAAGCCCCTAATCCCCAGATTATATTGTTAATTATTTCAACCGAATATGATTTGCAAAACAGCTTCCTGAAAAACATTGCAGATCACTCAGAATTATTAGATTTGCGAACTCCCTTTGAAAATAAAATGAAAGAATGGGTGCAGTTCATCATAAATAACAGAAAAATCAATATTACCGCGGGAGCAATTGATCATTATATGCGGATTTATGGCGATTCAATCGCGCATGTCATAAATGAAATAGAGAAAGCTGCCCTTATGTTAGGAGATGATGAAATTAATGAAAACAATATTGAAAAACTGGATGGTTTTGATCGTGTATTTCAAATGTGGCATTTTCAGGATAGCATGGGAAAAAAAGAATTACAAACTTCAATGGAAATAGCCCTATCGCTTTTAGAAAATGGAACCAAATTCCCCCAGATATTAGTGAATTTAGTATATTTATATCAACAAATGCTCTGGAAAAAAATGGGACAGGTCAAACCCAGCGGTTATACAGGAATAAATAAAATTATTACCTCCAACTTATCACGTTATGATAAGACATATTCCCACAGCGAATTGGTGCAAGTTATACAAGAGCTCAGAAAATTGGATGTATTAAGCAAATCAACCTCTATCAATGAGATTTCTCTTATTCAACCCCTCATTGTAAAAATATGTAATAATCAGTATGTCTAATTTTGAATTGACCGATGAACAGCTGATTAAAAAGTTCCAAAATGGGGATGTGGGAGCCTATAATCAGATTGTTTATCGCTATAAAGACAGATTATTAAATTTTATTTACCGTTTCTTGAATGATATAGATCGTGCGGAAGATTTGGTCCAGGATACCCTTATTAAATTATACACCCATAAAGATTCATATCGAGAGATTGCAAAATTCTCCACTTGGTTATATACTATTGCTGCAAACCTTGCCCGCACAGAATTACGGAAAATCAAACGTCGAAAAACTTTTTCAGTTTCAGAATTGAGTCGTGATGACAGGGAGTTTATTATATCCAGTAAAGATGTAGGGCCAGATGACGAGAATTTAGCTCAAATTTTCGAAAAAAACGTCCAACGAGCTTTAGCGGAACTTCCTGATGATTTTAAGACAATTATCATATTGCGAGATATTCAGGAACTTTCTTATGATGAAATTAGTAAAATCGTGGAAGTTCCTCTGGGAACGGTGAAATCCCGTATAAACAGGGGAAGAGTAAAATTACAGGAATTATTAAAAAAGAAAGGGGAGAGACCTTACTGAATGAATTGTTACGATTTTGAGCTGAATATATCAGCCTACATAGAGGGAGAATTAAAACAGGCGGTTCGGGAGAATTTTACCATTCATAAAGAAGCCTGTGAAAATTGTTGTGAAAAATTGAGTGATATTTCCAGATTAATGGAAAATTTACCCAAAATATCACTATTAAGAACATCCAGTCAATTTGACCAAAACCTCCAGGATAAAATCCGTGAAATTGAAAATCTAGGACCTTCAATCTGGCAACGGTTAATACAGTTTAAACCACTTGGATTTGAACCGGCACCGGCCCTAGGATTTGCTTTGGCAATGGTCATGATTATCGGGGCATCCTATTTATTATTAAATCAAGATGGTCTGCCCAATATTGACTTTGAAAAATTATCCACCCAATCTCAACAAAATACACCCCGGAAATTTGAACCTTCGGTCATTACCCCCACAAAAAATCTACCATCTATGGCAGATTCAGATACATCAGCTAAGCCAAATCCGAAATATTTGGAGAACCGAATCCAATTAGTGGGTAGTAATAAATAGTATAAAATCCTCGGAATTATAGGTGGAATCCCAGTATTTTTACCACTGTATTTTTATTGTAAATAATTTAATTTTATGGAAAAGGAAAACTTATAATGGCAAAGAATCAATCCTTTGGTGAAAAAGTAGGACAGGAAAAAAAATCTTCTAAAAACCACATTATGTTAATAAGATCGGGTAGATCTGATAAAACAGGCGCTTTACGGTTCAATGGTGAAATGGTTCGAATTCCAGAAGGAAAAAATGCAGATGGTCTTGTGAAGGAATTGCTCGCAAATAAAGCATAAAACCAAATTTCAATTATTGAAATAGGAGGGTAGATCCCTCCTATTTTTGTATTTGGACAAATATTACTGAAAAATGTTCATAAAATTTAGATGGGCTCTTTTAATTGTTTTTTGTAGTTCGCTTTTTTTCGGAGGAACATCCCCAAAAAGTGAGGCTTATGAATATTTTATGAAAGGTGAGTATGAGCTTTTACAGAACGATTATAAAATGGCAGAAAAATATTATAAAAAAGCCCTTTCTCTTTCTCCCGATTCTCCTACAATACTCCATTCCTTAATCGATTTAAAAACCTATCAGGGGAAATATTTGGAAGCCATTAATTATTTGGAAAGAAATTTAAAATTAGATCCAAAGAATAAAGAAATAGGACTGAATCTTTATGAGCTTTATACCCAGGAAGGAATCAATACAAAAGCTGAATCACTATTAGATTCTCTCATTATTTATTTTCCAGGGGATATGGATATATTGTTTGCTCGTGTAAATACTCAATATTCAGCTCAGGATTGGACTAATTTGCTCAAAACCTATCAAGATATTTATGAGGTAGATCCTCACCAAAATGAAATTCTCCTTAAAATATATGAAATTGGAGTTGCCACAGGAAATATAGAGTTAGTTAGGGATATTTTATGGGAATTAAAATCAATTTCCCAAAGCCAGCTGATTTTAAAATTATTAATTGAAATTGCGGATAGTTCAAGAGAATATTCAGAAGCTATCTCATTAATGTATGAGTTGATTGAAACAGCTGGAAGTACAGATGATCGAATAATTAATTTGAGTCAGCTCCATCTTAGAATTGAGAAATTTGATGAAGTAGTAGATATTCTCAGTCCCATTTATGAAAAAGGAAATCATTCTTTAGAAGTACTTAGAATGCTCTTAATTGCCTATTCCTCTTTGGAAGAAATAAAAAATGAGATTAATGTCAGTAGGACACTCATGAATGAATACTCTGATATTCCTGTGGGATATGAAGCCTTATCGTTTTCCTATTTACAAGCCGGGTTCAATGAAAAAGCCGTTGAGATTTTACTTCAGGCATTACCAAAATTTCCTGATGAAGTTACATTTCCTTTTTCCTTAGCCACTATCTTTTATAATTCAAGGGATTATTTCAAAGCCGAAAATTATTTTCATAGAGCGCTAACAATACAGCCGGATTTAGTTGCTGCAAAACATTCCCTGGCATTGATGTACGAAGATATGGATGATACCAGTCGTTCGGATTCACTATTTTTACACATGATAAATCAGAATGAAAATGATGCTGGTGGGAGAAATGATTATGCTTACATTTTATCAGAGCGGAAGAATTCTTCTAAAGAAGATTTTAATTATGCCCTTCAATTAGCAGAACGGGCGGTTGAAATTGAACCTGAAAATGCCGCCTTTCTGGATACAATCGGTTGGATTTACTATAAATTGGAAACCTATCAAAAAGCTGAAGAATTCATTGAAAAAAGTCTAAGCTACAATGAGGATAACCCCGTAATTTTAGAACATCTAGGTGACATTTACGTTAAAATGAATAAAACTATTGAAGCTATTAATATTTATGAAAAATTACTTGAAATAGATTCAGATAATCAATTAATAAGAAATAAATTAGATAAAATAAATGACTGAAATTCCTTCTATAAGTATCATTGTCCCTGTTTTAAATGAAGAGGGTTCATTGGATAAGTTTTATAAAGAAACAACAAAATCTTTGAATGAATATTCAAATTGGGAAATTATTTTTATAGATGATGGCAGTGATGATGAATCTTATAACATTATGCGGAAATTAGCTGATGAGGACAATCGAGTTTCTATTATTCAATTTTTTAAGAATTTTGGGAAAGCAGATGCACTTTCTGTAGGATTCAAACAAGCCAATGGGGATGTCGTCATTACAATTGATGCAGACCTTCAGGATGACCCGGCTGAAATTCCCCGATTAGTTGAGAAAATTCAAGAGGGATGGGATGTTGTGTCAGGGTGGAAAAAGGACAGGAAAGATCCAATTTCAAAACGCTTACCTTCTAAATTATTTAATATGGTTACCAGAATTTTAACTGGAATTAAAATACATGATTTCAATTGTGGTTTAAAAGCATATCGGCGAAAAGTGGTTAAATCAATTGATATTTACGGAGGTCTTCATCGCTATATTCCTGCAATAGCCGGGCAAAAAGGATTTTCAATTACTGAGATCAAAGTGAATCATCGCCCCCGGAAATTTGGACAAACCAAGTATGGCGGAAATAGATTATTCCATGGATTTTTTGATCTGTTCACCATGTTATTTACAGGAAAGTATTTCGATAGACCTCTCCATTTTTTTGGATCTATTGGATTAGTCT
>Ga0209554_1001302_pt1 | contig 19069 bp, 14 predicted proteins | sample MarorgKNORR_S2LV_5_FD_188221 | JGI IMG/M metagenome (GOLD analysis project Ga0209554, IMG submission 188221) | Marine microbial communities from the Southern Atlantic Ocean, analyzing organic carbon cycling - Bottom_A/KNORR_S2/LV (SPAdes) (version 2) | ecosystem: Environmental > Aquatic > Marine...
CCGCCACAACCTTTGCCCGGATCTCGGTGCGGTGGTTCATGTCGTCATACGGCCAGATGTGGACGACCTGGTTCAGGGTGCCGACTTCGGTGTGGAAGAAGCCGCCGAGTGGCGTGACCTTGGTGCGCTCTTCTATCATCGCCCCCGTCTTCTCCAGGAACTCTGGTACGCCCCGCGGGACGAGGTCATACGTGCGGATCTCGTGGATCATGTGATGCTCCTGCTGGGATTTTTCGTCGCAGCGGCAGGTTACACCCCCAAAGGGGGTTTTAGTGTGGGCGTGTGCCAGTGTTGTTGCGGGAGGACCCATCGAGATCCTCGGGGTGGGTTCTTGCTGTATACGGCCTACTTGAACGCGGGCATCACCTTGTCACACATCAGGCACATCGAGCGCTCGATGTCGCTTTCGGAGATACCTTCACCGGCGTTGAACTCGGCGACTATCGAAGTCAGTTTCAGTCGCTCTTTCAATTCGTGAACGCGCTCGATCACCATCTCCGGCGTTCCCACGACCACTTTCTCCCGCATCACGCTGTCCCATTCCAGGCTTGCGAGCTCGGCGATCCGAGAGGCGCGTTCGGCGTCCTGCGCCACGTCGGTTCGCCCCGCCGTTACGGCGATCTGTCCACCCAGACGGCGGAACTGTTTCATAAAGCTCTCTTCAGGAGCCGACTCGGCCTCTTTCCGGGACTCCGAGATGTAGACCGGAATACGAATCGACACGTCCGCAGGGCCTGTGAATCCTGCTTCCTCCCGGGCGGCCTGGTAAGTAGCCACGTACCCTTCGACGAGGGCCGTATCGTGCTGGCGGACGCCGATGAAAAGAGGAAGGTTTAGCTTGCCGACGATGGGGAATGACGCCTCTGAATTCGCCGCCATCCTGAGCGGCGGGTGCGGTGTCTGTACCGGCTTCGGCACGAGGCACACGTTGTCGTACGAGTGGAACTTACCTTCGTACGTAAAGCGCTCGTTCGTCCACAGGCCCTTGATAATCTCGATGTCCTCTAATGTGCGTTCGCTGCTCGTCGAGTAGTCGATCCCATAGCCGTCGTACGCCGCCGGCGAACCGCTCCTGCCGATGCCGAACTCGAAACGTCCCTCGCTTATCTGGTCAAGCGTGGCGGTCTCTTCAGCCATTCGCATCGGGTCGGTCAGCGGAAGTACCTGGACCGCGGTTCCGATCTTCACCCGCTTTGTGCGTGTGGCGATCGCAGACCCGACGGCCATCAGTGCGGTCATAACCGACCGTTCCGGGTTGAAATGCGACTCGGCCATCCAGATCGCGTCAAGACCTGCAGATTCGGCAAGATCGACCTGTCGAAAGCCCTCTGCGAAATGTTCCGATTGTGGACGGCCCGGCCGTGCGTGGAACTCCATGAACGTACCGAAATCCAAGGGCAGCCTCCTCGACCCAATCTTGGGCTTTGAATTTGGGAATCAGGAATTTAGAACCGAACGAACCGGACCCTAACTGAGGATCAGTGAAACGTCGAGCGCGTGAGGCCGGTTGCGCGTATCTATCGCTCCTGGCGTGCCATTAATCGGTCCGTTTCTACCGATTCAAACCAGGTCTCAAGTTCGGCGAGCATGACGCGGGTGCGTTCAGGGTCATTGGGGGCGAGATTGTTCTGTTCCAGGGGGTCGCTTGCTATGTTGTACAGCTCTGGCGGGGGCGGGTCTGGAATGATGCGGTCCGGCTCGCGCCAGTCCGCGATGCCCGTCACTTCCAACGGCCGGTACTTGTAGTCGATATCGCGCTGGATATACATATCCATGAGCTGCTGGTCAGCCGGGGTGGCGGCGACGATGCCCTTGATATCCGGGCGTACCAGCTTCCAGTCGCCGTCACGAATTGCCGCGTTCGTGATCGGGATCGGGCTGTAGTTGTTCCACTGCCAGAATCGTGCGGGCGATGTTTTGGGGGACTCTCCCCTGAGTACGGGCAGCATGTCGTGGCCGTCTATCGGCGGACCCTCGAGTCTGGCGGTCCCGGTAATCCCGAGCAATGTCGGATACCAGTCGGTGAAGTGGACGATCTCTGCGACCTCGTGTCCGCCATCAAGGCCGTCCGGCCATCGCACAACCATCGGCACACGAATCCCGCCTTCGTAGACCGAGCCTTTTGCGCCGTTGAAGCCGCAGTTGTATCGAGTCGTGTCGATGCTCACGCCTTCAGGGACCTGATCGTCCCGGAGGATGAACGCCGGTCCGTTGTCGCTGGTGAACTGGACGATGGTGTTGTCGGCGACTCCGGCATCGTCTAACGATTGCAAGATGCGGCCGACTCCCCGGTCCATAACCTCGATCATTGCGTATGTAAGCGCCACGCCCTCCGACAGTCCCATCGCCCGATAGGGAGCCACCACGTCGTCGGGCGCCTGGAGCGGCGAGTGCGGAGCGTTGAATGTGACGTTCAGGAAGAACGGCTCGCCCGCGTGGCGTTGGATAAAGCCGACCGCTTCTTCCGCCAGTACGTCGGTCAGGTAGCGACCGTCCGACTCTTCAAACGCGCCGTTTCGGTCCAGTCGCCAGCGATAGTAGTCGGCCCAGCCGCCTCGGAACCCGACGAACTCATCGAAGCCGCGTGCGTTGGGGTGGAATTTTGGATCCAGTGCGCCCAGGTGCCACTTGCCGACCAGCCCGGTGGCGTATCCCGCGGATTTAAGTGCGTCCGCTATGGTGATCTCGTCCAGCCCGAGCCTGTCGTATCCAAGCGTCTCCTGCGGCGTGATGGCGCCGGTTCGGTGTGGGTAGCGACCGGTCATCAGCGAGGCCCGTGCGGGGGCGCATACGGCCGAACCTGAGTAATGCTGGGTGAGGCAGACGCTGTGGTCGATCAGGCCGTCCAGCACGGGCGTGCGGACGTGGCCGTCGTTGAATCGGCCGAAGTCGCCGTAGCCCATGTCATCGGCGACGATCATGACGATGTTGGGGCGTGGCATTAGTAGTGGCGCCTTTCCTTTGTTCCAGGACAAACGTCGTGCGGACGTTGTGTGGCCAATGAGTCTCGCAGATAGAAAGCCAGGAGATTCCTGAGTCAAGCTCAGGACAGGCTCTTCGCATCGGCTCAGGATGACAGGAGATGGATGTCCGTCGCGCCAACGGGATCCATATCCCGGCTAGACTTCGCTTTGCACAGAGTTCCTCCTCCGAAAGAATAAGGACCAATCACCACCATGACGACTACCACTCCCGGCAAGAAGACTCCCACCAGGCGAGAGGCGAAGCGCGCTCGGGGCAAATGGCGGTCCTGGGAGACTACCGAGGGGGCGATTCGCGCTCCGCATCGGGCGATGATGCGGGCGATGGGGTTGTCCGATAGAGACATCGCCCAGCCGTTTGTTGGCGTCGCTTCTATGCACAACGAGGTCACGGTTTGCAACTTCGGCATCGCACCACTTGTTGACGACGTTAAGCATGGCGTTAGGGAGGCCGAGGGCACGCCGTTCATGTTCGGGACGATCACCGTGTCCGACGCTATATCGATGGGCACGGAGGGCATGAAGGGCTCGCTTGTGAGCCGTGAGGTGATCGCAGATTCGATTGAGACGGTCTGTTTCGCCGAGCGGTTTGATGGTGTGGTGCCGATCGCCGGATGCGACAAGTCGCTGCCCGGCTCGATGATGGCCATCGCTCGCCTGAACATCCCTGCGGTGTTTGTGTACGGAGGGTCGATCCTGCCGGGCGAATGGGAGGGCAGGCCGTTCCAGCTCCAGGACGTGGTGGAGGGGGTGGGAATGCACCAGGTGGGAGAGCTGGACGATGAGGGACTGCGGGCGATGGAGATCGCAGCTTGTCCCGGACCGGGCGCGTGCGGCGGCATGTTCACCGCCAACACCATGTCCAGCATCGGCGAGGCCATCGGCCTTTCGCTTCCCGGGTCCGCTTCCGAACCTGCGGTGTCGAGTCGCAAGCGTGACTCGTCGCGGCGTGCCGGTGAGGCGGTGATGAATCTGCTGCGGGAGGACATCCGGCCTTCCGACATCCTGACGCGCAAGGCTTTCGAGAACGCCGTGACGTTGGTCGTGGCACTGGGCGGATCGACCAACAGCGCGCTCCACCTCCCGGCCATCGCTTACGAGATGGAGATCGACCTAACGCTTGAAGACATCCACGACATCAGTATGCGTACGCCGCTTATCGCGGACATGAAGCCGGGCGGCAATTACTTGATGTTTGACCTGGACCGCATCGGTGGAATTCCGCTCGCCATGAAGCGTCTGCTGGACGCAGGGCTGCTTCACGGGGATGCGCTGACGGTGACGGGTAAGACGATCGCCGAGAACCTGGCTAACGTGCCCGACGATGGATCGCAGATGACGGTGCTCAAGACCCCCGACGACCCGTTTGCTGCCACCGGAGGGTTGGTGGTACTGCACGGCAATCTTGCGCCGGACGGAGCGGTGTTGAAGGTGGCCGGGCACGAGTACGGCTCAAACTGGAGCGGCCCGGCGCGTGTGTTTGACCGGGAAGAACTCGTGATGGAGGCGTTGCAGCGACGCGAGATCAAGAAGGGCGATTTCGTGGTGATTCGCTACGAAGGACCGCGCGGCGGTCCCGGGATGCGGGAGATGCTGGACGTGACTGGGGCGATCGTCGGGCAGGGTCTCGGAGAAGATGTGTTCCTGATGACGGATGGACGCTTCTCCGGGGCAACGCACGGCCCGATGATCGGCCACGTTGGCCCAGAAGCTGCCCTAGGCGGGCCGATAGCGGCACTGCGAGATGGCGACGTGATCGATCTTGACCTTGAGAAGTTCGAGCTGAACGTTCGTCTTTCCAACGAGGAGCTGGCGGATCGGTTGGCCGACTGGAGCGCGCCACCGCCTCCGTACACGAGGGGGACGCTGGGGAAGTACATCAAGCTGGTGCAGCCGGCAGCCAAAGGCGCTGTTACCGGGTGAACATGGGATGGCCGGTAGACAGTGCGTTCCGGAAAATGTAATCCGATGCGAACCCGTCATTGCGAGCTTGCTCCGGACATTTTTGCGATGACGGCCCGATCACACAATAGCGAGTTTGGCCTTTGCCGCATTCCAAGCGACAACTCCCTCACCCTGCGCCCTCCCCCGACCGGGAGAGGGGAATCGTGCCCCCGGCGACATCGGCGGAGCGTATTGCGATACTCATGCAGACATCCTTCGAGGCCATAGAAGCCGAACGCCCGAAGCCAACTCCGAGTTTTCGCGCATATCGCGCGCTCTTCCTCACATACATGTCACGAGGTTCTGGATTCATTCATGAACCCTTCACAGTCGTTCGCCATCATATGTAGTGCAAGGCGGGGCACCGATGCGAAATGGTCTGTCCTGTTGAGACCAATCTTTACCCAGAGATAGCTGGGAGGACCAGAAAATGTTGTGGTTTAACTCTTGCCCGCACTGCTCTACAGGCGCAGTCGAGGCCCGATCCGATGGCGACGGCTCATATCTCCAGTGCTTGAGCTGTTCATGGACGCTTTACGCACCTCGATATGGCCGAGTTGGCGCGGACAGAGAGCCGGTACTGTCGGCGGCGAAACCGAGAGTTGAGGATTCCCCCCGGAATCCGTCACAGGAAGCCGCCTGATCGACCTCTCACCCACTCCACCCCGATGCGTCGGGTGACGCCCCCACTTGCCATCCCGTCGCTATACGGAGGTCCATGATCGAGTCGAGCCTAGCGGGCATTGTTCGCTCGATGTTAAGCGTCTCGCCCGATTCCGGCTTGAGTTCGATCGTCCACTTGTCGTTGACGCCGATGATGTTGTCCATATTGGCGAATCCGCCATCGCCACCGGGAGAGACACCGTTCATCAGGATGATGCCGCTATTGTCGGTGGCGTTTGTCACGCCGAAGTCACGGTCAAACAACCAGATGGTAATCTCGGCCTTTTCGCCCGGGTCTAGGAGGTCGTCACTGTTGTCATATCCCGGCCATGTGACAGACCACGGCACGTCGTTCAGGAACTGGTTCTGGTCTGTGAATGAGACGATCATCTTGTACTGGGCGTACTGGGCGTACTGGGCGCCGGAAGATACGTCCGGGTCGATGGAAGCACCATTTGCCGTGTACGGCGGGGTCAGGTTGATCGCCTCACCCTGTACGGCGTTCGAGACTACGAATGTGACTTTATAGATCGTGTCCGAAGCTGATGTCGTGCTGTACCGGCCTTTGTAAGCGATGACGCTGCCGCGTGGCTCCAGGGAGCTGCGGATTTCGTCGAGGCCTGCGAAGACGGTTTCTTTGCTTCTCTCAGAGGAGAAGATACCTGTGGAGAGGACCGTGAACGCGAACACAGACGCCACCACGACGAACGCGATCAAGATAATCGCCGTCTCAAGACCCGTAATACCCCGCTGTGTCCCCTCCCTGCCATTTAGTAGCTTGAACATCCGTTGTGAACCTTCTCTTACTTCATCCACCCGGAGCACGTAAAGCACTCGGGACGAATCTACGGTTGGGAATGATGTTCAAACGTTATGACCGGGATCCCGAACTCTCCATTGCGCACGCTCCAGTGGCCGTTGGTGCACAACGCGAAAAGATGACACCCATCCCACATTTGCGGATCGTCTAACGAGACCCCGTGATACCCACGAGATGTTGACCGGAACGCGATAACTACTCCCGGGCAGCCACCCAGAAATTTACTCTGGTCACTTGATTCCGGAGATTATCGGGGCGTTCAGGCGCACGCTAGCGAGGCTCGTTGCATGCCTCAAGCGCGAGGTGGATGTAGACCTGAGACCCTTTGTGCAGGTCATCTGCGTTGGCGTGTTCGCCCTCGATCGGATAGTAGCCAGAGCCACCAAACGCCGAGCGGCCGGCCGGGCCGTAACAGATGGCCGGGATGCCGGCGCGGATCATCGTCGCGGTGTCCGCCACCCAGGAGTCGAAGGTGACCTCAGGAGGGGTTCCGTGTACAGCGGTGTGGGCGCGCGACATCGCCCCGACGACGTACTCGTCTTCGGACACGTCTGCGCCGTCCGGTGTCTGGATCACGCTCAGACTCAGATCAAGCTCCGGGTCGCGAGATCGGCAGTCGTCCATTAGCTCTTCGACTTCTTTGACGACATCGAGCACGCGCTGACCGGGAATGGTGTCGACCTCCAGGTAGACGCGTGAGAATGGTGCGAGCTTGGTGGGACGCCAGGGATGGCCAGCCTCCATGGCGACGATTGCGACGTTGGTCGCCTCCTGCCCGCGGTACAGATGTGCCTTTTTGTAACCCGGCGCCCACTCCCTGATCGCTGTCATGACGTCCTGGGATTTTTCGATGGCGTCGACCGCGGGTTTCACGGCGATCTCCTCGCCACCACGTGCGTATGTCGCTCCCGGGTTGCCAGAGATCTTGATCTCGAAGTAGACATAGCCGCCGGAGGCTATCGAGACGCGCCCAGAGGTGGGTTCAGGACAGACCGCCATGTCCGCCGTAATGCCATTACCGACCATGAAGTTGGCGCCGACGCCGCAACCTCTATAACGCGCGCCCTGGTAGCGGCCCACCTGGGTGTGGCAGGTCTCGCCCACCACGCATGCCATGATCAGATCGCCCTTTGGCCTAACACCGGACCGCACGATGGCCTCGAACGCGGCGATAGCGGAGGTTAGCCCGCTCTTCATGTTGTAAGCCCCGGCGCCGTATATCCAGTCACCCTCCATGTATGAAACGGGCTGGTAGCCAGGACCGAGCTCTTTTACGCCCTCCTCGTCGCCACCCCAGGTCGTGTCCATGTGGCCGAACAACATGAGGGACTTGCCGCCGCCTGTCCCTTTGAGGGTGGAGATGACGTTGAACCGGCCCGGCTCTACTTCCTGCATCGTGGCCTCAAGTCCGAGGTCGCGGAATCGTCCCGCCAGGTATTCCGCCAACGGTCCTTCGCCACCCATGGGGCTTCGGATGTCGATGACTTCTCGGGTGAGCTTGATCACCTCATCACGTGAGAGTGCGTCGAGCGCCTGCTGAAGGTCTGTAGGCAATCCAGTTCTCCTTTTATTCCGGTCGATTCTGAATGATCCGGGACTATTTTGGGCGGTCCAACAATCAGGAGCCTGTACCCCAAAAATCGGGCCAACGGACCAATTCGGGAGTAGGCTGCGTCCAACTCGTGGGCGTCTGGCACATCTTATGTCCGGAAATCACATCTCCGGTAATAACCGATAACGGAACGGAGTAGTTCTTTGAAGATCACGAGCGTGGAAGCCATTGCTATCTGCATAGACCCTGATCCAAGCGCAGCGCCGGTAATGGCGGGCAGAGCCTCGGGTGAGTTGGACGACACCGAGGCGTTACGCATGAGGAACCTGGCCCGTCACCAGACATGCCTGGTGAGGATCGAGACAGATACGGGCGCGATCGGGTGGGGCGAAGGACAGGAGGCGGTCGCGCCGCGCGTCGTCAAGACCATCATCGACGACATTTGCGCTCCGCTCGTGCTCGGACGTGACCCGTTTGATATCGAGGCGATCTGGGCTAGCCAGTACCAGTTTTTACGGGAGGCCGGGCACCTGACCGGCTTCTACATAGATGCGTTGGCGGGGATCGATATCGCGTTGTACGACCTGATCGGGAACGTTCTTGAACAGCCGGTCGCCAGCTTACTGGGCGGTCGTATGCGGGATCGGTTGAAGGTTTACGCCGGGATCGGCGGGCGGCAGCCGGATGCGAGCGCCGAGTTAGCGGCTAAACATGTCGACGATGGTTTCCGCGCTCTCAAACTGCACCTGGCCCGCCAGACGAACGATCAGATCGTGGAGATTGTTCGCGCCGTTCGCTCTCGCGTAGGAGGCGATGTTGAGTTGATGGTGGATGTGCACATCGGCAAGGATGTTTCTGAGGCGATCAAGCTCGGACGGCGATTGGAAGATCTGGACGTTCAGTGGATGGAGTCCCCGACAGCGCCGGAGGACCCGTACGGGAGCGCCGATATTGCACGGGCGCTCGATCTCCAGATCGCTTCCGGGGAGTGGCTACGCACGACGTGGCAGTGGCGGGAATTTCTTGAGGCCCACGCGCTGGATGTGGCAATGCCAGACATCTCGCGTTCCGGCCTAACTGAAAGTAAACGTATCGCCCAACTGTGCGACACCTACAACATTCCAGTGGCCCCACACGTAGGACGTGGGGGAACCATAGCCCTGGCGGCCACAATCCAGTTCAGTGCAACAATTCCCAACTTCCAGATCATCGAACACATGCACCAGGTACACGAACAGCGATCAAAAATATGCACCACGTATCCAAGTCCTGTAGACGGAGAATTTCTGGTGTCGGATACGCCAGGGATGGGCGTAACAATTGATGAAGATGCAGTGAGGAGTTACGCGATTTAACCATCAGGCTTTGAACAATCGAACTAGATGGAGTATTTCTTTGCCAGACAAGAAAAAGGTCCTCGTAACCGGAGCCAGCGGTCTCATCGGCAGGCTGGTTATAGAACATCTCGGCCACAAGTACGAGCTTAGTGGGCTGGCCCGTCGTCCTGTTGAAAACATCCCCAGTGTGCAAGCTGACATCACGGACGTGGAAGCTATCAGGCCGGCATTCGAAGGGATTCACACTGTCCTTCACCTGGCGGCCGCGACGACCGGATTAACCGAGAGTTGGGATGCGACCTTTCCTATCACCGTTCAGGGCACATTGAACGTTTATGAAGCGGCGCGGGAAGCGGGTGTAAAGAGGGTTGTGTTCATGAGCTCGGGGAATACACAGCTCGGGTTTATGTTCGATCGCACACAGCCATACTGGAAGCTCGCGAACATGCGGGAGGATGACCCGGATTTTCCAACCGAATGGCGAATGATCACTATCGAAGATGGGCCGTACCCAAACAACCCGTACGCCGTCGCCAAGTCGTTTGGCGAAAACCTGGGATTGCTGTATTCAGAGCTGCACGGCATTTCTACTCTGGCAATCAAGCTTGGTGGCGTACTGGAGGAGAACCGGCCGCACGTCCGGGGCATATGGCCGGGATTCCTCGATCAGATGGACGCCGTAGATATGATCGACCGTTGTATCATCGCCCCGGAAAACCTGATGTACGACGCGTTTAACGCCATATCAAACAACAAATGGCGCTGGCGGGAAATCCAACATGGAGCCGACGTCCTGGGTTGGATACCGAAAGGTAGTGCGGAGATCGCAGCAGCACGGGACGGCATTGTCCCGGGACACGAACACGGACCGTCTACACCCTCTGGCTACAAGGGATACCACGAGTAAGCAACAGCGGTTACGTCTTGAGAATTCTCTACCGACATAAATCGTTGATAATTCCATCGTGCAGTACGGGGAATGGCTAACTGATGAAAAAAGGAAAGACCTGGAACAGAAACGAGAAACCCTAAAAACCGCTTTAGCCAACGGCGAATCAAACCTACAACCATTGATAGATGATCTCTACGAGGCGTTGGGGACTGCGTGGGATTGAATGTCCAACCCGCTCGATCAGTAAAACGTCGGCTGAGATTCCAAACCTAATTCCTCTTCTAACCCCGAACCGTTAGCTAATGCCCGTCAGCGGGCCGCATCAGGCAGAGCGAACTGAGACTGGGTTGTCTGTCCCGGCCAGTCTTGTTCAAGCATCAAGGATGCGCCTATCTCACCGAGAGCATCGGCTGCTTTTGCACCGTGCCCGTTGCCGCCAGTTAGGACGACCACTCTGCCGCCGCAAATCGCCTCGGCGTAAGGCCGTAGAGAATGCGTCTCGCTGGTCACACACGCAGCGGTTACCGAGTCAGAAAGGTCCAGGTCAGGCATCATGCGATGAAGTTCTGCACGGTAGGCATCCGCCATTTCAGGGTCGCCATCAGAGCGTAGCCATTCGTTCAATACAGTCAGGCTAGAAATTCGTTGCGGACCTTCTGGACCGCCACCGATCTTCAAGTACTTTTGACCGTCTGGATAGGTAACCGGTGGGTGCCAGTACGTCCGTACTCTTCCATCTCCAGGGTGACACCCAACGCTCGGCATTCCACTTAAATCAGACAACGTTCCGTCATCCACTGGAACCATCACTATGGTTCGACCACGCACGTGCAGTGGAAGCAGAATCGGAAGCAAGTTATCGAATGTGCTGTATGCCCCAGTAGCCACGATCACTCGTTCGCACAGCAGGGTCTGCCCTCCTGCCGTGTGCACCTGAACACCATCGTCTCGGACCATCATTTCTACGGCGTGATCGTCGATGATTTCTGCACCGTTGGAAGAAGCCACAGTACTCATAGCGTCTACATATCCACGCGGATTTATGCGACCAGCATCCCGTGGTTGATAACCAATCGTCTCACCCGGTTCGAAGTGGAAAAACGGAAACCGCTCGTTGGCCTCGTCCCCGGACATGACATCGGGGCGCTTCCCGCTGAAACGTAGAGCGTGGTCGGCGGAGCGTTGGACAACGGCCTCATCGTGATGAATACGCGTGTAACCAATCTCGTCGAAGAAGCCGATTCCAGCCGCTTTTTCGATGTCCCGGTAACGGGCTACCGAGGTCGCACCCAGCTCAGACCAAACCGGGTCCTCATCCAGGGAGTGGGCGTTTCGGCCCGCGTCATGATGGCTGGCTTTTGGCACGGCACTATCTGTTATTGCCATAGCCTCGGTCGGGCCGAGAACGGCCACGCTATCGGAGTTTGCTGCAAGGTGCATTGCGGCTGCGGAACCCATGATCCCACGCCCAATTACGAGATGGCGGTACGTATCAGTCATGTGATTTCAGGGGGTAGCCGGACAAGAAATTACGAGGTGATCAGAAGATCCGTAACCCTCAAACTGGCCTTTACCTAACTCCCGCCACACATGTCGTAGGCGAGGGCAATCATGCATTTTGTTGCGGATACCAGACTTGCGATGCCGACGGATTCGTCGGTCCCGTGCGCTCTCGAAAGCGTCGGATCGTCATCCGGGTGTACGCCGCTGAAGCCGTAGGTCACGATGCCCAGGTTACGGGTAAACCGGGAGTCGGTGAAGCCGTTGCTGACCGCCGGGACCCACTGGATGTCGTCACGGGAGACGGCGAGCGCCTGTGCTCGCTTGATGGCCTCCGCCAGTTCTGTCTCGAAAGGCGATTCGTTCGGCACAGACATGTAATCGATGTCGTACTCGACGCCCGGGATGCCTTCTAGCACCTTGTCCAACTGTTCCCGGACATACTCCTCTGTCTGGAACGGGAGCGTGCGAACGTCACATGTCAGCTCGAACACTTCCGGCACGCTGTTGCTCTTGATGCCGCCGTTGATCATGGTCGGTGTCAGGGTCATCCGGGATAGCGCCCTGAGGATGGTTCCGAGGCGGGGGTTGTCCTCGTTTGCCCGCGTAATTATTGCGTCGATATTCCCCGGCGTTGGCCGGTCTTCGATGGCGAAAGTTCCGAGGTGATTAAAGAACTCGAGCGACGTGTCGAGATCCGGCTCGTATCCCTCGATCGCGCCCAGGGCTTTGGCCAGCGCGTAGCTGGAGTTGGTCCCGGTCCATGCGACGGATGCGTGGGCACTGACGCCCTTGAATCGGAGGTGGACCTCCATTCGACCTTTCTCGCCAGTACCAAGCAGGTAGGCGAGGCTATTGCCGGTTTCGACCGGCGTGCCTCCGCCCTCGTTCACGGCAAACTCGGACTCAAGTGTCTCCGGGTGGTTGTCGGCGAGCCAGCCGAAACCCCAGCGACCTCCGTGCTCCTCGTCGGCGCCGCTCACGAGCCGCAAACCGTGGGACAGCCGGACATCGTTCCGCTTGAAGATCGCCATCGCCATGAGCTGGCTGGCGAGCAGCGCCTTGCAGTCGGAAGCGCCGCGGCCGTAAATTCGACCACCCGAGATTTCCGCCGAGAACGGGTCGAAACGCCACTTGTCCCAGTCTTCGACAGGCACGACGTCCGTGTGAGACATGTACATCAAGCGCGTCTTCTCGTGATCAGCGCCGGGTAGTACGGAGATGATATTGTCCCGACCTTCGTCACGCGCCAGAAGCTGGGAATCGATGCCCTCTTTGGCCAGCCAGTCTTTTATGTAGACGGCGACTTTTGTCTCGTCGCCGGTGGGCATGAAGCCGGTGTTAACGGTGGGAATTCTCACCAGCGACTGGTGGAACTCCACGATCTCGTTCGTGGCCTGGTCCACCTGGTCGAGCAGAGATTGTAGTGATGGCATCTTGTTTCCTCTGTTGGCCGTTGAATGGGCGTTCTCCCTCACCCTGACCCTCTACCGTTGCGAGAGGGGACGGATCGGAGGCGCCTGTTGAAAGCGGGTGGGCGCCACCCCTACGTGGATCTGTTTGTCTTTAAATGTTTGTGTGGAGGTTGGTCCGGTTTCCGCCTGACGGGAATTCGTCCTTGAGGTCTCTCCCGAGCACCTCCGGCATTTGACCGGCTTCGCGGGCGTCCTGAGTGCGTTTCCACTCACGTTTCAGATCTGCGGTGTGTCCACGGAAGTGCGGCATTACGTAACGGGCAAACAGCTCCATCGAGTACCGGCTCTTGGCGTGAGGCACCCATTCGTGTGTGGTGATCATCACGCCGCCGAGGCCGCCGGCCTCTTTGTCAATCGCCTCAAGTTGCTCGATGGCATCGTCCGGCGTCCCGATGATCCATCGGCGTCGTTTTGCCACGAACTCCGGAGTGATATCGTCGTCCGGTTGCTCCGGCGAAGACTCCCAGCCGCCACGGGTGTTTATGACGAAGAAGTAGTCGTGCACGTCGCGCGTGATTGATTCCTTTACGTCCGCCCACGCCTGCTCGCGTGTGTCCGCGAGGTAGACGAATGTGGCGATCCGTGTGTCCTCGCGCTCAACGTTGTAGCCATGTTTCTCGGCGGTCGCTTTGAGCCTGGGGTAGTGCTCTCGGAACGGGAGCGCCGGTGGCGGCGCCTGAGCGGATGGGGAGAAGATCATCATCCCGTATTTGCCCGCCAGGTCCAGAGAGTTAGGGTTTCCGGTGGTCGCCATCGCCAGTTTCAAGCGTGGTTGCTGGTACGAGCGAAGCTGGAGCGCCATGCCTCTCAGGTTCCAGAACTTGCCGTCGTAGTCGATCGGGTCCGGCGATTCAAGAAGCCTTACGATGATGTCCAGCGACTCTTCGAGCATCGGCCGGAGCCGTGCCGGGGGAATGTTGAACAGTCTGGCGTCCGGTGGGAGTCCGCAGGGGCCGAGGCCGAGGATCACCCGCCCCTTGGACAGGTGATCCAGGAAGGCGAAACGCTCGGCAAGCTCGAAGGGGTGGTGGAATGGGGCGCTGACTACGGCGGTACCGAGTTTTATAACGCTGGTCATGCCGCTCGCCTTGGCGAGGAACATGTCCGGGGCGGGAATGTTTTCCCACGCAGCGGTGTGGTGCTCCCCCACGAAGAACTCATCGTACCCGAGCTGCTCCGCGTACTGAAGGATGTCCAGGTCACGATCAAATGCCAGCGACGGGTCTTCCGTCGGCAGGTGGAGCGGCATCATGAAAAATGCGAATTTCAAGGCCCGGGTTCCTCCATCGTTCCTGAATACGTGCCTGCAAGGCAGGCAAAGAAGCGCTCTTGCTGACGGTGGCGAAGCGTAGCACCTCCCGGGGCCGGATGGTGGGGTGTATGGGACCACACCCCATAGGAGCGGGGATTGCTACCCCTGACACCCTTCACAAGAACCGTCCCGAGCCGTCGCACGAGCACAATCTTCCTGTCATCTTGAACTTCCGGACGAGAAAACGAGCGCCAAGTAACAACACCTTGTTCCCGGAGACCCCATTGAACACAATCCACAGATTACGGTTAAACGGAACCGTGTGAACTGGTCGTAACGCGTCGCGGGCGCGACGTGCGCTTCAGGGGTTGCATCAATAGCATCCACGCAGGCGATTGCCATTCGATGGGAAGAACCCGGTGACGGGCCCAACCGCGCGAGAGGCGCACCGCAGACGGTACGCAACCATGAACCAGTCTCCAGAATTAACGTCGGACACCACTTCGGCCCTCGGCGCCGAGGCATCGAACCATGTACACGTGATCGTCATCGCGCCGATCCTGCTCTTTGGCTATTACATTGCCTTGTTCGGCGCATTGATCGCCGTTATCGGAGAGGCATCGCTGTTGACGCGCCTGACCCGGCGCAATGGTTCTGACGCCGCCGCAAATGATTCGGCGGTGGACTGATGGGAGTGCAATCGATGAGACGGCCCGTGTTCTTGTCCAGGTTCTCCCTGGCGTTAATTGCAGGGAGCGCACTGGCGCTGGCTATGGTTGCCTGCTCCACCGGGGGCGGGAACAGCGACATCGTTTTCACGTCTGAACGCGATAGCGACAATCCCGATATTTACACCGTTTCCGGCTCCGGCGGCGAGGTGCAAAGGCTGACCAATACGTCCGCAACCGAGAAGGACCCGAAATGGTCTCCTTCCCGGGATAGGATCGCTTTCCTCTCCGACCGCGGTGACAACTTTGAGTTGTACATCATGGATAGCGAGGGAGAGTCTGAGCAAGTCGCGGTGGGCGGCGATGGAGAGCGCAAAGCGTTTGCATGGGGGCCGAACGGAAATCGGATGGCGTACGTCTCGGACCATGAGGGCAAGGACTTCATCTACGTGATGGACCTGACGCTCAATCAGAAGTTCCGCCTCTCGACCATCGACGCGCCGCAGTCTCTCGGTAGTTGGTCGCCGGACGGTGAATGGATCGTATTCTCTGTACTCAATGGTGACCAGCAGGGTATCCATCGTAAGAACCCGGGCGGTGTAGATGAAGTCCAGTTGACCGAAAACGCTGACTCTGATCCGATCTACTCACCCGATGGCAAATTGATCGCCTTCATTTCCACCCGTGACTCTGACGCGTCTGAGATTTACGTCATGACCGATGAGGGAGACGACGAACGAAATCTCTCCCGCAAATCTGGCGCCGATTTTGACTTTGACTGGGCGCCGGATAGCAAGAGCCTTGTGTTTGTTTCAGAGCGTGAAGGCGAAGGGATGCCGGAGGTATTCGTGATCGGCACCGATGGTGACGACCCGGTGCGGTTAACAACCAATAACTCGACCGAGACGACTCCGCGCTTCTCGCCAAGCGGCAGCAGAATTGTTTTCGTTTCCAACAGCGACGGGGATTCAGATATTTTCTCGATGCGACGCGACGGAACGGCGCAGGAGCGGATCACGGCCACGGACGAGGATGACGAGTCGCCTGACTGGTAGGTGAGCGTTGCCTGCGGCGTATATGGGTGTTTGTTGACGGCGGCACCTGCGAACCCACAGCGAACGATCTCAGGGACAGATACCGTCGCCTCGCCGCAGAAGCTTGATCATGGTCTGCTAAACGGGTGATTCCTGAATCAAGTTCAGGACGGGCTCTTCGCCTCGGGCTCAGGATGACAGTGAATCGCGATCGCGATCACATAACGTCTTGGAGATATGGCCACGCTCGGAGCGAGCCCCCCTACGGCGTAGTGCCGTTTTCAGGCGATAACTGTGTCCTGAGGCTCTTGACGGGCCAGAAGGAGCACTTGTCTCTGGGGCGGATTACCACCACCCTTCGCCCTCTCCCGGTCGGGGTGAGGGTGGCCAGAGAGCCCCAGATCCGCTCTTACGCGACGTCCATTCGGGTCAGGCGTCGTATCGTGAGCGCTACGAATAGCACTACCACGATTCCCGCTGCCGAGAGTGCCTGGGGCAGGCTCAGGGTTGCTGCGTCTCCGGCGAACTGGATGTCGTCAAATCCGTGGATCGTCGCCTCGGTGTAATGGCGGATGCTGAGCCATCGGACGCCCTGCAGGAAGCCTACGATCGCCGCTTCCCACACGAACACGTAGACCAGTCCGAGCGCCAGCGCGTGGCTTGTCATAAGACCCGCCCAGGTGAAGATGGAGGTGTACGCGAGCACACCCACCGCCAGTCCGACTGCCGCGGCTGCCGACGTAGTAACGCTCCCTTCAGGAACGATCACCGTTGTGAGCACTCCGCTGCCGATGACCACGACTCCGGCGACGGTTATCGTGGCCAGGAACTTTGGCAGGATGATCCCCCACCGGGAGACGGGCTTCAGGAACAGATATGTCATCGTCTGATCTTCGATCTCGTGCCCGAGGGACGCGGTAGCCAGGACGACGGTGATGATGGGAAGTACCGCGGAGATCACTATAGGGCCCATCAGGAAGTCGTCGCGGAACGAAACCAGATCCTCGGTATCCGGAGGGAAGATCGCCGCTACGACGGACAGTGCGACGGGGACGGACGCGATGAATAGAAGGATAAGCAACCGTTTGGGCCGCAACATCTGTGTGAGTGAAAGTTTGTAAATCGTCAACATCGGTAGATGCGCGCCCTACCGGTCCGCAAGGTAAGTGAACACGCTTTCCAAAGAGTCGTCCAGTGGATCAACCCGAGTCAGTCGTATCCCGAGCGCCTGTGCGGCTTTTGGAATGGCAAGTTGCAGTTCCCACACGCTTCGACTCAATATCTGGATATGCCCTTCGCCGTCCATCGATATCGACTCAACAGATGGCTCGGTGATCAGTCCGGCGGCGAGTGCGCGAACGTCTGAAGCGCCAACCCGGACGATGTAAGGACGGTCTCTCAACTTCTGCCGGATCACGTGATAGTCGCCCGACGCTGCGAGCTTGCCGTATACGAGGAGCAGGATGCGATCGGCGACGGCCTCTACCTCCTCCAGGATGTGGGAGGAGATCATGATGGTGCGGCCTTCCGAAGCCAGCCTGACCATCAACTCCTGGAACTCGATGCGCTGCCGGGGGTCGGTGCCGCTCAGGGGTTCATCCAGCAGGAGTATTTCCGGGTCGTGGACCATAACGGAGGCGAGCCGCATCCGCTGCTTCATGCCGCGGGAATATTCGCCTATTGATCGATTCTGGGCGTCCTGCATGTCGACCTGTTCGATCGCCCGTTCCACGGCGGTTTTGACATCCGGCACCTGCTGTAATCGAGCATTCAACTCGACAAAAGCACGTCCGCTCATGAAATCGTACGTCGACTGGTGCTCGGGCATCACACCGATGCGTCGATAAAGCTCGGGGTTATTGCGTACGGGTTCGCCAAACACCTGTATCTCGCCGCCGGATGGTCGGGTCAGGCCGCAGATCATCCTCAGAAGCGTGGTCTTGCCGGCGCCGTTGGGTCCAAGCAGGCCGGTCAGCCCGGGTCGGACTTCAAGAGATACGTCGTTGACGGAAACGACATCGCCAAACCATTTGGAGACGTTGCTGACCGTGATCGTCGGTTCCACTCTGGAGTTGGCGACCTCCTCCTCCGGTTCGATGGCGACCGGTTGATTATCGGATAACGTCATCGTTCAGCCCCCAAATTTCCTGTACCGGAACACCATTATCCCGAACGCGCCGGCGATGACCACGGCGATCGTCGCAGCGCTGTACCAGGGCGAAACCGGGAAGCGTGTCCGTGTACCAAATGTCCACCGAGAGACCCCGTTTATCATCGTATCCGGGAATATCAGCAGGTGCATGTAATGAGCGGCGTCGCCGTCAGGGGCCTGTACTTCGTCGTCGCCAAAATTCCCTGCCGCTCCGTGTTCTTGCCTGTCCTGATCCGAGGTCAGTATCTCCCCTCCGAATCCACCGATCGCGGCTGTGATGAAGATAAATGCGATCACGCCGGCTGAGGCGAAAGCACGGCGGGATGTAAGGGACGCAGCAGCCAGGGCGAGGCTCGTCATGAAGGCGGCAAGGATGAGGCCGATGGCGAAGATCGCCCACAGATCACGACCGTGGTCCTTTATGTATCCCCAGGGGCTATCGTCGGACAGGACGAAAGAGAGATAGAGCAAGGCTTGCGGAACAATTGTGAAGGCCATCGCAAATGTGAAAAATGCCAGCCATCGAGCGATTGCGTAATCGAGCGATTTCAGAGGACGGACGGCGTACAGGGCAAGCACGGAGTTGCGTCTGTCTGGACTGAGCAAGGCCGGGCCTACGATCGCCGCAAAGAGCAACAAGATGATGAAAGTGAGGACGTAGTAGTCCTCGTGCTTGGGAAGTGTGATGTCATCGGTGTTCCCGCCGAATGAGGACATGAAACCGGCGATAGAGATGATGAAGAGCGCCGGACCGAGTACAAGCAGGCCAAAGATACCGGGCATCATCTTGGCGGCGACG
>Ga0209554_1001308_pt1 | contig 19039 bp, 23 predicted proteins | sample MarorgKNORR_S2LV_5_FD_188221 | JGI IMG/M metagenome (GOLD analysis project Ga0209554, IMG submission 188221) | Marine microbial communities from the Southern Atlantic Ocean, analyzing organic carbon cycling - Bottom_A/KNORR_S2/LV (SPAdes) (version 2) | ecosystem: Environmental > Aquatic > Marine...
TACCATCAAAAGTTTTGGGAAGATTTTATTAAACAAGGTGAAGGTATGTATACATCTGGAATCCCAAAGAAAGTACAGAAAAATCTTGTTAAACGGTGGGCATTTTTTGATAAGAGTTATAAGATAGTCACAATCAAAAAGGATTTGAAAAAATTTCCAGCATTTTTAGAATGGGTTTTAGGTGTTGATAAACAAGACCATACAGAAATAGTTAAAGAAAATATGAAACCCTTTGAAGTTTTATTTTTTGATGTAGGTGTTGAAATATTGAAGAATATTAGTGGATATTTAGCAGTTTCGGGAGATACAACGGTACAGAAGATAAGAAGAGATGTAATTGCGGCAATAAAACAGGTAAAACGTAGTAAAGATATTAAAAAAATAGGAACTTTAAAACACCAACTTGAAAAATTAGAAGCAATTGGTGGATTATCTTCAATTGTTCCATCAGAAGGTATAGTGTTTAAGTATAAAGGTAAAACATATAAGTTTACAGGAGCATTTGCACCCGTGAATCAAATTTTAGGATTATTAAACTTTTAGAGGTTATTATGGCAAATTATAGTAAAGAAGCAGAAAGACAAAGTAAAGCAATACAATCAATTCTTGATGGTCAAGAACCAGAAAAACGTATAATGGTAGGATATCAAGGTGATAAAATAAAACTTACTGAAACGGAGAAAGAAGAACGAAAAGTTTCTGCAGAAAGGGCAGATGCAATGAAAGACGCACGAATGCCGTGGTTTTGTCCTGAATGTAGTAAAGTAATGAAATCACGACTTGATGGAAGATTTTGGTTGATGGTAGGAAAATGTCACGATTGTGTGGTAAAAGAAGAAACTAAAATGAGAATTAATGGTACTTTTGATGAATACGAGAAAAGTAAAGTACGAGAGAATAAAAAATCATATATTAGAGATTTAAAACAGTCAATTGACGAGTGGAAAAATAGTCCAGCTTCAGTTACTTATTTTAATCAAGTTAGACCAGATGGATATTCACTCGATGAAGAAAAGTGGGAAGTAAATGAGAATGAAGTTAAAATTCTTATAAAAGAGGCTGAAGAATATTTAGAAAAGTTAGAAGAAACAATTTAATTGATATTTATATGTAGAATAGGTGTAAATACTTAGGAGAAAAGAAAATGACCAGTAAAAAACTACGAGAAATAATTCGTTCAGAAATACAGAACGTAGTAAAAGAGGATGGTGATTTAGGAGATTATAAATTACCAGCTCAAGCGGAACGATATTTAAATAAAGCGGTTGATGCTATTAAAGGTGCTAATCTTAATCGTAAAAGACAAGTAGCAGCATTAGCAAGAATAGTTAAGGCGTTAAATTTAGATAAGAGTGATTTAATTAGGTACTTTGCTAAAATAAAACGCGGTCTTTAATGAGTTGGGAATCATTCAGGAATTTTCTTAAAAAGATAAATCCTGTTTGGATTTTCACTTTCTTTCTTGGACTATCTCAATTATTATCTAAAATAAAAAAGAAAAAAATAGTAAAGATAGACAAAAAAATTAAAGATGTAAAGAAAAAAAAGAAACAAATTAAGTCTGCCACTAAATCTGTTTCTAAAAAAAGTGATAATTTAAAGGCAAAGGCAGATCAACTTGAAAAAGAAATAGAAGAAGTCAAAAAGGGTTCTTCTAAGGTAAAGAAAGTGAAAGATATTTCAGAAGCTGAAGATTTTTTAAGAGAATTTGCTAAGAAAAAATAATAGGAGATTAAAATGGCAATACCAGACAATTTAGCACTGGGTGATTATAATAAGGTAACAGAGGTGGCTTCAGCTACTACTTTTCATGCCACAGGTTCAAATTCTGGTGCAGGATTTATTGTTGAAAATTTGACAAATGTAGTAATACATTGTTCTAGTGGTGGAACATTAGATAGTGGTCAACTTAGTACTAAAACACTTTATCCAATTGGTGTAAGGAAAGTAGTAATTGGTGCAACTGGTGTAGTTCACGTACTACATAGATAATTAAAATAATTTTGACTAATGAAATGGATAATACATTTATTTTTAGTAGGTACACTTTTTGGACAACTAACGTTGTCCGAACAGGATGCTATAAGTTTAACTAATAATATAAAACAGTTACAATTTGAAGTAGATAGTTTATCAAAAATAGTTTTGTATCAAGACGGTTTAGTTAATATTTATAAGGGAAAATCAGTAGCTGATGATTCTTTAAAAGTTTTATATGAATCTCAAATTAAATTATCTGATGAACAAATTAAGTTATTAGAAAAGAAGGTAAAATTAGTAAAACCATCTTGGTATGAAAATAAATGGTTATATTTTGTCTATGGGGCAGGAATAGTTGGAATCCCAGCATATAATATAGGTAAAGGTATTAACTGGCTTAAATAATGGATAATAAGAAAAATATAAAAAATGCAATAAAAAGAGAATTTTTAAAATGTGTAAAATCACCTGCATATTTTATGAAAAAATATTGTGTTATACAACATCCAATTAAAGGCAAAATTCCTTTTGCATTATATGACTTTCAAGAAAAAACTTTAAATGATTTTGTACAGAACGATTATAATATACTTTTAAAGGCTCGTCAATTAGGTATATCAACATTGACTGCCGGGTATTCTTTATGGATGATGACTTTTCATAATGATAAGAATATCTTGGTTATTGCCACAAAACAAGATACTGCAAAAAACCTCGTTACTAAAGTTCGTGTGATGCACGCAAATCTTCCAAGTTGGTTAAAGGCTAATTGTGTAGAAGATAATAAATTATCATTAAGATATAGAAATGGTTCTCAAATTAAGGCAATAGCAAGTTCAGAGGAAGCAGGTCGTTCAGAAGCACTATCTTTATTGGTGTTAGATGAGGCGGCGTTTATTCCTAAAATAGATACAATATGGACTGCTGCATCTCAAACATTGGCCTTGGGTGGTCAATGTATTGCATTATCTACCCCGAATGGTGTGGGAAATTGGTTTCACAGAATTTGGATTGATGCTGAAGATGGTACTAATGATTGGAATATGATTAGATTACATTGGACTTTACATCCTGAGAGAAATGAAGAATGGAGATTGGAACAAGACAATTTACTTGGGCCCTCAATGGCAGCTCAAGAATGTGATTGTGATTTCGTCACTTCAGGACAATCAGTAGTAGATGGTGTTATTTTAGAAGAATATAGAACCAATATGGTAAAAGACCCAATTGAAAGACGAGGAGTAGATAGTAATGTTTGGATATGGGAACAACCAAATTATACAAAAGATTATGTGGTGAGTGCAGATGTTAGTAGGGGGGACGCGACTGACTATTCAGCATTTCATGTTATGGAAGTAGAAGATTGTAAACAAGTAGCGGAATATAAAGGTAAGATTTCTACAAGAGATTATGGTAATTTACTTGTAAATATATCTCAGGAATATAATAACGCATTATTGGTAATTGAAAACGCCACAATAGGGTGGGCAGCAATTCAACAAGTAATAGATAGAGAATATGAAAATTTATTTTATATGAGTAAAGATTTACAATATGTAGATACACAAAAACAAATGACTAATAAAATTTATAGACAAGAAAAACAAATGATTCCTGGGTTTACAATGTCTGTAAAAACAAGACCGTTGGTTATTTCTAAATTAGAAGAATTTTTCAGAGAAAGGGCAGTTAAAGTTTATTCCCAGAGGTTAATTGATGAATTATTCGTATTTATATATAACGGAAGTAAGGCCGAAGCAATGTCAGGATACAATGATGACTTAGTAATGTCATTTGGTATTGGATTGTGGGTTAGAGAAACTGCATTGAGATTAAGGGCAGAAGGAATAGAATTACAAAAGAAAACTTTAACAGGAATAGATATGAATCCTGGTATTTATATAACAGAAACAAACCCCGGAAAGGAATCCTGGGAATGGGATGTTGGAAATAAAAAAGATAAAGAATCTTTAGAATGGTTAATTAATTAGAGGAAAGTATGGCAGACAAATCAATAAGAGCTCGACTGTTTAGGTTATTTTCAACTAACGTAATTGTTAGAAACGTTGGTGGAAAAAAGTTAAAAGTAGCAGATACGAGTAAAATACAATATTTACCACAAAGAGGGTTAGTGGATAGATATCAACGACTCTTTTCAACAGGAAAAGGATTATCTGGATATTCAGATACGGCGATGGTACGCTCATTACGGTTAGGGTTATTTAGAGATTATGAATCAATGGATTCAGATGCGATAATAGCAAGTGCACTTGACATATATGCTGATGAATCAACAATGAAAAGCGAATATGGAGATGTTTTAACAATCAATAGTGATAATGACCAGGTTAAACAAATACTACATAATTTATTTTATGATATTTTAAATATAGAATTTAATTTATGGTCATGGGTTCGTAATATGTGTAAGTATGGAGATTTCTTTTTAAATTTAGAAATCGATGATGAGTATGGGATTAAAAATGTAATTCCATTATCAAGTTATGATGTTGTGAGATTGGAAGGTATAGATCCAGATAATCCAGAGTATGTTAAATTTATGTTAGAACCTGCAGATCCAAACGTGGTAAAAATAACTCATATACAAAAAGAATATGAAAATTTTGAAATTGCACATTTTAGGTTATTGGGTGATTCAAATTATTTACCGTATGGTAAAGCTATGATTGAAGGTGGTAGAAAGACTTGGAAACAGTTATCTCTTATGGAAGATGCTATGTTAATTCATAGAATTATGAGAGCACCTGAAAAGAGAGTTTTCAAAATTGATATTGGTAATATTCCACCAAACGAAGTTGATAATTATATGAATCAAATTATTGCTAAAATGAAAAAAGCTCCAGTAGTAGAAGAAGGTACAGGTGATTATAATTTACGATATAACATGCAGAATATAACAGAAGATTTCTTCTTACCAGTTCGTGGTGGAGATAGTGGAACACAAATAGATTCATTGCCTGGATTAACTTATGAGGCGGTAGAAGATATTGAGTATTTAAGAAATAAAATGATGGCATCTTTGAAAGTTCCAAAGGCGTTTCTTGGATATGAAGAAAATGTTGGTAGTAAAGCAACATTAGCAGCAGAAGATGTTAGATTTGCAAGAACTATAGAACGAATTCAACGAATAGTGGTTTCAGAATTGACGAAGATTGCAATTGTACATTTATATGTACAAGGTTATCAAGATTCAGAATTAGTAAATTTCGATTTGGGATTAACAAACCCCTCCACTATATATGAACAAGAAAAAATTGAGTTGTGGACGAGTAAAACTTCACTTGCATCTTCAATGTTACAAGATGGTATAGTTTCTACAGATTGGATATATAGAAACATATTTGGATTTACTGATGAAGAAATTAAAAAAGAAGATGAAGGTATTGTTTTCGATTTTAAACAAAAATTTAGAAGAGCTCAGATAGAATCTGAAGGAAACGACCCAGCAAAATCTGGTGAATCACAAGGAACACCAAGTGATTTAGCTATGGGTAGAACTGGTCATGAGTTAGAGGATGAAGGTGGTAGTCCCGAAGGTGGACAACCAGGAGCTGGTAGACCTACAGAAGGCCCCCATTATGGTAAAGATGGTAGTGCACGAGGTAGAGATCCGCTAGGAGCCCTTGATAAACGTAAAGGTGGAAGTAGTTCTCCTAAATATGGAAAATCATTAGCCTTAGCTCATTTTGATAAATTAAAAGGATCATTAATTAAACCTCATGCAAAGATATTAAACGAAGCTGAGGAAGTAAAAGAAGAATATGATAAAGAAATAAATTCTAAAACGTAATATATATAAATTTAGAAGTTTAATATTTATTATAGAATGAATTTAATTATCATTGGAGTGATATATGTCAAAAAAATTGAAGCACAGTAAAATTAAAAATACTGGTGTGTTATTTGAAGTTTTGACTCGACAAATAACATCAGATATACTGAGCAATAAAGAATCAAAATCTGTAAATTTAGTTAGAAAGTATTTTAATAAAAATACTGCGCTGGGAAAAGAATTACAATTATATGAAATTTTAACAAAAGAACGATATAATTCTGAAGAACGCGCAAACAGATTAATAGATGCTGTCTTGAAAGAACGGGCACAAATTACAAATTCTTCTCTGAGACGGGAAAAATTTAATTTAATAAAAGAAATTAAGGAAGATTATGATGTAAAAAAACTATTTACTTCAAAAATTCCTAATTTTAAACAATTGGCGTCAATTTGGAAACTATTTTCTATTGAAACTTCGATGGAAAGTTATAGTCCAAAAGAAGAAGTTGATTCACGCTATACGATAGTTGAAAATTTAATTTCATCTAATCCAAATAAAAAGATTAGTAAATCTCCCATAACTGCTGAAGAAAAAGATGTTAGATTACTTGCTTATCAGTTAATGGTAGAAAAGTTTAATAAAAAGTATTCGAAATTATCAACTGAACAAAAAGAAGTATTGAGAAAATATATTAATAATGTTTCTAATGCAACTTCATTAAAAGAATTTGTACAAGTAGAGGTGGGTAAAATAAAAAGGTATTTGAAAAAACTTGTTCCTGCTATAGATGATGATATTACAAAAATTAAGTTAACAGAAGCTATTAATTTTGCAGATACTATTAATGAAAATAAAGATACAGAAAAAAAATTAACAACTTTACTAAGATATTATGATTTGATAACGGAGTTGGAATATGTCTTTGACAGCGGAAAATAGGTTAAGAGAATATATTAGGTCATTTGTTAGAGAATTATTAAAAACTAATGAAATTACACAAACTGGTGATATTGCAGGATATAATACACCGTTTGCATTTAGTTCTAAGAAAAAGAAAGACAAGGATAAGGAAGAAGAAGTGGCAACCAATTCAACGGGGTATGAGATTGTTAAAGAAGGAAGATATCATCAATGGAGAAATGATGAGAGTTTAAGCCCCAAACAAAAAATTGGAATGGCAATGAGGGAAACTCGTGATTCCTTAAAAGAATTAGAAAGAACAGTTCAGTATAATGTTAGACTGAAAACTGAGTTAAAAGTTGATTCAAGAGATTATTGGAAAACTACTCACACGGCTTTAGGTAAAATTAGTGAGAGATTAGTTAGATTAGCAAATAAAGTTGGTAAATTGTATTAATGTCTGTTGGATTAAAAGATTATCTTATAGCATCTGATATTTTGACGGAGGCACCTGTAAAACTAAAAAAATTACAAAAACAGATAAAGAATATAGAAAAGAAAGAAAGTAATTTCCGTCATAAGATGTATGAGATAGCACAAGATTTAAGTAGTGGTGGTGAAAAACCCACGGCTAATAAAATAATAAAGTCATATCAACAAAATATAACTAAATTTATGAGAGAATTTATGGCACTTACTAAGAGGATAAAATAATTATGAGTAGAGAATTATTAGTAGATTATCTACCGTTTGAAGTAAAATCAGAACAAATAAACGAATCATTAAAGGAAAATAATGGTAAACTAATTGTTAAGGGAGTTTTACAACGAGCAGAATCTAAAAATCAAAATGGTAGAGTGTACCCAAGAGAAGTTTTAGTCAGGGAGGCTAAAAAGTATTCCTCTACCTATATTAAAGAACGTCGTGCTATGGGGGAGTTAGACCACCCAGATTCGTCTGTGGTGAACCTACAGAATGTTTCTCATAATATTAAAGAGATGCATTGGTTGGGGGATGATTTACTTGGTACGGTTGAAATATTAGGAACTCCGAGTGGAAATATATTAAAAGAATTATTTAAAGCAGGTATTAAACTTGGTATTAGTTCTCGTGGAATGGGTTCAGTAGAAACTATCGGTGAAGCTGAAGATGGTGTAGAAACTACACAAGTACAACCAGATTTCGAATTAATTGCATTTGATTTTGTATCCAATCCATCTACACAGGGTGCCTTTATGTATCCGATGAATGAAAATGTAGATCGTCAGAATCCAATAGGTAGGGCCTGTGGTAACTATTGTAGAGCCGAAGATATAATTAATAAGATTATTAGAGGTGAATAATGGGTGATTTTAGTCATAGAGAATTTAAAAGATTTTTACTTGAAAAAGAAGGAATAGAAGTAGGTGAATCTAAAAAATCAACTACTGAATACTCTTTTCATAGGAAGTTTAAACAATATTTAATTGAATTAGATGAATTTTCTGTGAGTCCAAAGGACTATAGTTCTCCTGAAGCAAGACAATTCGTTGATAAGGATTTAAATATAATGTCTAAATATTTAGGTAAAGCATCACAACAAGTCATTAAAACTATGATGGATGGAGTAAAAGGTGGTAGGTATAATGAAATGGATTTAATTCACGGAATTAACCAAGGTGATGTTAGAAGAACACATTTTGGAGAGTTAGATTTTATTCAACAATTGTGGCACAAAGTAAGAAATAAATTTAGAAAATACTCAAATTAATTGAGATAATGGGAGACATATAATGTCAAAACAAATTAAATTAAAACAAATAGTAGAAAATTTTATGGTTGGTGGAGTAGTTACTAAACCAGCATTTTCAAATCTTGATATATTTAAGACTAAAATTTCTACAGAAGATGTGAATTCTGATATTAGGTTGTCGTCTTTACTACCAGAAGATGGTATGGAAGAAGATCAAGAAATTGATGAAGCTCAGTTTTTAGAAGATGTTAGAAATTTTGGTTCTTTGGGTAAACACATTTATCGTGAAAATGACATAAGAGCAGTTGCTGAAAAATTATCCAATATAGCAAAAATTGCAAGAACTCACGCATTGAGAGAAACCGAAGAATGGTTTGATAAAATTACAGTTAATCGTAATATGAAAGATTTAGGATCACTCTCAGGTCAATTTAGTAAAATTGCAAATGAAGCACAAGGATTACAAGAAAGAATGAGTGCATTATATGAAGATATGGGACATATTATAGGTAGATACTATGATGTTAATGAGGTAGAAGGTGATAAAGCAGAATATGAGAAATTTTTTAATGGTGCATTAAAGAAGTTTGGTGTTGGTTCTCCTGATGAATTGGGTGATGCGGCAAAATCAAAATTCTTTAATTATATAGATAAAAATTGGCAGGGTGATAACGAGAGTGATTAAATTGATGGACATTTTGAAAGAAGTTTCATCTAATGTCGTATCGTATAAAGCAGATGGTGGAGAACCCGATACGGGATGGACATTGGCAGGTAAAGACCGAGTATTAGGTGTAAATATGAGTAAACCAGAACCTTGGTTCGAGAAGGGTGGATGGAAACAGTTAAGTTATCCAACCGCAGACGATCCATATAAAGGGGATAGGGATAAAAATATACAAAGATTACAAGTGATAAAGAGAGTGATTAATACCGGTGAAAAATATGAAGATTTCAATGGTGCAGTTGCATCTTGGGATAAATTTGGAAATGAAGATTATTCTTTGGAGTATGATAATGATTAAAATGAAACCACTATTAAAAGAGTCCACTTGGACAAATCGTAAGTTTGGTGAATCCTTACCCACGTTAGAAGATTATATGGGTGAATCTTATGATGACGAAAATTGCGGTGACGGTCACGCAGTAGTTTCTGAAGCCGATGATGATGATAAATATGTATCTATTGGTTGGGGAAAATATAAAGAAAAGGGTAAAGAAGATGATAAAACTGCACCCACTTTCAAAAAAACAGATTCAGGAAAATATGTAAAAGGTAAAGATGATGAAAAAGGTGAATTTACCCCAGATAAAGAAGAGAAACCAGAGAAAGAACCTGCAGGTAAATTAGGTGGTGGAGATTTCGAAAGAGATTTTGACGATGACGATGACGATGATGAAGATGAATACCCAGCATCTAAAGAAGATCCTATAAATGCAAAGAAAACAGCTATGGAAGATGAAATGGAAGATATAGCTCAAGAATTAGATAATGTAACTGATCCAGATGAGAAAGCAGATTTAGAATATAGATATGATAGCATAGATAAAGAATTAGCATCTATAAATAAACAACAGTATGGTGATGATTCTGGATATGAGCCATTTACCGATGACCCCGATGATATTGATGACTTACCTGATGATGAAGATGATTATGATATGGGAGTAGTACCAGGTTCTCGTGAACTTGATGATACTCCAGAAGATGATTCTGAGAAAGGTTCATCTCTTACGAGTGCTCCTGGTAGACGTCCAGGTGGAAAACAGGCAGAAGATGATTATCAAAAAGCAGACCAAATGATAAAGAAATACGCTGGTAGAGATATAGAAAAAGCAGAATTTTGGGCAAAGAAAAAGAAGCAGGCAGCAGATGCAATGGTGGGTGAAATTACAATCAATGGTAAGAAATACAAACCAATAACAGAATCCATTAGACCAACAATATATGATCCACATAAAGAAATAAAAAGGGTGTGGAAGAATATTAGTTCACGACAATTTGACCGTAAATGGAAAAAAGAAATTATATAAATAGTAGAGGTTATACTTGATAGAAGTAAAAGTTAAACATAATAATATAGAAAAAGCACTTAGAATATTCAAACGGAAGATAAAAGAGTCCAGAATTTTATATGATTTAAGTGAGAGAGCATACTATACAAAACCCTCTTTAAAGAAGAGAAAGATGAAATTAAGGGCAAAATCACGAAATAAACGACAAATGCAAGAAGATTTAGATAAAAACTTCTAATTTTTGAACGTTTTTCAAAATAAGTATATATTTATATAAAACAAAATACACTATTGGGATAACCATCCCGACATATAGTGTACCGACAAATTAATCACATAATAGTTCTCAATAACTATTTTAAATCCAAAAATAATATTAAATTTAGATAATTTTTATCTAAATGAAATAGGAGAAAAGTAATGGATGATCTTTTAAAAGAAGCCATTGCAGATGCAAAAGCAGTTCGTGAAACAGCCTTAGCTAACGCTAAGATGGCACTTGAAGAAGCTTTTACTCCTCGCCTACAATCTATGCTTTCAAAGAAGATTCAGGCAGAAGTAGAAGATGAAGAAGTACCAGCTGAATTTTCAGATGAAGATGAAGATGAAGTCGCTCCTGAAGTACCTGCTGAATTTTCAGCAGAAGATGATGAGGTTGCTCCTGAAGCACCTGTTGAATTTTCTGATGAAGATGATGAGGTTGCTCCAGAAGCACCCGTTGAATTTTCAGATGAGGATGAAGAAGAACTTGCAATACCCGCTGAAGAAGGCGTGATTGAAATTAATGGTGTTAAATATGCACCAGTAGTTTCTGAAGAAGATGAGTTGGAAGATGAAGTGGAAGAAGAATATTCTGAAGAGGATGTTGAAGATGGCCACGAAGAAGTTTCTGACGCTGATCTAGACCTTGAAGCAGTATTGAAAGAACTTGAAGATGAGCTTAATGAAGAAGATGATGAAGTTGAAGAACCAGTAACGGAAGGTGAAGTTGATTCAATTTCCCCCGATAATGATTCTGATGAAACTCTTGATTCTTCCGATATCGGAAATGCAGAAAACACAGCACCATCCGCCGAAGCATCAGATTCATCTGATGTAGGCCAAGGTTCTGAAGAACCTGCAGCAGCAGACGCCCCAGAAGCAGGAAGTGAAAATCCTGAAGATGAAAAAGGCCAACCTGCAGATGAAGCCACTTTAGCCGAATCTTCTGACGATCCGTTGGCACCCCCGCAAGAGGATGCAGTAACGGATGTTGAAGAAGAAATCGACTTAGAGGAAATCATAAAAGCACTTCAAGAAGAAGAACATGAAGAAGAAGAAGCTGAAGCAGCAACTGAACAAGTTTCTAAACTTCAATCCGATCTTGATGAGCATCGCAATGTCGTTAAATACCTTCGTTCTAAGTTGAACGAAGTCAACTTACTTAACGCAAAACTCTTATTCACAAACAAACTATTTAGAGTGTTTGGTTTGAATCAGGGTCAGAAAATTAAGGTAGTTGAAACCTTTGATAGAGCTAAGAATATTCGTGAGGTTAAGCTAGTGTATAGTACAATGGCAGAATCTTTCGGAGCATATTCTGAAGCTAAACCCAAAATTGTTAAAGAATCTAAAGGCTCAGCCTCTAAACCTATCGCCTCAACTAAGTCACCTAAACAGGAAGTAATTTCTGAAGGTTCAGAGTTGAAAGAGAGATTTCAGAGATTAGCTAAGATTATTTAATATTAACTGGAGAACTTATTATGTCACTTAAGGCAATCGAAAATATAATGGATGGCTATAGCCCCTCTACTGAGCGTCGGAAAGAAACCGAACAGCTCATTAAGAAATGGGAAGCTACAGGTCTATTAGAAGGTCTTGACAGAGAAGATAAAGTTCACAATATGGCTCAACTGTTGGAAAACCAAGCTAAGCAAATAATTGATGAAACATCAAGAGTTGGCGGGCCTGGTACAGAAGAATGGTCTGGAGTTGCATTACCTTTGGTTCGTAGAATCTTTGGTGAATTAGCAGCACAGGACTTTGTTTCTGTCCAACCTATGAACCTTCCAAGTGGACTGATTTTCTATCTTGACTTTAAATATGGTACATTACAGACAGCAGCACATGCAGTCGGTAGTGATATCCACGGTGACACCTCAGCATCTAACGCAGATGCTAGTGGTGGTCTTTATGGTGCTGGTAAATTTGGATATTCCGTCAACGATTCCGCAACTGGAACATTAACTGTAGGTGGTACTGCAAGTGCTACCGTATACACTACTGGTTCTGTTGTTTGGGATGACGTTGAATTTGAACCCGATCTATCTGCATCAGTTTCCGCAGGAATTTTACGGAAAGTTACAGTAGGCACAGGAGCTTTCACAAACCCAGATCATTCTGGTGTTCGTGCATTTGAAGTTTCTGGTTCAACTGTTTCAGCTTATTATCCTGCACATACTAAATACAGTGCTGCAGCTTCTACATATTCGTTTATAGCGGATTTCGCAGAAGGTGTGGGAAGTGCTGGTATTGGTGTTAAATATCACAAACAACCGACAGATACAACTCGTGGAGATTTTGAAGATACTTCCACAAGTGGTGATTCCACAACAGCAGCTGGAATACCCGAAGTTGATATCCAAATGCGTAATGTCTCTATCGTTGCTAAAACACGTAAACTGAAAGCCGTTTGGACTCCTGAGTTAGCTCAGGACTTAAACGCTTATCATAGTGTTGATGCAGAAGCCGAATTAACAGCAATGTTAAGCGAATACATCTCAATGGAAATTGATTTGGAAATCCTTGATATGTTGTTAGTTAACGAATCTGCAAAATTGGAACGCTGGAGTGCAAGACCAGGATACGAATATGATAATGTAACAAAATTATTCGTAGAATCATCTGGTAATTCTAACGCTTACACAAAAGGAACTTGGTTCCAGACTCTTGGTAACAAGATACAAAGTGTAAGTAATGCAATTCATCAGAAAACACTACGAGGGGGTGCAAACTTCATCGTTGTGAGTCCTGAAACTGCAACTATCATCGAAAGTATCCCCGGCTACGCCGCTGATACAGACGGTGATTCAACTAACACATCTTACGCAATGGGCGTACAGAAAGTTGGTCAATTGAACAACAGATATACTGTTTATAAGAACCCGTACATGATTGAGAATCAATGTCTCATAGGTTTCAGAGGAAGCAATTTCTTAGAAACAGGTGCTGTATATGCACCGTATGTACCTCTTATCATGACTCCGTTGGTCTATGACCCAACTAACTTTACTCCACGTAAGGGTGTAATGACACGTTACGCCAAGAAGATGGTAAGACCTGAATTCTATGGTAAAGTCATCGTTGCTGATGTTAACTATGTATAATGGTTAATATCTGATAAGATAACTGAAAAAACCCCAGTCTTTAGATTGGGGTTTTTTTATGATCATTATATTTATAGTAGAGATAATATATCTTAAATTATTAATTAGGAGATTACAAGATGGCAAATTTGTCGTGGTTAAATACAGGTACTTTGATAACATTAGAAGATGGTTCTCAAAAAGCAATAGAAGAAATTGCAGCAGGGGATAAAATTCAAACATATGATGCATCTGGTGAAGATTTTGATGGTGCACATATAGAACATAATGAACAAACATCGGGAGCTGTTACTGAAGTAGAAGAAAATAGTATTGAAAGTGTAGATGTAAGTAAAATATCATTTAGTAATGATACTAATTTGATATTATCATCAGATAGTCCAATACACGGGATGAAAACCGGAACGAATTGGGTAGCTGCAAGTAAAGATGCAGCAGAAGAATTGTATGGTGCAGGTGAACGTACAGAAGCTGATATAGAAGCTGATGCACCTGAAAGTAGATTTACAGAACTTGCAGCCGATGATTCCGTTTTTGTGGATGATGGTGAAGGATTATCATATGATGTATCAGTTACGGAAATAGAAAGTCAAAAAGATGAGGACGATTTTACTATGTACTGTATTAGTGAATTAGATAAAGGTGGTACTTTCTTTGCAAATGGAGTTTTACTTGGTTTAGGTGTAGATTAAGAATGGAACAAATCAATCCTGGATTATCATCTGGTACGTTAATTACTATGTTAGATGATTATCAGAAACCCATAGAAGAAATTCAAACTGGTGATGTTATAAAAACATTCGATATGGCATCAGATGATTATGATGGTGCGCATCCTTGGATGAATACTCCAACCTATACAACAGTTAGAAAAGTAAAAAAACAACGAGCTACTAAGTTAGTTAAAATAAAATTTAGTGATGGGACTGATTTAATTACTACTATCGGTCATCCATTAAGAATGCAAGCTATGCCGTGTGGTATTGTTTACCGAGAAGAAGGTATAGAAACACGTGGATGTAGTGAAGTAAATGAAAATATGGAAGAATATGATAGAGTAGGGGCTCGAGCAAAAGCGGTTACAGATATAGATGACGTTGATGATTGGGCTAAAGATTTAGGATATCATTTTTGTTGTAATGTTGGATTAGAATCGTACTCTCCAGAGAAAAAATATACAGAAACTAAATATGATATAGAAGATTTAAGATTTAATAATGTGGTTACAAAAAATGAATGGGAAGTATCTCAACTAAAAATTGGTGGATTTCCAATATTGGGTACGGGAATGGCAATAGAAGCTATTCGTAAGGAAGTGGATGGAAATTATACAGAATTGGTTAATGATGCAGTTACAATAGTAGGGTTTGAAGATTTAAATGATGAATTTGAAACTTATTTTATAGATAGTACTGATGTTAATTCTCGTGATAACAACTATTTTGCAAATAACATATTAGTATGTAATGATAGAGGCCCACAAAACAACGAACAAGTACACCGTTAAATTAATTAGTTATAACTCTTATAATCTTTCTTTTCCCCTATTAACTATTTATTAGTGAATAACTTTATTTAATTGGAGAAGTTTAAATGGCACAAACCTCAATATGGCCAGGAAGTGGTTCAGCAGTATTAGGAAACACTCCGTTTGGAACTTTTGATAGTCAATCATCATTTCAAACAGACGCACCGAAATTTGCAAAATGGTGTGCACAACGATTGGGTTATCCTATAATGGATGTAGAGTTACAGGATACAAGTTTTTATGCATGTTTTGAAGAGGCCTCATTAGAATATTCCTCACAAGTTAATCAATATAATATAATTGATAACTTATTACAGTTAAAAGGACAATCAACAGGTTCTAATTTAACACATAAAAATGTTACACCAACATTAGGAAGAACTGTAGCATTATCTAAACAATATGGTACGGAAGCTTCTTTACCTGTTGGTGGAAATGTAGATTTAAAGAAAGGTTCAATCACAGTAAATAGTGGTAGTCAAGTATATGATTTAAATGCTTTATATGCAGCAGTGTCGGAATCTGGTAAAGCAATTGAAATTAGACGAGTTTATCATGGTGCAACTCCTGCAATTCAAAGATTTTTTGACCCATACGCAACAACTGGATATGGAACTCAAAATTTAATTGAAGGATTTGGATTTGGTGGAATGTCTCCAGCGGTAACTTTTACAATGATGCCGATATTTGAAGATTTGTTAAGAGTACAGGCAATAGAGTTAAATGATGAGATTAGAAAATCTGCATACTCATTTCATTTAGTTAATAATAAATTGAGAATATTTCCTAACCCAACTAATACTTTTACAGTATGGTTTGATTATTATTTAATGGAAGATAAAAGTGGATTGGTTGAGGGAGTAGGTACTTCCCCAACGGGGTCTATATCAGATTTTTCTAATGTACCTTATGATACTATGAGTTATAATCATATTAATGATGTTGGAAAACAATGGATTAGAAAATATGGATTAGCTTTATCTAAAGAGATTTTGGGTGCAGTTAGAAGTAAATATGGAACAATTCCTATACCAAATTCAGAAGTAACTATGGATGGTGATGCTTTAAGAACTGAAGCGGCAACTGAAAAAGATCAACTGATTACTCAGTTGAGAGAAACACTTGAACAAACAAGTAGAAGGTCTTTGACTGAAAAAGATCAAGAGGAAGCAGAATTCCTGCAGCAGAAATTAAATAAAGTTCCAATACCAATTTTTATAGGATAGAAATATGGCTTCAAGATTTTTAAGTCAAACAGACAGAAACTTTTTTGAAACTGTAAATAAAGAATTACTTGGTAGTCCACGTGATAAAAAAGATGGAGTTATCAATACTTTTGTTAAACTGTTTCGTTTATCTGTTGAAAATACAACTACGAATTTATACGGAGAGGCAGCTGCTGGAAAGGTTTATCTACCAGGGGTACAATTACCTTCATTAGTTTCTGCAGAAGATTTTGATTTCACTACAGATGAATTTGGGCCAGATTTGAGACAACTTGCAACATTTTCATTTGAAAGAGAGTATTTGGTAGGATTACCATTAGTTACAAGTATTGGTGATGTAATTGAGTGGAATTATGCACATTGGGAAATAGCTTCTTTGAATGAAAATCAATTAATTGGTGGACAAATAGATAGTAATTTTTCGGTTGTATGTAGTGCATTTCTTGTTAGAAAAAGTAATTTACAAATTGAGAGAATACGGAGTAATTAGTGGCTAGATTAAAACCATTACCAAGGTCACAACGATATATTTATACCACTCCTATACCGAATAGAGGAGAGGCCCGCCGTCGTGATAAACAAGAGCAGAAAAATGTAGAAGTTACATTGATGGATCACGACGCTGCAATTATGTATTATTTTCGAAATACTATAACTCCTACGGTGATGGAACAAGGAGAGGAAATAAAAGTTCCTATTATGTATGCAAACCCTGAAAGATGGAAAACTATACAAAAAAACGGACACCTTATAGATAGTAAAAAACAATTAATAACTCCTGTGATTGTATTTAAACGTACATCTATAGCCAGAGATGAAACTATGGCAGTAGATAAGTTAGATGCCAATGATCCAAAGTTATTTTATACATTTGAGAAAAAATACACTCAAGAAAATCGTTATGATAATTTTTCAGTTCAACAAGGAATAGTACCACAAAGAGAATATTATAATGTAGCAGTTCCAGATTATGTTATTATGTCTTATGAGTGTATTATATGGACAGCATATATTGAGCAGATGAATAAGATTATTGAAAAAATAAATTATTCTGATGGGGCATATTGGGGAGAACCTGGAAAATTTAAATTTAAAGTTAATGTAGAAAGTTTTGAAGATGCTACAGAGATGGCAGATAATGAAAGGATGATTAAAACTTCTTTCACATTTAATTTTAGGGGATATTTGATACCTGAAGCATTTAACAATTATATAAATACTCGAAGATATTTAACACCCGCTAGAGTTAATATAAACGATGAAACAGATTTATCTTTTTCACGTATGTATGCACCAGATAAAAGAGCAGAAACCGTAACATTTACTGGTGGGAAGCGTTCAAGTGGAGTACCAAGTGGATTAGGGAGTGCTACAGATTTTATACGAGGAGCACGAAGTGCTGTAGGACAAGAAACCAGAGATTTAGAATTTACAAACACTTATGGTGGAGATACTTTTTATATTATGAGGTTTGAAGGAGAACCAACTTCAAGTGGTGATACTTTGGCAGTAATGACATACGGGTTTGTATCTTCATCTATGATGGAAAAACAATCCACTTTTACTGGAGCTCAGTCATCTTCAATATACGGATTGGATGAGAGTACACCAAATAAACAAATATATCAAATTACTGTACCGAGTGGAAAAACTTTATACGATAGTACAGTTTTGGTAAGTGTAAATGGTACTTTTTTATCATCTAACACAAGTCAAATAACCACAACGACAGATTATGATTTTTATATTAGTTCATCTACGGCCGGGACAATTGCTATAAATAAGGTAACTTCTTCAGCAGGGAATATAGTGGGAATAAATATAGATGAAACAGATGACGTTGTAATAAAATATGTATTGAGTATAGCATGATAACAGAATTACAAGGATTTAAAGGTTCAACAAGGAAATATACAGCACCCGTAAGTGAATCGGCATTTAGTGGAGACCAATTACAATTTTATAGTAATGTATCTGGTAGTTTAAAAGATGGTAGACAAGATAAGATGCCATTTACGATGAATATGAGAAGTGGTAGAGCTACAGGTGAACAACATGTAGTACATTATAAAGATACTAAAAGATTTACACAAATGAGAAAAATGGAATTAAGATATAACGATATAGAGACAAATGCATCAACCTATCAAACTTTTAATCTTGCACTATCAGTAGGATTTAGGGCAACTGTAATGGGAACAAGAGTGAAAGTAAATGGAGTTACACAAATTAATAAATCTCCCTGGACTAATACTTCAGGAGTGGATTACTATTTTTCTAATAATTATAGAAAGATAAACATACGGAAACCTCACGCACCAAGTGGAGTAGCATATGGAGTTACTTTAATTGATGGAGATGTAATTCAAATTGAACATCAAACGGAAATAACATAATGGCATTAATAGATTTATCAAGACAGGCAAGAGCAGCAATAGTAGGTGGACGAGTTCTAAGAACCACATCAGTCACCTCATCTGCAACAGGATTATTTG
>Ga0209554_1001309_pt1 | contig 19032 bp, 17 predicted proteins | sample MarorgKNORR_S2LV_5_FD_188221 | JGI IMG/M metagenome (GOLD analysis project Ga0209554, IMG submission 188221) | Marine microbial communities from the Southern Atlantic Ocean, analyzing organic carbon cycling - Bottom_A/KNORR_S2/LV (SPAdes) (version 2) | ecosystem: Environmental > Aquatic > Marine...
GAGCGATATCCGGTAAATCCGGAATCCCCTTAAAATAGTTGTATGTTTTTGCCATGTTTCCCAACAGAATTCAGACAGAAAATTTACACAATTCAAGCCCAAAAACAGGCATGAATTTTAGTCCAGAATATATTTTTCTATGACCCAGCCTGCCACGAAACAAATGAGTCCCCCCAAAAGTAATTTCGGATTCATGAGAGTAGGGAATTTAATAATAAATCCAATTCCGATAAGGGTCATGCCCAGCAATTCCAATCCCTTGGCTGCGTAATACATTATTCTGATTCCAACTCTGGTTCCAATTCTGAAATAATAGCCAGTTGTTCCTTAAACGCATTATTCTTGATAACCAGCGACCATATATGATGACCAAAAGCCATGAGAAATAAAGGGCCGTGAAGCCAGGCAGATGGCAGCTCATTATCCACAGCACCGCCATGAATAAAAACACCACCCACCAAAAAAAGTGTCAACATAAGATGTGGAAACACCTTCCCTTTCAATTGTTTTTCCCGCTCCCAGAGTGTTATTTCACCCAGGCCCTTCTCAATAGCTGACTTGATTCCTTTTCCCGTCGAAATGAAAAAGTACATGACAACCGTTTCTGTAATGATAAAGATCAGGATCATAAAGATGGCGAACCGAGGATGGTTCGCACCCAAGATATTATAATGAAAATAGCCTCCTATCCCGGTCATCAATAAATTGATAAAATTGATGAACATGAGCAGATAGCAGGTGATCATAAAGATCCACATATTAAATCTGTTTCTCCGTGTTAAAAAATGGGGGCAGAAGATACAAAATTCACCTTTACTTTTCATAGGATCATGTGTCTAATTTTTCTATTCATCCCTAAAGAAAACAGGTAAATTTCACGCCCCAAATCATCGTATTATAAAAGGAAAAATAACATGAATCTTAAGAATATGATCATCAGCGGAATTGTCTTAAGTCTTGCAGTCGCATTTGTGGATGCAGGTACCTTAAAAGGTCACGTGAAATATGACGGCAAAGCCCCGAGATCAAAGCGGTTAAAAATGGATGCTGATCCAGTTTGCGGTGCATCTCACTCCAGCCCCGTTTACAGTGAAAGTTTTAAAATGGGAGCTGATGGCTCCATGGCAGAAGCACTCGTTTATTTAAGGAATGTTTCCTATTCCGGTGGAGCACCGGCAGATCCAGTCGTTTTAGATCAAAATGGCTGTATCTATCACCCCCACGTTTTGGGGATGGTTACAGGACAAGAATTGCTGATCAAAAACAGTGATGCCACGATGCACAATATCCATTCCAGGCCAAAAGTGAATAAGGAATTCAATTTTGCAATGCCGAAAGTGGTTAAAGAAAAAAAAGCAACTTTTGCAACATCCGAAGCTGATCCATTTTATATTAAATGCGATGTGCATCCCTGGATGAAAGCTTGGGTCCTGGTTTCAGATCATCCTTATTTTGCTGTTACAGATACGAATGGAAATTTCTCCATTGATGGCATTCCAGCGGGAACTTATGAAGTGGTTTGCTGGCAGGAAAAATTCAGTGGGAAAAAGAAAAATCCTATTTTGTTGAATGCCACTGTAACGATCGGTGACGGCGAGATCACACAGGATTTCACTTTTACTCGTCCAAAAAAGAAAAAATAAATAAACCAACTAGGTTTTGATAAAAGGCGGAGTATTTGCTCCGCCTTTTTTTTTAGAATCTTTTGCTTAATTTTAACTATGAATAAACCAATATTTTTAATATTCATCTTCATTGCATTTAATTGCGGTACACCGGAAAAAGTGTATCCTGTAAATGGAACCATTTATGAGATCAAACCGGATTCCATGCTGATCATCATTGCTCATGATACGATCCCCGATCTTATGATGCCCATGGTTATGCCCTTTGACTTGATCAACTTAAAAGAGATCAATGGCTTGTCTATTGGCGACAGCGTTCATTTTGAATTTGCCTGGGGCGATACATCCACTTGGGCTCGGAATTTTAAGATCGTTGGGCAGGGAAAACTTCCGGAAGTAGAGGAAGATGACTTTTTTGAAGATGAAGACTATTCTGAACGGGACAAAGGCGAGATCATTGATGATGTGACTTTATTGGATCTGGATAGTTCATTGGTTCGCCTGTCTGATTCTGATGGAAAATACCGGTTTTTGTCTTTCATTTTTACCCGGTGCCCCATGCCGAATATGTGTCCAGCGGTGGTGATCAAGAATGATTATTTGGTAAAGTCATTTAAGGATCGAAATGACATTAATTTTATTATGGTGAGTTTTGATTATCAATATGATACGCCATCCGTCTTAAAAGATTTTTATGGCTCAACCATTAGCGATCATGATAATTGGAAAGTGTTATCCAGTACAGGACGGATAGAAGATGTTTATCGGTTGGCAAAACAATCCGGTTGTGAATTTTGGGGAATCGAAGAAAACAATATTGGCCACACACTTCGTTCAGTATTGATTGGTCCAAACAGGGAAATGTTGGGCTTCTGGCCAGGGGATAACTGGAAAGCTGGAAACGTGAAAACGGCGATTGAATTGTTAATCAAATAACTCACTCCAGCTCATCTATTTTAAAAGAGATGTGTCCGCCGGTTGGCGGAGAGGAAAGTGAAAAAAGATATTAAAAAAGCCATCCACTTTCAGGCGGTTGGCTTTTTTAATTTTAAATATGAAATAGGTTTTTACCAGTCCTCGTCGTCACCCCAATCATCTTCGTCTTCTTCATCCTCCCCAAACTCATAGCCGTTTTCATCAAAATAATCCTGGATTGTTTTATCGATGTTGGTTTTGCCTTTAATGCTCCAGACATAATCCCGGAGACCGTCCAGCATGGCTTCCATATCCCCATTCATTTTGACAAGTTCTTTGCCCCAGTCATTTTCTGCACCGTCCAGCGTTAACAGATCTTCTGTTGGTAGGAAGGGTGCAGGCATCTTCGTACCGGGCATGATAGTTTGAGGATCGCGCAACCATTCTTTTACCCAATCCGGATTCAGTCGTTCCTTGGTCAAGGCCAGGTTTGGTGCCCAGGTGGATGCGTCTTGTTTAGGAAATGTTTCACCATAGAAATGACAATTGTCACAGGCGCCCAATTCGTGGAGCATTTCGCCCCCTTTGAATTCGATCGAATGTTCATTGATGGCCAATTCATCCCGGTAGGAGATCTTTTCATTATCCAAATGCTGAAAATATTTGATAATGGCATTCCACTGTTCATCGGTGATCTGGTGGAAGCTGGGCATCCGCACTTCAAGATTTGGGCGAATAATTGAGGGTTCGTTCAAGAAACTTAACAGCCAATCCGGATTCGCTTTTTCACCCTCTGTATTCAGGTTCGGCGGCGCGTATTCCGCAGCACCAATGTGATCACCTATCTGGCCGCCGAAGTCATCGATCAGGTGACAACCCTGGCAGTTGAATTGTTTGACCAATCGCGCCCCATCCTGTGCCATTTCATCCACGCGATTATGGGCCTTTATTCCTTCATTAACTTTGTTGTCATTAAACCCTAAAAGTGCTGTGGTGATGGCCTCAATTTCTGTTTGGTTGAAATCAAAGTTAGGCATTTTCAGTTTATCTAAAGTTGGACTGACCTTCCCACGATCAAAAACGCGCGGATTTGCCAGTTTGGCTTCAAACCAAGCAAAATTGGTATGGTCAATAGTGTGCAGTAAACCGAAATCCAGTTTTAGGGTTGGTTTAGACCCTTCTGCTGTTAATTCTGTCCCAATGGGTTTGTTTTTCTCAAAACCATCAATCATGTGGCAACCAAAACAGCCATAATGTGTGATACTTTTCTTGGCTACATAATCTAGTTTCTCATCCAGATTCATACCTGCTAATTTTTTTGTTGCATAGGATTCGGGCATTTGTTTGGACAAATGTAAAAATGCAACTTCATTTAAAACGTCCTCATTCAGTTCCACATCAGGCATGTTCTCAAAGTCCTCATTTCTGAATGATAAAATGTAGGCTGTGATATCCTTAGCATCCTGGTCATTCACACGAAGGTTGGGCATCCGAGTATCTGGATTATAAGCCAATGGATCCTTGATCCAGTTATAAACCCATTCAGCAGATGTTTTAGAGCCAACACCTGTCAGATTTGGGCCATGTCGTTTTGTCTGGTCTTTTAGCGTTGTTTCAGATTCTGTGGGGTCGGGCTCGATCACGTGGCAGCCCATACATCCGATGGACTCAAATAAGTGTTGCCCATTTTCTGCGTCACCCACAAAGCGGTGATCAGATGAGGATATCTGACCGCCATTTTTATCCACAAGGTAGGAACTTATAGCATAGATCTCTGCTTCATTCCAGGCTTGCACCTCAGGTGAATCCTGGTTTTCCTGACCAAAGGGAGATGGCATCTTGGTATTGTGGCGGAATTTTTTCGGGTTCCGGATCCATTTGGCAACCCATTCACGGGAAACTTTCTCATCCAGGTTTTTCAGATTCGGACCCACCTTGGTTAGTTGCGGGAAATCCTGTACGAGGTGACATCCATTACAACCAGATTTATCTATCAAAGATAATCCAAGATTCAATTTGTCGGCGCCTTTTAGATCCAAATTATTATTGTGACATTTAAAACAGGATGCTTCGGTATAATGGGTTGGTAACATGGGCTGGAGCCAATGGTGCATAACTTCCCAGTCGTATTCATCTTTCCATCGTGCTTTTTCTTCTTCATTACTTGGGGTATGGGTAGAGGAAACAAATGATGTCCCTCGTCCACGTCCGGCATGGCAACTGGTACATCCGAAGCTATCTATTGGATGAGAAGAAGCAGAGGTAATGTATAGATCTAAATTAGGGTGAGATGTGAAGGGTTGGGGCGCATCGGCAAAATCAGGATTCTCGATTCCCAAGTGACAACTGGTACAGCGATCCACCTTCGGTACGATTGCAAAATTCACGTCATATTTCACATCTCGAACAACAACCTGATTCACCTTATAATAAGGATCCAAAAAGTCGATGACGGGCAGGTCACGAACAACATCACCAACCTTGTTGGCAAAGGACATTCTTTCCCGGTCAATTTTGAGGAGTTTGTTATCAACGATATTTACATTCTTCAAAACAATATTCAACTCTTCCCGACGCAGTTTAACATTTGCTTTCAGATCTTTAATTGCTGTTTCAGTATCTTTGATCTCGATCTCGGAAATTTCCTTAATGAGTTTGTATTCATGAAGTAGATCCAATGCAGCGATATGATCATCTTTATGGGAAGGACCATGATGGCCACCTTCATCATGACCTGCATTTTCTGCTTCAACAAGATACTTGAGTCCATCTACTTCGGCCTTTTGACCCTGATAGATCATGTTCTCGTTATAGTAGCGGCCCTTCAAGGTAACCAGGGTCGCTTCCAATTCTGCTAATTGTTCATTTTGAGTATCCAACTTGGATTGCGCGTCAGTAAGATCCTCTTCATAAGAAACACGATCTGCTTTTACAACTTCCAATTCTTTTTCAAGATTCTTTTCAGTGACCTCAATTTCCAATTGTCGGAATTGTCTCTGGTAATCCTTGAACTCATCATCGTTATCATCAATGAACGTCCAGACCATACTCACCAGGAAAAGGATGGAAGAAATGGCGAACCATTTATTTAGTCTCTGAATATCCCAATAGCGTTCGTCGTTATTAAACATATATTAACCTAAATATTGAAAAACCATTCCGGAATTGCGATAATGTATTTCAGGTTGAAAAACCATCGAAGATACATCTTAATAGGAAGTGAAAACATGGATAGTCCGAGAAGCATTAATGTTGTGTATCGGATTGGACCAATTTTTACGAACAGATCCTTGAACCATGTCTTAGCAAGAAAAATAGGGAAGACGAACATGTAGGCAAATACCACCAAAAACCCCACGAATTCCCGAAACATTATGTTTGTTGGTAAACCTGTGCTGAGCATCTTTACCCAAAAATACTCTGACAGGTTCACATTGTTCAATGGAACCACTTTATGGGGATCCCAATATTCAAATGGGCCAAAGAAATTCCAGTTCGGTCCGCGGAAGAAAGTTCCGATCACGATCAAGAAGAGCCACAGAATTAACCAACCATACATAAAAATAAAGATTCCGATTCGTCTATCTTTAAATGAATAATAGCCATCCCCTTTTGGATTCATGTCCATATAAGGGATAGCCATTAGCCCGAAAATGATAAACATGGGAAAAACAATTCCAGCCAGCCACGGATCGAAATACACCAGCATTTCCTGCAATCCGAGAAAATACCAGGGTGCTTTGGATGGGTTCGGTGTTGAGGCGGGATTCGCAGGCTCTTCCAGGGGTGCAGCCACCAAAATGGACCACACGATCAGGAAAACCATGAATAGGATCAGGGAAATGAATTCAATATAAACCAAGTCAGGCCAGACCAAAACCTTGTCATCCGGGTCGTTATATTCCATGGGCTTTAACCCTTGCTCCAGCCGGTCATCGTTTATAATGGCTTTACTCATGCCAAGCCAGATGAAAAAGAACATGGAATAAATCAATAAAACAATAGGAAAATTATCCGGTTTGGTTAGCGTAATATTGAAGTTCTTGTCAAAATATCCAACAATAAAAAAGAAGGTTATGAATCCCATGCCGCCAATAAGACCCGGCTTGGTCCACAGTCTCCAGATCCCAAACTTCCGGTTGATCTTTTCAAACCAATCCGTGGGTGGAAAGACCAAAGGAATGAAAATAGTCAAAAGTGTAAAACTGACTGTGGGCGTGGAAAGTGCGTCAATTACAGATTTAAATGTATCAATCATAAGAATCTCAAATCAGTGTTTATAAGGGTCCGGAAATACCACCATCCTTCCGGATGCGCCAAAAGTGAACTGCCATGAAAATCATTGCAATGAATGGCACTGCAATACAGTGGAGCACATAGAATCGAAGCAAGGTTGCTTCGCCAACGAATCGTCCGCCAAGAAGTGCAAATCGAACATCGGATCCCATATGGACCAAATTGATATCACCGATGGCTAATAGCGATGCACCGGGGCCTTCATGCCCAATAAACGGATGAGCTCGAGCCATATTGGTTCCAACAGTAACTGCCCAGATTGCCAACTGATCCCAAGGGAGCAGATAACCGGTAAATGACAGGAATAAGGTTAAAGTCATGAGCAGAACGCCAACACCCCAGTTGAATTCCCTTGGCGGTTTATAAGAACCCGTCATGAATACACGAAGCATGTGCAGCCATACCGTCAAGACCATAGCATGTGCACCCCATCGATGAAGTTCTCGCATGATCCCTAAGGGGACTTGTTCTGTCAGATCTATAATATCTGTATAGGCATATTCCACAGTGGGTCTGTAATAAAACATGAGCAGGATCCCAGTAATCGTGAGAAGCACGAACAGGAAAAAAGAAAGACCACCCATACACCATGTATAGCCGACCTTAACAGCATGTTTAGGTAAACGAGCAGGATGGAGGTGCAGAAAAACACTCCCCAGGATAGCATGCATCCGCTGCCGACGTGTTCGGGGTACACCAGATCGAATGATGGATTTCCAAACCTGGGATTCACCCATCCGCTCTAATAATGATTTTTGTTTATTGTCTTTAGCCATTTTATCTTTATGAATTAAACTTTTAAGAAGGATTCAGGATTTTCCCATTCGCCTTTTTCCCATTTAAAACTCTTTGTTTTATCAACGAGAATTTGTCCATCATTAGAAAGGGATACTTTATATCTTTCCAATGGACGTGGTGCCGGACCTTCGAAATTGATCCCCGTCATCCGGAAACCGCTTCCATGACACGGGCATTTAAATTTTGCTTCCGTCTGCAGCCAATTGGGAGTACAACCCAAATGTGTGCAAACGGTTGAAAGAGTAAAAATGGATTCTTCATCTCTAACAACCCAAATGTTAAATGATTTTTTAAATCGGATATCCACTGAATTTTTTGCATAATCATCCGGAAATCCAATTTTAGTTGTTTGGGGTGGCTCAAATAGGACATTCGGGAAAAGGAACCGAATCATTACGGTGAAAAATCCACCGGTCGCACCGGCAAAAGCGATCCAGCCTAATGACAACCATCTGAAAAAACCGCGACGGCCCATTTCATTTGCTTTGCCGGAATCCTGAGTTGATGCACCCACTGAAGCCGAAGGTGTTATTTTTTCTTCACTCATAATTATATGACTCTGTTATATGCAGATTGAAGGGTTTTCATGGCTGCATTCCGTATCCGAAGATTCTCATCAGATTTAGCCAATGAAACTAGTTTTGTTTCAAATCGATCTTGTTTCAATAATGATGACACTTCAATAGCAACAAGGATCGCTTGGTTTTTTTCTGCCTCATCCACTTGGGGAAAAGCATTTAAATATTGTCTGTCCATCAGGTTTTCTATGATGAAGGCACCGGATGGGTCACCCATTTTGGCCAATGCAACAGCCGCATCCCATTGAATATTGGGTTCTTCATCTTCTAAAAGCTCTTTAAGCATGGGAATGGATCCTGCATCACCAATCAAACCTAATGAAATGGTAGCAGCAAGGCGTTCAATTGAAAAATCAGAATTTTCTACGATCTCTTTCAAACGGGATCCTGCATTTTTTGCGCCAATCAAACCAACCGCCTGGACAGCTGCAAGACGTGATTCCCGATTCTCATCATTCAACCCTTCGATAAGAATATCGGAATAGAATTTATCCCGTGTGACACCCATAGCCAATGCAAGATAAGCCCGAACGAGAGGATCATCATGGATAGAATGATTATAAGATGAAACCATCTGGTTTTTGAAAGAAGCAGTTGTTGGGATTTTATCCGGATCATTAAATACTTTTGAAAGCTCAAATGCAGATTGCCATCGTTTGGATGCTGATCCAATTTTCACCTGATTCAAAAGGGCAGAGGCATCATTTGTTTCAAAGGTAATAAAACGGAAAAGGAGAAAGAAAACTGAACCAAAAATGGCAATCATAAATGGGATCAGGAAAAAAGAATAGAACAAGGTATAGATCCGGGAAGATTCTTCTTTAGATATTGTTGATGTTTTTTCGTTCATGTTTTTCAATAGGGTTCAGACTTGATTATTTAAATTACCCTGCACCTTTAATTTTTCAATATCATTTTTTAAATGCTTTGTCAAATTTTGAAGACGCCGCACTTCTTTTTTCAATTTCATTTGTTCACCTAATAAGATCATGGCAAAGATCACAACCAGGATGGAGATCATGGGTAATGTATCCATTACGACTCACTTTCACTATCGTCTTTCTGTTTTAATTGCAATCCCAAAAGAATTGGAAAAAAAAACAGGAGTATGCATCCAACCAATAACAGTCCCACCGCCCATTCCAGATTTCGCATCAGCCATTCGAGTGTTAACCATTCCATACTATCTATTACTTAAAGTACCCATGTCACTAATGTGACATAAATTAAAAGTAAGAGCGTGCATATGATCATAGATATGATCTGTGTTTTTGTCATGCTTGCTTTGGGTGCTTCAGACATTAATTTGCTGCCCGCTTTGCTTTGACGATTGCTGCTTTGATCTTTCCGCGTAAAACCCGGTTATCCAGAGCATTGACCTCATCCATATCGCCTTCCAATCCTTTGGCGATGAGTCGTTCCATCAATTGTTCATCTGTTTCGCCTGCAGTTTCAGATCCACTTGTTGCTTCCGGAATTTCCGGCATGGCTGGCCGATCAATCGTGCCCCGTTTAATTTTAACGATCATGGCTTTGGCTTTCCCGCGGGTCACTTTATCCGTGTGAGCATTCACCGTATCCATGTCCCCGTCTAATCCTTTATTCACCAAATAAGTCACCATGTCCTCTGGGGATAATGCAGTAATTCCACCGCCACTGGGTGGTGCAGTGTCACCAGCAGGTTTATCTGGTTTCCGGGGAGTAATTCCGATTCGTTTTGCTTTCATTATCCCGGCTTTTGCCATACCGCGGATAGGTTTTTCTGGGATGGCATTCACAAAATCCATGTTGCCTTCCAATCCCATATTGATACCATAATCAATATAATCTTGTCGGGAGGCAAATCCGCCAAATTGGTTTGCACCGCTGTCCCCGCTGCCTGCTTCATCTTCTTCGGTCTTGAATTCTACCTTGGGAACGATGGTATCTAATTTTTGCAGGATATGTGATCTGGCGGGCCAGTTAAATTGCGTTAAAAATGAAAAAAGACCTTTGGATGTCCGTTTGCAGGTAACCCAAACCCCAAACTCTGTTTCTTCAATAGTAAAATGAACATATTCGCTGTTGAGCGGAGATGTTCTGAAAGTGAATCCGAATTCCTTTTCCTTTTCCAAGGTCATGATCCGGCACTTGAAATAAGGAGCGATGGTCCGGGGACGGATCTTAAAAAATGATCCGGGAACTAAATCAAGATGGGTAAAAGAATACTTGTGGACATAGCGGTCAATATCAATAACAGGTAAGGCACGCTGAATACCGTGGAACCACACATTATACATATTCAAGGATGTGAGCATTTTCCACATGATCTCTTTGGTGGTGGTAAAATGGTGTTTGACGATACTTTCACCGACAAAAGGCTCCCAGGAAGTCCAAGTTTCGCCTACACCATTTTTTGGGACAGGCGGCGTTTGAAGTTTGGCCTCGGGCTGTGCAATACCATCAAACTCAAGATCTTTCGATGAGTAATGCCGGATATTCCCATCCGAAAATTCTATTTCATACATGGTCGGATAGAAATAGATCTTCTTTAGCGTGCCGCTTTCGCCTGTTTCCCGAATGGTACACTGTGTGCCAAGATCAATCCGATTTAAATGCATTTAAAATTCCTTGATGATTCCATGGATTCAATTTGAAAAAAATTGTCCCTAATCCAGCATAAAACTTAATAACTACCACTCCCTATTTGAAGGGGAAAAGTTTCATTCGATTCACTAAAAATGGTTCTAATTTTGCCGGCTGTTTATGAACACATTTCGCACATTTTCTTTTATCACCACCGCCATGACCTATTTACTGATATTCGTTGGAGGATTGGTCCGGGTTGCTGGCGCTGGAATGGGATGTCCCGATTGGCCCAAATGTTTCGGCCGCTGGATCCCCCCAACCAGCCTGGATCAATTACCGGATCACATTGATCCTGCTAAATTCAATATCGTATTGGCATGGATCGAGTATTCGAATCGGTTATTCGGCGCCTTGGTTGGATTAGCCATCACTATCACAGTTTATCTGGCCATAAAACATTTTAATGATGTCCCGCGAATTAAATGGACCAGTCTCACGGCATTTTTTCTTACCCTGGTGGAAGGGTGGCTCGGCTCAGTACTGGTGGACACTGTATTAAATCCCATCACCATTACACTTCATTTATTATTGGCATTGGTGATCGTTATGCTCCTTCTTTTTGCTGCACAGGAAGCCTATTATATTGAAAAACAAGACTTGGAAAAATTGAGCCGATATCCAAAGAATGTGGAGTGGATGTTCATTGTATTAGCCGTCTCTTTATTATTGGAAGTCGTTTTGGGTACAGAAATTCGCGGCGGCTTGGAAATGATCCGGATGGAAAACCCAAGTGTAGATTCACAATTCCTCTTACAAATGCTGGGTCCTTTTAAATATATCCATACCCTTCTTGGATTTTTTATTACGGGGCTTTCCGGATTGCTTTGGTATAAATTGGTGAAAACTTCAATGAATCCATCGCAGATTATTTCACAATCATCAACGGCAATTTTAGGATTGATCCTAATACAGATTGTCATGGGGGAACTACTGGTATTCTTCGATTTAATTCCGTTGATTCAATTATTTCACATGTGGGTAGCATCGTGGATATTGGGCCTTGTTATGATTCAGTATTCCGCGTGGAAACAATCACAATTATCTTATGAATAAAAATATTTTAACGATTATACTCTGTATCATTCTTTTAGGCGTTGGAGCCTCCTGGGTGATCCAGAAAGCTAATTCGTCCCATGATATTCCTGTTATTAAAGATGTTCCTCCCTTTTTATTTACAACGCAGAATGGAGAATCATTTTCTGAAAATGAACTGAAAGAGAAGATCACAGTTCTAGATTTCATGTTTACATCTTGTGCAGGACCGTGCCCGATCATGACAAATAATATGACACATCTTTACCATGATTACACAAATGTTGATGAGATCCAATTCGTTTCTATCACAGTAGATCCAAAGGTTGATACAGAAGAAAGGTTGAAACAATATGCAAACGCCCTTGGTGTGGATGATGACCGCTGGCAATTCCTAACTTCGGACATTGATGCGATCAAAGATTTGAAAAAGAATGGATTCATGTTGTATGCCGATGAATTGCCACGTGGACATGCGATCAAATTTGTATTGATCGACCCCAAAGGAAGAATCCGGAAGTATTATGACGGGACGGACAAAGCCAGTATGGCCGTGCTGCGAAATGATTTGAACTATCTGGTAAAGGAAATTCGATCTTAAATGAAAAGAGTCCCGCCTAAGGCCAATTCACTACCTGCAGCTTATTTTGAGTTGACCAAGCCCAATATCACTTTTTTGATATTGGTCTCAACTGCATTGGGATTTTATCTCGGAGCGGGTGGAATGGATAATTGGTCTGGATTTTTTATCACGTTGATCGGTTCCGGATTGGTCTCATCTGGTGCAGGTGCACTGAACCATTATGCGGAACAGGAAACAGATCAACTCATGAACCGTACAAAATCTAGACCAATCCCTACTGGAATGATATTACCGTATCACGCATTGATTTTCGGAATTTTTATTACGTTGATCGGTGTTGGTTTACTCTTTTTTTGGATCAATCAATTAACAGCTATTTTAGCACTTTCTACATCCTTGCTTTATTTATTCGTTTATACTCCATTGAAAAAAATAACCTGGCTCAACACATCTATTGGAGCCATCCCTGGTGCCATTCCCTCATTAGGGGGCTGGGTGGCGGCCACGGGAACCCTTGATCCCGAAGCTTGGATCCTGTTTGCAATACTATTTTTCTGGCAACATCCTCATTTTTATGCCATTGCTTTCATGTGTAAAGAAGATTATGAAAGAGCGAATCTGAAAATGCTCCCGGTCCTGGAAACAGATGGGAAACGAACCAACCGCCAGATCATTTGGCATTCAATTTTATTAATTCCTGTTTCCCTGATGCCAACATATATAGGTCTTTTGAGCATGACCTATTTTTGGGGTGCGCTCATATTAGGAATAGGGTATTTTATCTCCGGATTCCCTTTGGTAAAAAATTATTCACTGGCAAATGCCAAATTTCTTTTGAAAGTATCTGTGGTCTATTTACCGGCACTGTTTGGCATGATCATCCTGGATAAAATGTTGTGATATGAAAACAGATCAATTTTGGACTCGTATTATATTTATTGTGTCTGCTGTCATCAGTTTAGCTGTGGCATTTCTCATTTTAGGGCCAAGACCCCAGGGCGTTGAAGGATCATTGGACGTTTCTATGCTACCCTTGTTTAATGCTTCATTGAATGGATTAACTATTCCTCTCTTGGTATATGGATTTATTTTAATTAAACAGAAAAAAAGAGAACGTCACAAAAATGTGATGTTGACAGCATTTGGAACCTCTTCTCTATTTTTGGTCACCTATGTGATCTATCATTGGTTTAAGAGCGGACCAAAACTCTATATGGGTGATTATACATCTCTTTATTATACCATTTTAATCTCACACATCATTTTAGCTGTTGTTATAATCCCCATGGTATTATTTACATTGCACCGAGGGTGGACTTCTCAGATACCAAAACATCGGAAAATTGCCAGGATTACGTTGCCCATTTGGCTATACGTTTCTGTAACAGGCGTTGTTATATATCTTATGTTATATGGATAATAATTTTTGTAGCATATAATTAATATTTATATATAACTTATAAATTCTTGAGAAAATAACTAACGCGAGATTAATCATGACTAGATCAGAAATTGTAATAGGTTCCCTGAATGACTCCAAATATACCATTCAACAATGGTCACAAATATTAGGGGTTACCCGGGATACAATCCATAAATGGCTAGCAGGTGTCAACAGTCCAAAACGTGCAACGGTAAATCATATCGCTGAAATTTTGGGAAAACAAGCCATCTTTACTGAGAGAAATAATGTTCAGTTTAAAGATTCTGGCAATCCTGCTCTTAGAATTGACTTGGGAAAGAAAAACCATGCTCCTACTGAAAGCCAAACTGCCTTGGTAGAAGAATTGGTTGCCCAGGTTCAATATCTCCGCAGACGGATCGAGGAATTAGAAGTACAAGCATAATTAGTATTCCAAGTTGTTTACGGAAAAAAAGCTCGCAATTGCGAGCCTTTTTTTAATTGATATTGAAATCTTTTGCGAAAAAAATCGTATTTATTTTTTATCTACAATATTTTTACCAATCCACCGTATTGTTTATTGATTTCAAAGCCATGGCGGAAGAAGAATCCCTCCACATAAAAACCAACGGTTATGATATCAATTCCTCGATGCTTCATCCGTTTATAAAAATCATCCATTAATCGTTTGCTTAAAGCAATCCCGCGATATTTTTCTCGAACCGCTACCCATTCTAAATGAATACGGTTCTTTTCCATATTTTTCCAATACAAGCCACCCACCATCCGATTACGGGAATTAAATAAGAGCAGGAAATCGTGCTGTGCAGTAAAGGTTCCAGACAAAGATGATTCTGATAATAAGGAGTGAAATTGACCGATCTCCTTGGGTAAGAAGGGGGGTCGAATTCGATAAACCTGGCCATCCATGCCCTCGGTTTGTAATACCAAATTCAATCGATCATCCTCACCATGAGTTGTGGTGACCAACTCAACATAATCGGCAGCATCCACATGTGGGAAAAGCATCCGGGCCAGGTAAAATTTTTCTTCTTCACTTAATTTTACGTTGGACTGAATTTGGGTGATTCGTTCCTGCAGATTCCATGGGCTCAAATTCTCCTGTCTCATATCCTGGATCATGGTCTGGAATTCATGAACCAAATCTGGATTTTTCTCTTTAAAACAGGTCATCATAAAAAATCGAACTCGGGTTTCCGGGTATTCATCCATAAGCGAATCCAAATTATAATCCTGATATAATTCCTGGAGGATGGATGCCCGGGCTTTCAAGGTCGCCTTGGGATTCAGATCCAGCCAACGCTCAAAACGAAGGGATGCAAAAACCACTGGTTTCGTCAATACACCGAAATGTTCAATATCATCCAAAAACCGGTCAATTCGATCTATTGTACACCCCACCAATTCAAATTTCTTTCGGATTATTCGCTGGCTTAGATCCGTTTTGAGTTGGTTTAAAATCTTCATACCGCGTTTTATATTCACAGCCTGGAGCGTGGCAGTGAAGATCACTTCCCAGTCGGACATATGTTTCAGTCCAGTGTATTTTTCTTCCGTTCGGACGATATAGTCCGTGAATAATGATAAAAAATGGTCGGCCACAGATTCAGTTGGTTTTCGTCCTGAAATTGAGATCAACCGAGTGCCTGTGGTATAATCATGTTGCGGGATCACAAGGTTTGCAGGTGAGGGCGGCTGAATCGATAATTTGAATTCGGTTCGGTTCCAGAATTCCTGATAAGCCTGAATCCCATTCCAAATAAAATGAAGCCACCGCATTTGCCAGCGGTCTACCTTTGATTCATCTTTGATATCATCTCTGTTCCGTTCAAGATAGGCTGTTAATGTTTCGCCATGAATATATTCTTCTGTGTAAAGTTGATATTCCGGCCAATATCCACCAAAATTTTCCACCAGCGGTTTATCCTTAAATCCGGCTCCCATGTTGATAAGCCATTTGATCTCATCTTCGAGAAAAGACCGTTCCCAGCCATCATTCAGATTCACAACAAGATTATGCGTTCCGAGAGACCGTGTACGAACCAAAATCCTGAATACGCTTTTATTATTCTGTGAGCCTAAATGGGTTACCCAAACACTGTTTTTAGGGATATCATTCAGCCCCACGATACAATTGGAAGAGAAAAGGAAGATTGATTCCCGAATCATGGATGTTTCTTTAATGGCCTCCATCAGCCTCTTTCGATGAATGGCTTTTACATTTTCATCGAAGGTGACCACATCATCCCAGGTATATTCTTCACCCGTGTCGCGATCGATGGTCAATTTAGATGATTTCCCGATCCATCCACGAAATCCTTTTATTAAAGCGTAATACGCTTTTTGAGCTGTAGAGAAAAGGGGCTTGGAAACATCAGAGATCTGCCACCAGATGAGTTCCGATCTAGCCCAGACAAATCTAGTCGGATGAAGTGTCCCAAAATCTGCAACCATGAGCAAAACAGTTTGAATGAATTCCTGGTCAACGGCCCCGGATTCCTTGAGATTCAAATGGGCTTTTTGTAAATAGTTGATAAAAGCACGATAATGTTCATCAGTCGCTCGATTGATATTGAAAGAAAATCCTTTTGACCGGTCCAGTTCTTTCTGGAATATGTATGCGTTGCGGATCATAGAAACGAGAAAATCTCCAGAAATCAGCGGGGTGAGAGATTCAATCAATTTAATGCGAAATACGGGGTCTGAATGAGATTGATAATTCAAAAAGGTGTCTATCACAACGCCGGACCAATTTCCAAGATCGCCGTCAACGATTTCTGTTAAAAGATTAAATACACTAGGATCATCTGCCAAATATTGCCGTACAGCCAAATGAAGATTATAAAGTAAAATATCATTTTTATCATCTGGGATGACTGAAGAAAAGGTTGTCCCAATTTTAGGGTCATGGATTTTGATCGCGCTATAAAGTTCCGGTTCTTTTAACCTGTAGATCATGGGACCTGTGAAATCTGTCAAACCGAAATTTCCTAACCAGTGCGTCGGGGATTGGATCAAGGCATCAATATCCAAAATATCAGAATCAATAGAATAGGTAAAATCTCCTACCTGGATCTTGGATCCAGCCCATGATAATAACAGTGATTCATTTTGACCCTTGATCGACACTTTCTGTCCATCCCATCCCACATTTGTTCGCACGGTACCAATCTCCCGCAAAAGCCAATTCGGAATGCGGATCTCTTTTGAACCAGAATGAAGTCCCACATAATTTTTTTCGTACAGGGGTTCAATGATGTCAGCAAAATTCTTTAATACATTTTTTCGATTGTATGTTTCTTTTGGCGTCAATTCACCTTTATCCGCAGAGAAATCCCTATTGATAATGACAAAATTCACTATTCGTTCAAACGGGGAAAGGAAACTGTTCACTGATAAGATCATTGAACTAAATAAATCCCGAATGGCTTGTTTATCCGAAGTTTTTATATTGATGGGAGAATTTTTTGCATCAGGATAAATCAATACTGTATTGAATTCTCGGCAATCACCCACAAGAAAAACTGATTTGACTGAATCAAAATCCTGGAACAGATTCTCGATCTTTTGGGGTGCAATGGTTTGACCACGGCTGTTTTTGTAAATATCCTTTTTCCGGTCGAGGATAAAATAATGCCCATCCTTCTCTTTAAAAATATCCCCTGTGTGAAACCAGCCATCGACGAATACATCCCCATCCTCCTCCTTATAATATCCTTCAGTTACATAAGCTCCTTTAAGGCATAATTCCCCATCATCAGCGATTTTTAGTTTCATTCCTGGTAGAGCTGTTCCAACAGAATCTAGGATATATTCATTTGGTGGTGTCATGGTGATGCCGCCAGTAGCTTCTGTCATACCGTAGCCACTCAATACATTTATACCATGGGATTGGTAAAATTTGAAAATATCCGGGTCTAAATAGCCAGCAGCAGATAATCCCCATTTCAATTTTCCACCTGTGATCTCCTTCAAGTTTGATTGAATCAACTCGCTTTCCGCAGCAACCAGGTCCAATTGTTCCTCCAGCATATCGTAAAGTTGAACCCAGCGCTTGGGAATGCTGATAAAGATAGAAGGCTTCACCATGGGAAAATCTTTCAACAATGAATTGAATGCCGGTGATTCTGCGAAAGTATATGTGGCGCCCCAGAAAATGCTGCCCAGCAATTCAAAATAGCGACCAAATGTGTGAAAGAGAGGCAGGTAGCACAAAAATGTATCATCCGGTCCAAATTCAGGCAAAGCCAATGACCGGGCAAACCGTTTACTCATCATATTCATTTGATTAAACGTGATCCCTTTTGGGTTTGCTGTAGAGCCCGAGGTGTACATGATGGATTGTGTACGATCCATTGAGACATAAGATAATCGTTGGTCCACGTCAAAATTAAGGGTACGATCCCGATTCTCAATAAATGATTCCCAATCCAGGGTCTTTCCTTGAATAAGATCCAGATCATTCAAGGCAATGACAGAAATATCATGGTTTTGCTGAATCTCATTCCACAGACGAACACCCGTTTTCCCTCCTACAAATAAGTGGGATATTTCCGATTGCTTTAAAATAAAAGATAGATGCTCTGATGTGGAATTCAATGGGATGGGAATAACACGAACTCCAAATGATAAACAAGCCAGATCCACAAGAGCACCATTCAATTGATTATGGGTGAGTAATCCAATGACTGGGGGTTCTTCCGGTTTTTCCAAAACAGAAAGTGCTTTTCCCGTCATTTGTATTTTGGACCAGAGTTCCTGATAGGACAGTGTTGTTAGATCATCACCATGAATCATATTAAAAACAGTTTTTTCACCATACCGTTGGGCCCGTTGTTCGATCATATACCCCACGTGGAATTGGGAATGATCAATGAGTTGAATGATTCTTTCCAGCCAGTCTTCTGTCAAACCGGCTGCTGAAATAATTTTGGCCACTTCCTTGAAATGAGCCAGATCCAGAAACTGATGAACAATGTCCCGATCCGGTGATTGATCGATACAATCATTCACCAACCGAATCAATGCATCAGCGGTGAGTGTTCCCTTATTCGCCTGGGAAATGGATTTGTTAATCCGGGTTTGGAGTTCTGTGTCCATAGCAGAAATTAATAGAACCCTTTGATAAACCTATGTGTGAAGAAAAAAGTGATA
>Ga0209554_1001311_pt1 | contig 19004 bp, 24 predicted proteins | sample MarorgKNORR_S2LV_5_FD_188221 | JGI IMG/M metagenome (GOLD analysis project Ga0209554, IMG submission 188221) | Marine microbial communities from the Southern Atlantic Ocean, analyzing organic carbon cycling - Bottom_A/KNORR_S2/LV (SPAdes) (version 2) | ecosystem: Environmental > Aquatic > Marine...
TACCCAATTAACTACCGTATCAATGTCATTTTGTGGAAGTCGCCAATCCCCTTGTAAGTCTTGAATGCCTATACCGTGATCATAGGCATAAGGAGGCATCTCTCTTGTTGCTATTTTATGTTGTATTAACGGTGCCCAAGGTCTTACTTGTTCATAAGACTCAAAACTCATTGGACCTATACCACCTTGTCGATGGCATACAACACAATTATTATTAATTATTGATGAAACCCCATCAACGTAGGTTACTTCATCAGCATACAGTTTGCTGGCAAAAACCAACAAGGCTATAACTGACAATACAGCTATTAATGTTTTCATTCTTGTATCCTTTAATTAAAGCCAAAATCTTTCTCTTTGTGTTCTCTGTAACTTTCGAGCAAAAGCTCAGTTATAGAAATTCCTTGCAATTTTGCTTCTGCCTTTAATTCCTCTTTTAATGCTTCAGGAACACGAATATCTATTCTGGCAGTTGCCTTTCCTGCTTCATTATAATCTTTTGTCATACAAATTCCACGTTTGCCATAATTTCTGTTAAACATGCAGTAAGGTTAATCTCCTGGTCGGCGACGAAGGCCGCCTTATACTGATAATCGGCGATCAACAAAACTAACTGTGGAATTGACTTAATCTCAGGTATTAGCATGTCGTATATCTGTCTAAATATACCCTGAGGGTCAGTATCCACATTATTCGATACCCACTGTCTCATCTTCTTCCAATCTTTGTCCCTAAGGGCCTCTATAAGCTGCTTAGCGTCGATTTCCTGGAAGTTACTTAGTACACCCTCATCTATTTTCCCTGCCACAGAGTACCTCTGTAGCTCATTGAGGACCCTCCTATAGTCAGGGAAATACTTCATTAGGAGCTCCGCTAGCACCTTCTCAGAGTACTCAATCCCTTCATTATCCAGGATATACCCCATCCTTTGAAGGAACTTAGCAGCGAGCTTAGGACGGTCTGAGGGGGCTATTTTAAAGTCCACTACCGTCGTTCTACTATGTAACGGTGTTATTATTCTATTTATATAGTTACAAGTAAAGATGAACCTACAATTCGACGAAAATGTCTCTATAAACGCCCGCAGCGCCGGTTGGACACTTTCTCTGTTCAAATAGTCAGCTTCGTCAAGTATTACAACCTTAGTTTTACCCTTAAAAGACACTGCTGATGCAAAGCTTCGTATTTTAGTTCTTAGGGTATCTATCTGTCTACCTTCATCTGAACCATTAATAATTATATAGTCACAATCAAGTTCTTCGCACAATGCACGCGCAAGGCTTGTTTTACCTGTACCTGCTCCGCCAGTTAATAGTAAGTTGGGTATTTCCTTTTTAGCGATAAACTGTTGGAATGTAGTTTTTACCTCTTCAGGTAATATACAGTCTTTTATTGTATGTGGGCGATATTTTTCCACCCAGAGGAATTGTTCAGGATTCATGATTTACTTTTTTTGCTCCAAAATATCTTTGATTTTTTTCCGTCGAAAAAGGTCCTAACCGAATTTCTCCTTAACAGAAGTCGTATCTGAGAAGTCCAGCTCTATATTAGTACCGACACTATTAAACTCGACGGGTTCTCTGGATACTTCTGATGCTGCTTCCTGTACAGCTGTGAATACATTTTCAGGTGTACTAACATCGTAAGGATCATCTTCTGCATTGTCTTGGAAACCTTCTTCAACAAATGACTTGATTATTGTCCCATCAGTTACCACTGCTGCGTATCTCCAGGACCTCATTCCAAATCCTAAGTTATCTTTCCGAACATCCATGCCCATTTTAATTGTAAACTCACCACTACCATCTGGTATCAGTTTAACGTTTACAATGCCTTGTTTTTCTTTCCACTCATCCATAACGAACGTATCATTAACACTAAAGCAATAGATATCATCTATGCCTTCTTGTCTAAAGTCATAATATGAACTTTCAAATCCAGGAAGTTGTTGTCCTGAACATGTTGGCGTAAATGCTCCAGGCAATCCAAAAATTACTACTGTCTTATCTTTAAAAAGATCATCTGTTGTTACTGTAACCCACATCTCTCCTTTCGTTGCATGTGTAATTCTTTTATGGAATGTTGCTTGTGGAATCTCAGCTGGTAATTTACTCATCTGCTTCGTCTCTGTTAAAAATATCTAACTCACCCTTCATTACTTTTCTGACAAGCGATATTGCTGGGTTCGGACGAGTAAAGATGTACTCTATTGTATCACCAAACCTATTAAACTCAACGATCCATCCGTTGGTTGCCTCTCTTAGAGTTACCTCTAAATTATCTTCATTCATAATCTACTCCTATATTTGTGATGAACGTTCTAATGCTAGCCAATATTTTAATTCGCCTTTACTGCTTTCTAAGAACATAAATTTCTTCTGTGAAATCGTAACGCTATAACTTAAAGGTATAACCTTAAAGTTTTCTATTGCTAGTCTAGCATCAAATTCTTTATCAGTTGCGCCTATTACTTGCCTAAAGTTGTTAGAGTTAGATGTGCTAGGATCACTAACTGTTACCACTACTTCACCATCTTTACCAACGACACATAACATAGGCGCTGCCGTAATAGCTGCTGCTTTTAATATCATGTCAACATCGTCCTTAGTAATGTCAAACTGGAAGAAGTTATCTACTTCAATAATTTTATCAGGCGCGCCTACTATAATGTTAGGGTCTGCATAATAATATTGAAAGACAGATGTACCTCTACTCACTTTTAAACTTTCGTCTTGAAAGTCAATATTGGTATCTTCCATAAGGGTTAATAGTGAAAGCAAACTATTTAAATCATAGATTGCAAATTCTTTTGGAAAACTCTCACTAATCACAGCCCTAGCAAAAATATTTTTACCTGTGCTAATTGTGGATAGTGTGTTCCCTTGACGAACAAGTATGTTCGTATTGATTGTCGCAAAGTTCTTGAGTATGTCAAGGGTTCCTGTGCTTATTTTCATAATGTATTACTCCAAAGATTTATTCTTTATAATGCTTATTATAAACTCTATCCAACTTAGAGTCAACAGTTAAGCATACCAAAACTGATTTATTGTTCTATTTCCGGCGTCGGTCAATTCAAATTCAATTTTATCTGCTAAAGTTTTATGGTGTTTCGCTCCTGGATGTAAAAGATCTCTGCCCACATCATCTAAAGAAGCCCCAGGAGGAGGCACCTTTTCTCGCATAGGTTTTAATACTGTTTCACTCATTACTCTTAAACAAGAATCAGGATCTGTTGGTAATGAAACTCCAACTCCATGTGTGAAATGGTGAACGATATGTAGTTCACTATCATCTATAGAATTATATGTTGATTCACTAGACATATCTTCTAATGTATCTGATGTTATGTCTATCCATAAGATAGGTATGCCCCAATTCTCAGCTAGTCTAATAATAGTCTTCATCATGATCATGTGTTGCCATTTTGCCACGCCTAAGGATTGATATAAAAAGAGTAGATCTTTCTTTTTCTCCCCAGCAATTCCTCCGAGCTCATAAGCTGCAGGAATGTAATCTATATTCTTTACGCCAACCGGGACACCTGGAACACCTACAGAAATTCCTGTAGAATTTTGTGAACCAAGCAATATTATATGTTTGGGAGGTGTTTTCCAATACTTGCTTAACTGTAAAAGATTAAAAGGCACGTTCTCTACTCTACCACCATAGGTAGATGCATTATAAAAAGGGATGCCATGTCTCTCTTCTAAAATTTTATGATATAAATCTTTGTTATGTACCCCTGGGCCTACTCCGATGCATTCCGTAGAACATAAGACCCAATCGCCATTCAAATCTTCTACTTCATAATCAGATCTGAAACCCAAAGAATCGAATTTATAAGTAACGGGATCATCGTCATCGTCATAATACTTCCACTCTGGTCCATGAATCTCCCTTGCTTTTGTGAACCAATCATATGATTCATGTAACAACCATCTATATTCTTCTTTAGGATCAGCCTGATATGATATCAAGCCATGTTTACCCAATGCTACACGTTGCACAGGATTATTATTCATTCTTAAAAACCGGTGGCCTCTTTTCATAAAATGCTGCTATGCCTTCTTCAGCATCTTCAGAGTCTAAACACATGTCCTTAGCCCAAAGAGCAAAGTCAACAGCTTCATCGTAATTAGAGTTTAATGTATGCCAAATTGCTCCCTTAGTCCCCCTTACAGCTATTGGTCCACATTCTGTGGCTATACGATGTGCATAGGCTAAAGCTCTCTCATCAGTGTCCGATCCGCCGCCATGGCATATCTGAGTACACAGTCCTACTCTCTCCAGCCACCATACATCATGTGGCTCTCCCAGAATCATAAACTCCATGGCCCTGGCATGTCCTATTCTTTGAGCTAATTTTACTTGCATTGTAACTGCATTAAATCCTAGTGTAACTTCAGGACATTTAAATACACTACGCGTATCTGCAAAAACAAAATCCCCAGCTAACATTATTCCAAAACCCTCTCCAACACAGACACCTTTAATAGACACCACAATAGGCTTTGGTGTTACCATATCACCATCTGTTATTGTGGTACCAACACTTCCATCTCTCATACCTGGAAGTAAACCTGCGACATCAAAGCCCGCAGTAAAATTTTTGGAATTGCCTGATTGTATGACGAGAACCCTAGCTTCATCATCATCTCTGTATTCAACTAGGGCGTCATTGTATCCTTGGTAAAAAGGTTTTTGTAAAATATTTAATGGACCGTCTCCGTTTATGGTTAAAACGGCTACGTGATTATCTAAATCGTATGTGACTGCTTCACTTGATGCCATAATATAAAGTTACCTAAGTTAGAAGTTCGCGAATTCAGTTCCTTCGCTGTCTGTTATTACAACACTTATATCTGCTGCTATGCATGCTGCCTTAACTACTACCATACAGGCAGCTTCGTCTGGGTACTCGGCCAAGTCTGCAATTACTGCGTCATAAGATGCTTTGTCTACTGATTCAGCAACTATCGTGAGGACTAATTCATCGTCGGACCAACGATAAGACTTGTTGACACCCGCCTCTTCAAACTTTGTTCTCCAAACCACATCATGAGCTGGATGTGAGTCCGAAATCCTAGGTAATTCCACCCCAGTACTGGGTCTAGTCATTATTGTTGTTAATTGATATGCCATTTGTGTCTCCAAAGTTATGCTGTACACTCTTATTTATAAAGAAAAGGCCTGCTAAGCAGGCCTGAATGGTTGAATAAATCTACGGGTTCCACTTATCATCGTGGACATGTAAGGCAATTAGTGCATAGTGTAGGACCTTAAGTAAGTCTGCTCTGGCATCGGATGGTTTTCCTTTCTTGCCATATCTTTGTGAATACTTTAAGATATTTCCTATACAAAATCCGGTTCCATGTCCTCCGTCAATAATAAATTCAGTTGCCTGAAACTTATCTGAGGAGTAGTGTCCGTTGCCGTATGTTGCATCGATGTAACGACGGAGCTCGTCTATGAGCTCCCCTTCGTTAAACTTATAGTCTGGACTATTCGTCGTCGTAGTCTTCATGTATCTCCTGTTCCGCTACTTCCTCAGTAAGCTCTACTGTTGGATCTACCTTGGTGTACAAATCGATGAATGCTGTTTTGGTATCATCATCGAACCTATTAACACAAAGTTGAACTGCTTTCTTTTTGTCTCCAAAAACTGCATAAGCGTTAACAATGTGCTCCAATCTACGAGTTGAAATTAGCTCATCAATAGCTCCTTCGTAATAAGTTTTTCTTATTACGTCGGACCAAGTAACTAAGTGAGTTGCAAAAGCTTCGTCTACATTGTTCACTCGTTCCATTTTCTTGATAACTATTTTCTTTTCCGTAGCCATTGTAGGGTACTCCTGCTCCACGGTGATCGCAAACCTTTCAAGGAATGCTTCATCGAGGATGTTGGCACTTATAAATTTGCCATCATCTGATCCTCGACCCTTCGTATTGGCAGTTGCCACTATGTTGAAGCCGGGAACAGGAGTTATGGTTTCGCCTGTCTTCTTGTTGAAATAGGGCTTCCCCTCAAGGATGGCTTGTAAGCACATCAACTTGTTTGAACCCCTATCAATTTCATCAAGTATGAGAACAGCGCCCCGCTTCATCGCGGTGAGGACGGGCCCTTCTCTATAGACAACGTTACCATCAATTAAAGTATTGCCACCGATTAAATCATCCTCATCAGTTTCAATACTAATGTTTATTCGTATGGCTTCTCTCTTAAGAGATGCACATACTTGTTCTACCATTGTGGTTTTACCATTACCTGATAACCCACTAATGTATATTGGATAAAACAAGTTACCTTGTAATATCTTCTTTAAATCTTTGTAAAAGCCAAACGGTACGTAGGTTTTATCCTTGGGTACAATTAAGTTATCGACTTGAACCTTAAGTTTAGCTTGGACAAGCTCTGCTGGGAGCTGTGTTTCAACCACTTCAAGTGGAACTCTAGGAGCTGCCATTGGAAATGTTTGGACTGCCAAACCTGAGCCTTGAAACATGGGCGCTAAATTATACACACCTCTGTCTACTTTAAAGGTTGGTTTGTTAATAAGCCATGCTGGGAAACCAAGTCCTATGCTAGTGGCTATTTCGATGATTTGTTTACGGGTAAAAACACCTGTGCCATTGTCCTTGGCTTCTAGTGCCTCCTGTAATCTTTCTCTATCAACTTGTTTCATATTAAAGTCCTCACTTGTTTAATTTATACTACTATTATGCACTCTTTCGAACCATAAGTCAAGCATTAATGTTAATCTTTTTAGGGGCTGTGAGGGGGCTGTGTGAGGGTTATTCTAGGGTATGCCTGTGTGTACCCTGCCTCAGTTAAACCCCTTACAGGGGTGCTAGTAGCGCCGTTTTTGGTGTATATTGTCATCTATGCTACTAACTCTATGATTTTGTTAAGGAATAACCTTTGATTTGTTTTTCCTTTGTTAAAAGCTCTAAATCCTCTCATCAAATCGCCCTTTTTATTGGATTTTACTGACAATTCCATGTCCTCAATTTTAAGATCTTCGGCTCCTTTAATTAAGAACCTTTGATCGAATCCATATTTGTCTTCAACTAACATAAACTTATTCTTTAAGCAATCTTTCCATTCTTTAGAGCTCCACTCATGTGAAACGTAATAATAATTATCCTGTTCTTCTCCGTCCATCCATGCATTTCTCTTGAACTCCGTCCAAAAATGTGCTTTCTTACCATCAATTATGTGGAAGTTAATCATTCTGGAACCTGTAGTTTGTTGGTACCACTCTAACAATGTTGGAGTGGCCACGTCGTTTCTTGACATACGTTCCTGTTTTGCATCAAGAACTATTGTTGCACTACCATCTACAATTGCTACTTTTTCGTCATAAATACTTTTGCATCTTGGGTCCATAGGGTCGCCTTTGTAATCTATAGAGGTTACATAAGACAAAGCGTCTGTTGCTCCACCATCTGTTAAAAATATTGTACTTAATATTTCAACGTTATATTTCTTTCTAAATATTTTTGCTACGTCTTTACCAACAATAATGCAGGAGTTAAGTGGTGTGCTACCTAAAGCAAAATGTCTGTTCTTAATGTAACCCCAATACTCATTGTCGCCATAGTCACTGTAATATCTTCTGTGATTCCAGCCACATTTCATAATGGTCAAATACTTCATTGCGTTTAAGTATTGGTTCTTTGAACACAATGAGGACAACATGTGGACCAAGCAAAAAGTGCTGGAGTCAATTATCATCTCTCCTTCTTCGAAGGCGCCTTTTGCTAAGGCTTCACGTTGCTTGGTGTACCAGTGATCTGCAAACTCTTCTGATGTTTTGCCTTTGTGGCCGGCTGTGCTAAAACCATATACATCAAATGGAATGTTGACTTTCCTACAAAATGCTGCCACTGTCATCATTTGATCTACTGTTCCTGGCATATTTTTGAACATACTTCCTGATAAGTCTACGAACATTAGGATGCCATGGTTTTTACCATCAGGTACCATTACTGATCTTTGGAACAAATCCTCTGTCAATTTGTATGCCCAAAGCATATTCTCATTTAACTTGCCAGTCTTGGCTGTTGAAGTTTTCTTATAAGCAACTGCTGCTTTTCTAAGTTCAAATTGTTGTGCCATACTATTAATAATGGGAGCGTTTATTCTGTTCCACTTCTCATAAGCCTTTGTGGCTATGTCATATACTTCACTGTTGGAATAAACCTTCGCATCGCGAAAGGATACGCCCGGGCTGGTGAGCTCAATGGAGGTTTCCCAATCATATAGTTCATTCATTGGGACTATAAAATCTTTGACATTTATTTTTGGAGCCTTAACATATATTAAACTGGCTTGATCTTGGTCTACTAATGATTTCTCATTGGACCTAAAAGAGTTATCAGTAAATGATTCACCACTATCTAAAGCTTCTTGAAGCTTGCCTAGTTTTTCTTTAAGTTTTTGGTCCTCTCTTTTCTGTTCAGCTAATTCTCTTTTAGCATCTTCATCAGCTTGTCTCTCTTCAGGAGATTGATCTAACCATTTTTCGTAGTCTTCTTTTTCTTTCCTTTCCCTTTCCTCTTCTTCAGCTTGTTCTCTGGCTTCATCCAGTTCATCTTCGTTATCGTCTTCGCCCTCATCAGGATCTCCTACATCGCCAAAACTGTCTGACTCTTGACCACCAACATCATCACCATCCATTGACTCCGTTTCCTGATCGCCTGGTTCCAAATCCTCACCATCAAGATCCATTTTGAACCTTTGAGGCATCATCGAATCAATCATTGATTCAAGTTCTTCTTCCTTGTCTTCCATGTCCTTCTGATTGGCTTCAAACAATTCATTGGCTAAACGTTCAACGTCTTCCCAAGTTTCAGCTTTGTAAATTCTACCTACTAAATCTTTTTCTTCTTCCTTAAATACGACACCCATCATGTGGCCTACTTTATAATGTAAGTTCACTCTATCAATTAATGGGAGTTTGTTGATGTCTATACCTTTTATTCCAAAAAAGTCTCCATCAATCAATTCTTTGTAGCCTTTATAAAAACTGCTAACTAATCCAGGATATCTAAGTTTAACCTTACGTTCAATCCTTACGTCTTCAACTACATTAAGAAAGTTTTTCTTGGCTTTGTCATTACATACTGCGTCGTGCCACCCTTCTGCAGGTGTTTCATGAGCATGTCCTACTTCGTGTCCTATGAACAAGTCATAGAGATCAGGAGACATTTTCTTCCAGAGCGGAAGGTATAAAATTCTAGCCGTTACATCAAATGCTGCTGTTTTGGCTTTAGGATCATGTACTATCGAAATGTTTTCTGTTGCTAAACATTTTGCTAGTATTGATTTGGATTCTATTTGGTTCACGAATTAAGTCCTCACTTATTTAATTTATACTACTATGATAGCCCCTTTGGAACCATAAGTCAAGCGGTATTTCAAAAGAGTGACACTCTTTTGGCTAAAATCAAGGACTTACAACGCTAATTCAAAAGATATGAGGAACCCACGTTATTTAAGGGTAATTAACCCTCCATATAGCATATATGGATTAGGGCAGTGAGGAATCCAATACTGTTGGCGTATTTGGCCAGGCAATGCTGGTAGGTATCCCTTCCGTGATCTGGTACACGGTGGGCCCAGTCCCCCAATCACAGATTGAGAGTGTATATAACGATTGTTCACGACGCTATTACTGTTACTCTTACCGATCAGTGTTAGAACTAGCGTTCCATCAGGGGCTATAAATGTAACATCGTATAGAGTCAAGTCTATATAACTTGCTGAACCTGGTAATTCCATTTTATTTTTACCTACGTGATCACCTATAAGGTAACCTGCTAATACTCCTAGTATTACCTCTTCAGGACCGGCAGCTTTTGCCGTTGTTGAAAACATTATTAGTGCAGTAGCTAATGCGCCTAGTGCAAACCATTTCACTCTACTTAGATATTTCATCTTATTCCTCCGACGAACAAGCGAGCCTTGACCGGCGACTCATTTCTCTTAGATTTACTTTCCTGGGTGTCCCTTTACTTTTTTTCTTTGCCTGTTTGTTTCTTTTTTCTAATCTTTTCTTAACCTCTGTTGGGTCCATCCAAAAGTCTTTTCCATCTATCATATCTTTTATTTCTTTTAACTCTAAAAATCCTGTGTAAACCGAATTAAATAAATGTCTAGCCCACTTATCATCTGCAATTGCAGAAGCTAATTGTTCGTTTCCTTTGCCCCAATTACCTGAACTGTAAGTATGGAACAAGAAGTGACTGTGTTCTGAGACTTCACATACATCTGCACATAAAAATATAAGAGTGGCCGCTGACATACACATACCTTCAACAGATGCTATAACAGTTGCTGGGCTTTCAGCCATTGTTCTCATCAATTGAATTGCTGAAAATATATCTCCGCCGTTAGAATTTATATGTATTACGACTGCATCGTTTTCAGTTGCATTTCTCATCAACTGATTCCAAGCTGTATATTCTTTTGCTTCTTTTATATCGCCTGAGATATAGAAGTCTAATACACGAGCAATAGGCTTTTCATAAACATCATTAATGCCGGGTTGGGGTATTTGTATTGGTTTAGATTCGCTCATAAGATCTTGTTACTGCCTTTATCTTTTCAATTTGTTTTTCAATGATTGCCGTTCTATTAGGCCAATGGATGTATTCCTTTTCAGGATTCTTTTGTAAATTGTAAAGTAGAGGTAGTACAAGATCTTCTACATCACGAAGTTTGGTTGCTACATCAGATTCTATTAGTGATCTGTGTTCTTGGTTGCCAGAACTCTCTGCATTTAAAATTTTACCTTCTAGTTCTTTCAACATATTTATTATTTTATCTTGATTGTCAATAGAAGGCGCGACCGGTTGATCAGGTGCCTCGGAAGGTATCTCATCTACAGCGGTAAAACCAAAATCAAAATCGTTTGCCATATTTCTCTCCTTCTAACTATTTATGTAAGTTAGAGCTAACCCTTGTTCCTTTGGTGTTTCTTAACCTTCTTCTGTAAGGCTTTAAAGGCACGTTCTAATTTAATTTGAGACACCCTCATGGTAAAATTTTGTCCTAACATGTGATCAAACTCGTGCAATATTACACGAGCTGAAACTCCTTGGTACTCTTCTACCAACTCTTCGCCTTCTTCGTCCCAGTATTGTATGGCACATTTTTTTGGTCTTTTAACCATTAAGTATAGGCCAGGGAAAGATAAACAACCTTCTTTAATAGATTCCTGCTCTTCTCCTACTCCTATTATTTTAGGATTAATAAAAATCTTTTCAAACTTGGTAGCTTTAGCTCCCATTACAAAGCAAGCTGCGTTTATACCTACTTGATTAGCAGACAAACCAACGCCGCCATCTCGGTACATCACCTTGAGTAGTCTTTCTTTTATTTCTTTAGGATCTAACCCACCATGTTCGTTCATATCTTCGAAACGAAACGGTGCCGGAACCCTCCGTAAAAAGGGATCATTAAACTTTAGTAGTTCTAACTCGTCTGCTGTTCTAATTTCTGCGGACTTATATCTTTCTATCCCGTTCCCATCTAAAAGATTTGACTCAATACCCTTGGCCATTTCTAATTCATCAGACTCATCATGCTCTGTTGGATGTGAACGAATTATAGGTTCTAATTCATCCTGCATCTGTTCCGATACAGACATAGGTTTCATCTCATCTAGCGGAATCTTGGGCGTCGAGCTTGTCGATTGTATCTTGTTCATATGTTATTAACAACTCCTCTCCTGCTTTAACTGTTTCCTTAGTCCAAAAATGTGTCCTGGGCCCGTCAGTGTCTGAGATTACGTTTGACGTTTCACTATGATTTACAAAGCCTCCTAGTGGAGTTCGTTGCCAATACTTAGTGCCCCAAACTTTACCATCCCAATCGTGCATTACAAACACATGAGACAAACCTAAGTCTGTACCTTGTGGTATGTCTTCTTTTGCAAACAATCCTTGTCCATGGACATCACTGTCCCCTATCCGTAAACTAGACAGTAAAGGCCTGTAACTATTCTCATCAAATGCCACTGTCCTTGCCGCATCGGCTACCATTTCTCCCATTATCCTGCTCCTTGTTGTAGTATTTTTTGTAGTTCACTAAACCCACCTATGGGTTTATCGTTTATGAATACCTGAGGAAAAGTTTTTGCCTCCGGTACCAATTCAAATAATTCTTCTGCTGTGTAATCCGCATCTAATAACTTGTATTCGTATTCTAAATTTAATCGTTCACATAAAGCCGTTGCGCTTCTGCAAAAACCACATCTTGGTTTTCCATATATTACTATCATACTATTACACTATAATTTTGTTTCTTCACGAACCTAACTACTGATCTAAATTTATCAAATAGTTGATCCCCCTTGTGAGATATTACGAATACGTTGGTATCGTTTCCAATAGTTTCTAATAACTGCATAACATATTGGGTTCCGTCTGTGTCTAACGAACTATCAAACACCTCATCTAATAATAAGATATTTGTACTAGCGCTATTCTTCATCTTGGCTATTGTTCTCCAAGTAAATACTAACGCTAAGTCTATTCTTTGTTTCTCTCCTTCACTAAACGATGCGTAACTAAATTTATCTCTGAACCTGGATTTAATTATTTCTTTAAACGTTTCATCTAAATCAAACTGAACAAAAAAGTCCATGGATGCTAAGTATTTATTAACTAATTTGTTGATTAATGGCAAATAGGCTTTAATGATCTTAGTCTTAATACCAGAATCTTTTAGTAAATTCTGAGCAGCCAAGTAATAGTGTCCTTGTTCTGTTAATTCTATTTTGTTTTGTTGTTTACCTATGGCATCTCTTGCTAATGTTTTTAATTTTGTTCGTTCTTTTGTAATGTCTCCTACTTTACCTTGAGTATCAGCTAATTCTAATTGTAATCGTTGTAATATTCTTTGTTGTGTAATACATTCATTGTTGTGATCCATTATCTGTTGGTCTAATTCAAGTACCTTTTCAACAAGAACTTCTACTTCAATATACTTTTCTTCCAATTCATCTAAGGCTATTTGTAATTCATCAATCTTTTCTTTATCCCTGGCCGTCATCACTTCCTTGTGATCATGAGCAATCCCTTGCTGACACGTTGGGCATTCGTCGTTATCATGAAAGAAGTCTAAGTCTTTTCTGTGGGCGTTGATTTGGTGTGTGAATTTTCGTTTAAATTCTTCGAGTCTTCCTTTCTTTTCCTGGACATTTCCCATTGCCGTCTTCTCGATTGTTGTACTCTTCGCAAGCTCCTTCGCCGTCTCGATTGCATCTTCTGCCTCCTTAATTATTAAGGCTATTGACTCTACTCTAGACTTTTTATCATCTTCTAATGTCTTTATATATGAGTCTTGAAGAGTTGCCTTTTGTTTAGCTAAATCTATAGCACTTTCTAATATTCTAATTTCATTTTCTAAAAGTGTTATTTTATCTTTAAGCACTTTATTCATGGAAGTAAATATAGTAATGTCTAATATATCTTCTATAATTTCTCGCCTAGCCCCTAAATGTAATTGCATAAAAGGAGTAAATGATGAACTACCTAACATCACAATCTGTGTGAATGATTTGTAGTTAAGTTTTAATATGTTTTCTTCTAAATACTTTTGAGAATCTCTTATGTTGGCATCTTTATCCAACTTGATCCCATTTACTTCTATCTCAAATACCTTAGGCAATTCACCACGACGTATCAAATAGTTTCTCCTACCAATAGCAAAATTAATTTCAACCATTAGTTTCTTTCTATTGATTGAATTAACTAACTGTGGTTTAGATATATTTCTAAATGGCTTATTGAATAGGGCAAAGGTTAATGCATCTAACATTGTAGATTTACCACTACCATTCTCTCCAATAATTAGTGTACTGGGAGACTTATCAAATTGTATTTCTGTCCAGGCGTTACCTGTCGATAGGAGATTTTTCCATCTTATATTTTTAAAGTGTATCATGGAGTGTCTTGAGCTTCAATGTAAAGGCTTTGTAATAGATTTTTGATCCTCTGTTTAGATAAGTCTGTTTCTACAGCGTCAACGTATTCTTTTAATAGCGTCATGGTATCTTCTAAATTTACATCTTCACCTATAGCTTCGTCCTCAAACTCTGAGAAGTCTTCTATAATTTTTAGATCAATTAGCTCACATTGATATAGTTTGTCTACAAAGTGATCAAACCTTTTGAAGTCTGTCTTCTTACTTACAATAAGTTTTACAACACCACCAGTAACACTATCAAAATCAAAATTGCTGATGTCATTAACACCTTCAAAATGGGAGTCGTCGTAATAGACCTTATGAAAGATTCTAAATGGGTTGTCGTGATACTCCAAAGCTCGATTACTCGTGTCGTAAATAGCGAACCCTCTGGGGTCTTTGTAGTCGCTCCAAGTAATTTCATAAGGGTTTCCCATATATGTAACGTTGCCTCTACTATGGCGATGATGAAAGTGCCCACTAACAACAAGATCAAATTCACTAAAAATATCAGCGTCCATCCCGTAAAGGTTAAGCATTCCAGGAACCATAAGAAAACCTGTGAGTTCCAAGTGCGAGAAGCAAGTCTTTGCATCTGTTGTTTTAATTGTTTCCATTGCGTCATCATAATTATCCGTACATATCCATGGTAAAAATAATACCTTCTCCCTATCAAGCTGTACCACTGTGGGTTCTTCGTATATTGTTAAGTTATCATATTCTCCTAACAATAAGCTAGGAGAGTTTACTTCATTAGTATTTTTAAAATAAGTATCATGATTGCCAGGTATCATATGTATTTCAATACCTAAATCACGCGCCCTATTGAAAAAATACTTCTTACAAGACTGAAGTATATTATAATTAATATACTTTCGTCTATCAAACACATCACCTAAATGACATATTGTTTTTATCCCTTCCTTTTCTAAGTAAGGAAAGAAAAATTCTTCATAAAATTTAGCAAAGAATTTATCAAAGGCTAAATTGTCTGACCTGGCACCAAAGTGAGTATCCGTGATTAAGGCGACTCTCATAGTTAGCCCTCGTATATCGCTGAGTTGGCTCCGTGTTCTCTTACTTCACAAGAGACACAGTACGTTCGCCCTCCTGTCATCTCATTTACTAAGTTATCAGCAAAGTGGAAGGCATGTTCTGCAAACTTTTCACAACCTACACCATTCACTACCACCACCTCTGCTAATCCTTCATCTTCTAGTGTTAATATTCTTTTAATTTCAGGATCGTTTTTAGCTACTACAAGTTTATGATCAAAATTTTCTTTTAACCATTCTTTTAATTCAACAAGGCCGCCAAAATCTACTACCCAATCTCTATCATCTAATTGTTCACACCCAAACTTAAAACAAAAAGACAATGCGTAACCATGTAATAAATTACAATGACTAACTGCTAATGGCTGTCGGTAAACTGTTGACAGTCCTGTCTCATGTCCGTATGTTTTTGTTGAATAATATTTAAATTCTCTCATTTAAGCTCCTGGTATAAATTTGTTGCTGAGAAGTAATGCTTCTCTAATTTGTCTCTATTAGTATTTAATGCCGTTTGAATCTCATTGCTGTTCTGGTTCTCCATTAAATACCTAATTCTATTTTTTAAATTCTCTATATTGTCACTATAGTTTTCCCAACTCTCGGTCCAGACTGAAGGGTATTTGAACACATCATCATACATTTCCATATATGAAAGTCTATTTGGTACAAAAGGTACCCCGCCTGTCCTCATAATTTCGTAACAAGATATGCCTAATGTCTCTTGTAAGTTTGCACTAAACACCATCTTTGCTTGCCCTAACAACATATGATAATCTGGTTTCTTTAGATCAAACTCCGCACAATTTACAAAATCATACTCAGGTAGTTCAGCTTCTAAGTCTTTAAATATATTTAACTGTTTTTCAGGTGCATTTCTGTGTGGAAATAATATTAAGTCTTGTTTCTCAACACCTATAGTATCTCTCTCAATAACAGGACCTAAATATTCCATCGGCCAACCTGATCTAACCATTTTACTCTGTAAATATTCTTGTTGGCCAGGTTCAGGTGCCATAACACTAGCAAACATACCTATATGAAATTGACTAGCAAAATAATTTTTGGTATAAGCATCGAACATTGCTAGCTCTGTATATCTTACCCAAGGAACAGGTCCTATTTTTCTGCCTAAGAAATCATTTACATCATAACTTCCTGCGTGCCATAGGCCATGTGTTGTAACCTTGTAACCCAATAAATCTATCATATATTTTAAATTTAAAACACCTGGGTGCCAGGCATCAGCAAATACAAAATGATCTCCATCTTGTATCTTACCTTCTGCAAAGAATTGTGATAATATTTTGGTTTGTTCTGACTTGTATATATTAGTAGTGGCAAAATCTAAAAATGATCCAGAGGAAACATCAGACTCTATAACAGGTCCTTCTATAACTGTAATGTCCTGACCGGTTTCGTCTGCTATTGACTGTGGAAATTCTGTTTTCCACTGTGAGGTATATCGTGTCTCAACATACTCAAGATCAATTAAATAAATCATTCTGTACTATTGCCCCATTTTCATTATCCTCATACACCTCTACTTGCGCTGCTCGATTTGGATAACACTCTTCTATATAATTTATAAGACCTTCAGCCATCATCTCACATGACTGGTAGTCTAGTTTTAGGAATTTTTCTGTGTACAAAGCCTCTAACTCTCTTTTAAATAAAATGAATTCTACTTCCCTGTTGCTGTGCAAAACTTCTAATGTAACGTAGAAGTGAAAGATATGTCTGTGTGGGTATTGTAAAAACTCCACGCCAGGTACATCTTTTGCATCAGGCCATTTGTGTATACCTTCTTTCTGAAAACTAACTTTAATAAACTTTTTCATTCAAACATTTCCTCTAAACTAATTGGCATTTCTTTGGCGACTGCCATGGACTTCATAGAGCCACCCAAATATTGATTTGTTTCCCACGCTGTATAATCATCTTTATCTCTAACGTTATAGAGGTTCCTAAACTGTCCATCAAGTCTCATCTTACGAGTAAACTGTAAAAGGGCGTCCTTATCTAACAACATCTGTTCTAGGTGTTGCATAAAGTTTCTAATAGACATTAGTATAAAAGCGGTTCTAACATACATCCACTTGTTTAAATCTCCGTATTCTTCTTTCGCTTTCATACTAGGGGTGTTTAATAAGTGATAAAATTCGTCTAATTCTACGCCCAAATTGATCGTTTCCATACAGTTTTGATACATTTCGCGATACAAATTAGACATCTGTCTATTAAACTTCCTTGTGCCTTGTCCCATGTAGTATAACCCTGTCTCAACCGCCCTGCTGTGTGTAGTAGAGTCATATGATATCTCTACATTATCATACAAACCATTCTGACAAAAGACTAGGTAAGGAACTATACGTCTTATAGAACCCACACCTAATATATGTAAGTGCATCTTATCTCGTGGCCAAGTCTTCGCTACTTCTGATGCTATAAACGCTCTTTTTACATCTTCCAAAGGACCTGTTCCGAGAGCTGCTGCTCCCATTGCCACACCACCAATCCTGCTATGCCATTCACTAGGTATCTCCTCCATTAAACATTCATACCATCTTAAATAAGTATCTACATCGTTACCTTGTAGGATAATATATGGTTCACAGCTACTATCTTCTTCTTCAAAAATTTCTAGTTGCCTTTTAACATTGCGGCCTGTCTTCCTCGCAAGCTCTTCATAGTTCTCAAAATCAAAGAACCTTTGTTTAACATCATTCCTATCTGAGCGTTCTCCTGTTAGTATTACAGGTATCTCATCAAAACACATACCAACATCGGCTCCCTTAGCCTGGTTCCTATATACTTTTTCTTTTAATTCATCTGTAATTGTTATTCCTTGAGTAACAATTTGAAGTCCACCTGAGTCTGCATGTATGCTATGAGCTGCATCATGATATGGTTTGAATCTCTCACCAAAAGAATGTTCTGTATGTGCATTATAAAGTAACGAAAACTTATGGCTGAATTGATCTTGTACTAATTTCTTTATTAGCATAGACACAATGCCTGTATTCGTTTCATCAAAGGCAATATTAGGATTACTCAAACGCATGTAAGAGGTTCCTGATACTACATAATCTAAGATGTGCTTCATGTTTTTAAAATTTCTATAAGAATTTCTGCTTCAGCTTTAGCATCATCTAAAGCGTTGTGGTTATTTGCTTTGGGTAACCGTTTGTCAAGTACGTTCATTAAAGTTCTTAAACAAAAAATATCCCAGAACTTCCAAGGGAATTTGTCTCTGGCATCTCTATTAGCATTCCAACCTGATAACGTCATAGCAGTTTCCATAATAACGACATCAAAATTGGCACCTAGTCCCCATATTTTACCTTCTTTAAAAAATGTAACGAATTTATCTAATGCCTCATCTAATGGTACAGGATCTACTGTCAGTGCTTGTCTCGCTTCCTTGTCTTGTTGCGCCCACCACTCTACTGTTAGTGGATCTATATGTAGTCCTGCCTCTTTGCATGTCTTAGCATCTACATTTATATAGAACTCATCTACTATTTCTAAATTCTCAATTGCTACTGCACCTATTGATACAATAGCTGCGTTAGATCTAGTTGACAATGTCTCTAAATCTAATACTACTTGCCTACTATAAATATCCACTGTTCATTTCCTGTAATTTTATATTGTCCATGAACTCTTGTTTTAATGAAGGGTTCGTTTTAAGTTCGCCTTTTAAAACCGTTGTCTGTGTGCTACTGTTACTAGATCTAATACCTCTATTCTCACAACACCCATGTCTTGCTTTAATGTAAACACCTACTGCTTTAGACTTTGTAAGTTTCTCAATTCTATATGCTATCATTTCACATAACTCTTCTTGTAAGTGGCCGCGTGATGCTAAATGCTGTGCTACTCTAGTATATTTAGACAGTCCAATAACTTCTTCTCCTGGCATACATGCTACATAACATACACCATTCACTGGTTGGTGGTGGTGTGAACAC
>Ga0209554_1001316_pt1 | contig 18966 bp, 21 predicted proteins | sample MarorgKNORR_S2LV_5_FD_188221 | JGI IMG/M metagenome (GOLD analysis project Ga0209554, IMG submission 188221) | Marine microbial communities from the Southern Atlantic Ocean, analyzing organic carbon cycling - Bottom_A/KNORR_S2/LV (SPAdes) (version 2) | ecosystem: Environmental > Aquatic > Marine...
ATAGGTGGACCAACTGTACCTATTTTATTAAATTCAGGTCTATTACAACTAACAGTAGGGGAGGTTTCTGTTAAACCATATCCTTGTAAAATTTTTATTCCAATTGCTTCAAAAAAAATATTAATGTCGTAGCTTAATGCACCACCTCCAGAAATGAAAAATTTTAAATTTTTTCCAAAAATTTTTTTTATTTTATTATCAATTATAATTTTAAAAAAAAATTTAAAAAAACGTGTTATGAGTAAGAATTTTTTTTGATTTAAATAAATTTTTTTTCCTAAACTTAAATTTATATTAAAAATTTTTTCTAATATTTTATTTTTAGAAAAGTTATTTAATATTTTCTTATAAATAGCTTCGTAGAACCTTGGAACAGCAGCAATATAAGTTGGATTAACTTCTTTAAAATTAGTAAATAGTTTATCCATATTTTCTGCATAGAAAATTTCACTTGATGTAAGTAATGGCATAAATTGTCCAGCAGTATGTTCATAGGAATGAGATAAAGGTAAAAAAGAAATATATCTTTCATTATTAAAATTTATATTTTTAAAAATATCCAAAGATCCAATTAAATTTGAACATATTGATTTATGAGTTAAAATTACTCCTTTTGGGATCCCGCTGGTTCCAGAAGTATAAATAATACAGGCAGGGTCATCTTCAATTATTTTTATTTTTATATTTTCTTCTTTTATATTATCTTTCCATATATCTTCTAGAAAAATTATGTTTTCATTTGCACCATGACTTATTTTTTCATAAGAAAAAATATTTTTAATTTGCTTATTATTTTTTATTGCAGGTAAAAAGTTTAAAAATAATTTTTTATTTGAAATAAATACCATTTTTGCTTGGCTATCTTTTATTAAGTATTCATAATCTTTTTTTGTATAAGTAGTATATGCGGGAACAGTTATACCTCCTGTAAGCATTATGGCAAAATCAGTAATAAACCAATTCGGATTGTTTTCTGAAATAATTATAACCTTGTCTCCTTTTTTAATTCCTAACTGAATAAGCTTGGATGAAAGCAATAAAATTCTTTTTCTTACAATTTTCCAAGAATATGATTTGTATTGATTATTTATTTTGTACCAAAGGAGAGGTTTATCTAATTGCTTCTTTGCTTCTTCGAAAAATAATTCCGGTAATGTTTTCCAGTTAAATTTTTTTTTATCATTTATCATATCAGAAATTGATATTTAAATTGTTTTATATATTTTATTATCAATTGTATATTTTAGAATTATAAATAAATTGAACAATATTTTAGATAAAGATAAGTTCTCAAAAAGAGCAAGTAGATATATTCAATTAACTGGTCAAGTTGGAGGATTGTTAACAAAATTAGGGGCTAATAGATTTTTAGGTGTAAATATTGATAAGGATAAACATGCCTTAAATTTAAAAAAAGATTTAGGAGAAATTAAAGGCCCTTTCATGAAAATAGCACAATTTATTTCAATGATACCAGATGCTTTGCCTATAGAGTATTCAAATCAATTAATGCAATTGCAATCACACGCTCCTTCAATGGGTGAATTGTTTGTTAAAAGAAGAATGGAAAATGAATTAGGAGAAAATTGGAAAAATTTTTTTTTAGACTTTAATACTTCTGCATCGTACGCAGCTTCGCTTGGACAGGTTCATAAGGCAAAACTAAAAAATGGAGATTTAGTTGCATGTAAACTTCAATATCCAGATATGCAATCAGCAGTAAATGTTGATTTAAACCAATTTCGAATAATTTTAAATTTATTTGAAAAATATAATAAAGCTATTAAAACAAAAAAAATCTTTTTAGAAATAAAAGATCGTTTAGTTGAAGAAATTGATTATGAAAATGAAATAAATAATATCAAAATTTTTAAAAAAATTTTTGAATTTAATAAATTTGTGAATATTCCAAAGATTTATAGAAATTGTTCAACAAAGAGATTAATCACAATGAGCTGGCTTGAAGGCCTATCATTAGACGAAATGCTTAGGTATTCAAAAAATAAAAAGAATTTATCTGAAAGAATAGCTACTAATATTTTTAATACATGGTATATGCCATTTTACAAATTTTGCGTTATTCATGGAGACCCACATTTTGGTAATTATTCTTTTAAAAAAAATGGAGATATAAATTTGTTTGATTTTGGTTGTGTAAGATTTTTTCCTATTAAATTTGTTAAAGCTGTTTTGAATTTATACTATGCACTTGAAAAAAAAGATGAAGATTTAATGGTTGAAGCTTATAAAACTTGGGGTTTTAAAAAAATTAATAAAAAATTAATTAAAGTTTTAAATTTATGGGCTTCTTATATATATGGGCCATTACTAGAAGATAAAAAAAGATTGATCCAAGGAGAAAAAAAAAAAGGTTATGGATTTGATATAGTTAATAACGTTTATAAAGAATTAAGAAAAATAGGCGGAGTTGAGCCTCCAAAGGAGTTTGTTTTTATGGATAGAGCAGCCATAGGAATGGGATCATTATTTATGAAGCTTGATGTCAAGCTAAACTGGCATAACTTATTTAAAAATTTGATTAAGGATTTTGATGAACTAAGAATATTAAAGGAAAGAAATAAAATAATAAATTAATATCTTCTTTGGAATTTTCTTTTTCTTCTCTGAACTTCAGATGCAATCCTTTTTTTTTTTACCGAAGGTTTTTCATAATGTCTTCTTAACTTCATTTCTTTGAAGAGACCTTCTTGTTGCATTTTTTTTTTAAGAATTTTTAATGCAATTTCTAGATTATTATCTCTGATAAATATTTGTACTATTTTATTTTACCTTTACTTTTATTATTTAAATTAATAATTAATTTGATAAGAGAATATGAATAAATAAACAAAATTCAATTATTTTTTATAAAAAAATGAATAATCAGGTTAAAAAAAAATTAAAAGAGACTATTAGTCAATTTTTATAAAGGATCTTTTCTTATTTTATCGCTTTGTTTTTTTCTGAAGTCTTTTAATCTATTTGCTACATCTTTATCTTCAATTCCAATAATAGAAGCTGCAAGTAACCCAGCATTTTTTGAACCAGGTTTTCCTATTGCTAATGTTCCAACAGGTATTCCAGCAGGCATTTGAACAATTGATAACAAACTATCAATTCCTTTTAAACTTTTACTCTCAATAGGGACTCCTAAAACTGGTAGATGTGTATATGCTGCTATACATCCTGGTAATGCCGCAGCACCGCCAGCCCCGGCAATAAATAATTTAATTCCTTTTTTTTCTGCATTTAAACAATATTCTCTTAACCTATCAGGAGTTCTATGAGCAGAAATTACAAGAGACTCACTTTTGATTTTTAATTTATCAAGAATATCTGAAGCATGCTTCATTTCTTCTGCATCAGACTCACTACCCATTATTATTGCTACTTTTATATTACTCATATTGATTATATATTTTCTAATTCACCATCTTCATCATTTTTCTTTTCATAAGAAACTTCTTCAAATATCATCTGTTACAATTTCACCTTTTTTTTTGTGTTTTTCTGATATTTTATTTAAATCTTTTTCACTACAAAAACCTAAATTTTTAGGATCTTTTGTAATAATATTTTCATAATTCCAATGACTTTTATTTCTTATTGAATCCACAGTATTTTTAGTTGTTCGTATAAGACTACAAATTTCATTATCAGTAATAGTTGGAAATTCTTTTAATAACCATTTAATTGCACTTGGCCTTTCTTGTCTTTTGGCTATTGGAGTGTATTTTGCACCTTTAGCCATTTTTTTTGGCTTTGGCAATTCACTTTTATTTAATTTTAATTTTAGTTTAGAATTTTTTTCGCATTTTTTTATTTCATCAATAGTTAAAATTTTATTATTAATTGGATTTATTCCAGGCATTTTATTTACAACTTCTTCATTTGCTATTGACTCAATTTCTAAAATATGCAATTCACAAAAGTTTGATATTTGGCTAAAGGTAAGAGAAGTATTTTCTAATAACCAAACGGCTGTAGCTTTCGGCATCAAAATTTTTGCCATTTTTATTATTTAAGATTTAAATGATTATTGATTTTAAAATATATTAAATAGTTAATGCAATTTTACCAAAATGCAATCCTTTATCCATATAAATATGGGCATCTTTTACTTTATTTAGTGGAAAAGTTTTACATAAAATTGGTTTTATTTTTTTTTTTTCTATTAATGGCCAAATATTTTTTTTTAAATCCTTTGCTATTTTTTCTTTTTCTTCCAAAGAACCAACTCTAAGGGTTGATCCAGTAATTACTAATCTTTTAAGCATTATCATTAGTAAATTAACATTTACAATCGAGCCTGTTAACCAACCAATGTTTATTAAAGTACCATTTCTTTTCAAAATATTAATATTTTTTTGAACATAATTTCCTCCAACAATATCTAAAATGAAATCAACACCCTGATTATTTGTTTTTTTATTAATAAATTCCTCAAAATTCGTTTTTTTTGGATTAATAGCATGATCAGCGCCAATTTTCTTACACTTAATAAGTTTTACATTTGAGCGAGTTGTTGTAAACACTTCTAAACCAAAGTTTTTAGCAAATTGTATAGCAGTTGTTCCAATACCACTTGAACCGCCATGAATTAAAATTTTTTTATTTTTTTCTATTCTACTTCTTATAAATAAATTAAACCAAACAGTAAAAAAAGTTTCCGGTATTGTTGATGCTTCTTCAAAGCTTATATTTTTTGGTATTGGAAGACATTGTTGATATGGAGCTAAACAATATTCTGAATACCCACCTCCAGATACCAATGCACAAACTTTATCTCCGATTTTAATATTTTTTGTTTTTTTCCCTATTTCAACTACTTCGCCTGATATTTCAAGCCCTAAGATATCACTAACACCTTTTGGTGGTGGATACTCTCCTTCTCTTTGTAAAATGTCAGGTTTGTTTACTCCAGCAGCTTTAACTTTGATTAATACTTCATTATTTTTTGGTTTTGGTATTGGCCTAGATCCAATGTACAATACTTCCGGACCACCCTGCTTCTTAATTTCAACTACTCTCACTTAATTATCTATTTTTTGTCTTTATTAATTTCAGGTTTGTCTTGAACTTTATTTTTTTCTACTTTTTCTTCTTTATTTTTTTTGTATTTTTTAAATCTTTTTGCAAATTTTGAAATTTGCCCCTGAGTATCAACTAATTTCTTTTCACCACCACTCCATGCAGGGTGTGATTTAGGATCAATATCTAGGTTGAGAACATCTCCTTTCCTTCCCCAAGTGGATCTTGTTTTAAATTTAGTACCATCAGTCATAACAACCTCAATTTCGTGGTAATCTGGATGAATATTTTTTTTCATAAATATAGACTATATTTTTTTTTTTTATTTTTCTTCGAATTCAATTATTACTTTATTTTCTTTATTTTTAACTTCTCCAAATGATTTAACTATTAAATTTCTTGCTGGCACACCTTCTTTCATAATAACAGATCTTATATTAATAGCTCTATCAAGTGATAATCTTCTTGAAACATCTCCAGTTTTGTTAGTTTTTGCATATGAGGTAATTTTAAAGTTTAAGTTTTTTTTATTAGTTTGATTGTTAATAAAATTTCTTATTTTTTTTACATCTTCATCTTTAATGTTTGCAGTTTCTGAGTTAAAAAAAATTTGTATTTTGTTAGGAGTTTTTTCTATTATTTTTTCAATTCTAGCAAATTTTTTTTCTATAAAATTATCAGTTTTAACTTTTTCTGTATTTATATTCTTATTTTTAATTACAACATTTTCTTTTTCTTTTTTTTTTGTTTTAGTCCTTATATCTGTTTTTATTTTAAATTTTTCTTCATTAATGTTTTGTTTTAAGTTTTCAACAATTGATAAGTTAACTTCAATATCTTCTTGGTAAAATTTCCCAATTTCAACAGGATCTATAGCTAATGAAAAATTAGAAAGAAAAATACATGTTATTACAAAAAAAATTAGTTTAAGTTTTCTTATTATTGATTTCATATTTATGTTATTAACTTAATTGTTAATTCATCAACTAAATTATTATTACATGCATATATATTTCCTGTATATAAATAATTTTCATTTTTATTAATATTTCCTACATAGCCTCCAGCCTCTTTTACTATAAGCGCACCAGCTGCTATGTCCCATGTTTTTAAGTTAAATTCCCAAAATGCATCATATCTACCTGCAGCTACATATGCTAAATCTAGTGCTGCTGCCCCGTATCTGCGAATTCCTGAAGAGCTTTTCATTATATTTTCTAAAATTTTTAAGTAATTTTTGTGTGAACTTTCCATACCTTTCCAAGGTATTCCAGTTGAAACTAAAGAATCTTTAAGCTGACTTCTTGCAGAAACTCTTATTCTTTTACCATTAAGAAAAGCACCAATACCTTTTTCTGCCCAAAATAATTCATCTTTTATGGGATCATAAATAATTCCTGAAATTATTTCTTTTTTTACCATTAATGCCATAGAAATTGCAAAATGGGGCAAACCATGAAGAAAATTTAATGTTCCATCTAATGGGTCAATAATCCACATTTTTTCATGTTTATTCAAATTAGTTTCTGAGTTTGTTTCTTCTGACATTATTTCTATTTTTGGATATCCTTTTTGTAATATTTTTATAATTGCTTTTTCTGAACTCAAATCAGCAGATGTTACAAAATCACCAATCCCCTTTTTTGAAACTTGCAGATTTTCAACTTCTCTAAAATCTTTTATTAAAATATTTCCAGCTTTATAAGCTGCTTTTGTCATGATATTTATTATTGGTGTTTTTAAAGTCATATGTTCTATGAAATATATTTTTTTTACTTAACTTTTTCTACATAAGAGTTATTTGATGTTTTTACTACTATTTTCATGCCTTTTTCAATGTGAAGCGGTACCATTACTTTTACACCATTTTCAAGAATTGCTGGTTTAAGGCCTGAGGTTGCTGTTTGATTTTTGATTACAGCTTCTGCTTCTTTAATTTTTAAAGTTGCTGTCTCAGGTAGCAATATATTTATAGGTTCATCATCTTTTAATTCAAGAGAAACATTAATTCCATCTTTTAAATATGGCAATGTATCAGTCATAATTTTTTCTTTATTTATACTAATTTGTTCATAGTTTTTTTGATCCATGAAAAAATACTCATCTCCGCTTGAATAAAGTAATTGAAAAGCTCTTTGTTCAAGATGTGCTTTTTCAATATTTTCATCAGATCTAAACCTTTCGTTTTTTTTAGTTCCAATATTAATATCTTTAAATTCAATTTGGATGTAAGCACCACCCTTACCAGGTTTTGTATGTTCTAATTTTAAGACTTTCCAAAGCTTATTTTCAAATTCTAGAATATTTCCAACTTTTATTTCATTTGCAGATATTTTCATATTTTTTCATTTAAAATTTTGTGAAATAAATTTACTGCTTTAATAGGTCCTTTTTCAGATTTCCAAATTCCCGAACTTACAGCAAATAAATTACATTCTGTCTTTAAAATTTTATTGCAATTTCCCAAATTTATACCTCCAACAGCAGCACATGGTAGACTAAAATTTTTTTTAAACCAGTTTATATCCTTAACTGTAGCCTTATGCTTAATTTTTTTTGTTTTAGTTTTAAAAAAAGATCCAAATGATATATAGTTAGGTTTGTAATCCATAGCTTTTTTCACAAGATCTTTTGAGTTATGACAGGTTATTCCTAAAAATTTTTTTTTTGATAAAATTCTATTAATCTTACTTTTTGATATATCTTTTTGTCCTAAATGAACACCGTCACAAAATTTTAAAAAATTTTCGCTAGCGTAGTCATTGATAAAAAATATAGTTTTATATTTTTTACAAAGTAAATTTATTTTTTTTAAAACATATAAAACCTGTATTTCTTTTTTATTTTTTAATCTTAATTGTAAAAATTTTACTTTTTTAGTTTTTAAAACTTGATCTAAAGTAATTAGGTAATTTTTTAATGGTAGTCTTTGAGTAAGTAGTTCAGGTGGAGTAATTAGATATAAAAATTTTTTTCTTTTTTTAAAAAAATTATCCATTACTTATTCATGAATTTTGAATTTTCTTCTAAACTTACATCCCATTTACCTTGACAAGCTAAAGAATTCATTTTTGCACGGTGTAAGAAAACTTTTTGAGCCATATTTTTGTTTTTACTTTTACCACCCCATGCTATAAGTGTATCTTCTTGCAAAGCTCTTCCATATGAAAAAGATAGCTTCCAAGGAGCACTTCTTAATTTATTAATCTCATTCAAAACCATGGTAGCATTTATACTACTTAGTCCACCAGATAAGAAAACAATTCCTGGCACTTCTCTTGGAACACTTTCGATTAAACATTCTAAAGTTCTTTCAGCAGTTTTATTTATATTTAATTTTTCATCACTTTTATTTCCTGGAACTATCATATTTGGTTTTAGTAAAATACCTTTTAAATCGACATTTTTTTTTTTTAAAGAAACAAAGAGTTGATTAAGTGTTTTTTTTGTTATCTCATAACATTTATCTAAATCATGATCTCCATCCATAATTACTTCTGGTTCAACAATTGGTAGCAGTTTATTATTTTGGCTTATTAAGGCATATTCAGCTAGTAATAATGAGTTTTTTTCCAAACATTCGTTTGATGGAATATTTTTTCCAATATTAATTACTGCTCTCCATTTTGTAAATTTTGCTCCATTCTCAACAAAAGGTTTTAAACGCTCATCTAATGTTTCTATACCTTTGGTATAAGTTTCAATTGAATCTTCATTAAATATTTCTAAACCTTGATCGATTTTTATTCCTGGGTAGCAATTAATATTTTCTAGTTTTTCTTTTAACGATTCGCCATTTGAATTTTTTTGGAAGAAAGTTTCTTCAAATAAAATAACACCAGATATAAACTTAGAAACACCGTTTGTTGAAAATAAAGTTTCTCTATAATTGCATCTTGTTTTTTCGTTTGATTCAACATTTATAGAATCGAATCTTTTTTTTATAGTATTTGCACTCTCATCTGCAGCTAAAATTCCTCTACCATTATCAACAATTTTTTTTGCAATATTTTCTAAATTTTCCATAGACATTAAACGTATTTTGAAATGTAATTCGTTAGATCAATTAATCGATTAGCAAAACCCCATTCATTATCATACCAAGAAACAATCCTACAAAGTTTTTTTTTAATTACTTTAGTTTGTGTTAAGTCAAAATTTGAGCTATACGGTGAGTGATTAAAATCAATCGAAACTAGGGGTTCATTGGTAATTGATAAAATATTTTTCAAATCTTTTTTTGAGGAATCAATGCATATTTTATTAATTTCATTTTCTGATGTATCTCTAGAGGTATTAAAAACAAAATCTATTAAACTCACATTTGGGGTAGGGACTCTAATAGCTGTTCCATCAAGTTTCCCTTCTAGAGATGGTATTACTAATCCTATTGCTTTTGCAGCACCTGTTTTTGTTGGTATTAAAGATGTAGCAGCTGATCTTGCTCTTCTTAAATCGCTTTTATGAAAAGTATCAACTATTCTTTGATCACCTGTATAGGAATGTATAGTTGTCATATGGCCTGCTTCTATTCCAATAGACTTATTTAAAATATTTGCAATTGGTGCTAAACAATTTGTTGTACAAGATGCATTTGAGATTATTTTATGGTTATTATTTATTTCTTTATGGTTTACTCCGTACACAACAGTAATATCTGGATTATCTGATGGCGCAGAAATAATTACTTTTTTTGCTCCAGCTTTTATATGTTGTAAGGAATCTTTTTTTGAAGTTAAAATTCCTGTGCATTCAATTACAATATTAATTTTATTTTTTTTCCATGGTAATTTAAGTGGATTTGTTTCAGAAATAATTTGAATTTTACCTAAACCAATATCAAAAGAATTTTTATCTTTTTTAATTTTTTTGTTATATGTTCCATGAATAGAATCATATTTAAATAAATGTATATTTGATTCTAAATCAGCTAAATCATTTATAATTTTTACATTTATATTTTTTGCATTTTTACTTTCTGACAAAGCTCTTAAAAAAAGTCTGCCAATTCTTCCAAAACCATTTATTGCTATATTAACCATTATTTTTTTTTACAAATCCTTAATGCTAATTTTACAAGTTCTTTAGCATTTAAACCAAAATTATTATATAAAACTTTGTGTGGTGCAGAAGATCCAAAACTATTCATTCCCAAAATATAATCATCATTTTTTATATATCTTGTCCAACCAAACTTTGACGCAGCCTCAATAGCAATTCTTTTTTCAATTGGTCCTAAAATTTTATTTTTGTAAGTATCATTTTTCTTATCAAAAATTTCCCAACAAGGCATTGATACAACTGCCACATTTATGAATTTTTTTTCAAGAATGTTTTTTGTTTCTATTGCAATTGATACCTCTGAACCAGTAGCTAAGATTGTTATATCTCTTTTACTTTTTTTTGTTTCTGAAATGATATACGCGCCTTGGCTAGAAAGGTTAGTGAATATATTTTTATTTCTTACAATCGGAATATCTTGCCTAGTCAATGAAATAACTGAAGGAGTACTTTGATTTAAAGCAGTTTCCCAACATTCCAACGTCTCAATTGCATCAGCCGGTCTTAAAACATTGAGGTTTGGTATTGATCTTAGGCTAGCAAGATGCTCAATAGGTTGATGAGTTGGACCGTCTTCTCCTAGACCAATTGAATCATGTGTCATAATATATATTGCTTTTATTTTCATAAAAGAAGCTAAGCGTATTGATGGTCTACAATAATCTGTGAATATTAAGAATGAACCTCCATATGGAATTATTCCTCCATGTAATGACATTCCACTCATCGCTGCAACCATAACATGTTCTCTAACTCCGAAATATAAATATGTTCCTTTTGAATTTTTATTATTATAAACCTTTTGGTTTTTAGATCTTGTCAGATTTGACACAGTTAAGTCAGCTGCTCCTCCAAATAAAGAAGGAATTTTTTTTGATAGAATACCAATTGCTAAGTTGGAAGCTTCTCTTGTTGCAATTTCTTCGTTAGAATTAGCAAACTTCGCCTTTAATTTTTTAAAATCTATAAATGCGTTATTTGGAATTTTAGTTTTTAGATGATTAAGAAAAAAGCTTCTTTTTTTAACGTTTATTTTTTTAAAAGCATGATTCCATTTTTTATTTATTTTTATTCCTTTAACTGCTGTTTTTTTCCAAAACTTTAATATATTTTGTGGTACAAAAAAAGCTGGATAAACCCATCCGAGTTTTTTTTTAGTTTTTTTTAATTCTTCTTCTCCTAAAGGCGCACCATGACTTGAATTTTTACCTTGTTTATTAGGAGACCCATAACCTATTATTGTATTACATGCAATAAATGATGGTTTATTAGATAATTTAGCTTTTTTTATAGCGTTATAAATTTGAGAAAAATTATGGCCATTAATTTTTTGTGCATTCCAATTGCAAGCTTTAAACCTTTGTAAATGATTTTCTGAAGTAGACAAACTTGTAGGGCCATCTATAGAAACTTTATTATCATCAAATAAAACAATTAATTTTTTTAAGTTTAAGTGACCAGCTAAGGATATTGACTCTTGACTTAAGCCTTCCATCAAACAACCATCACCCACAATAACATAAGTATGATGGTTAACTAGGCTCTTCCCAAATTTTGAAGATAGATGATTTTCAGCTATTGCCATACCTACTGAATTAGCTAAACCCTGCGCAAGAGGCCCGGTAGTTGTTTCAATACCAGAACTCAAATCATGTTCAGGATGTCCGGGTGTTATACTATTTAATTGTCTAAACTTTTTTAATTGTTCTAAAGTCATTTTTTTATAACCAGTAAGATGTAATAGTGAATATAAAAGCATTGAACCGTGTCCAGCTGATAAAACAAATCTGTCTCTATCAGACCAACTAGGGTTTTGAGGATTAAATCGTAAAAAATATTTAAAAAGAATTGTTACTACATCTGCCATACCTAAAGGCATTCCTGGATGGCCTGACTTTGCTTTTTCAACAGCATCCATAGACAATGCTCTGATAGCATTGGACATTAATTTTAATTTTTTTATATTTAAATTATTTTTGGTTAACACATCTAGATATATAATTTTTCAATTCTAATTTTTGTTGTCAATTATAGAATAAAAAAATATACTTTAGCATAAGTAGATATAATAAAAAAAAAAAAATAATGCCAGTTTTAAGAATAAATATTAACGGACGTTATTATGATATTACTTGTGAAAAAAATAAGCAAAAATATGTTTTAGAATTATCAAAATATTTTGATCAAAAAGTTAAGGATTTTTCTGTTAAATTAAAAAATGTAGATCATTCTAGGCTACTTGTTTTAACAGGAATTTTGTTAAGTGAAGAATTAAACAATATTATGAAAGATAAAAGTAAAGTTGACAATCCTTATGGAAAAAATTATAAACTTGAAGTCGAAGATTTAAAACAAAAACAATCTGAAGCGTCATCAATAGTAAAAAATAAAATAGATAAATTAATTTCACGTATACAACCTTTAACTAAATGAAAATTCTTTTTTTTGGTGATATTTTCGGCAGATCAGGACGAGATGCTTTAATAAAAAAACTATCAGATTTTAAAGAAAAATACGCTCCAGATTTTATTCTAGTAAATGGTGAAAATGCCTCACATGGAAAAGGTATATCGCATTCAATTTGTAAGGATTTATTTTCTGCAGGGATAGATGTTATTACGGGTGGAAATCATATTTTTGATAATAATGATATATTTAATTTTATTGATGATGAAAAAAGACTGTTGAGACCTAATAATTATCCTATCGATACACCAGGTAATGGTTATGGAATTTATGAAAAAAACCAAAAAAAAATATTAGTTATTAATGTAATGGGAAGAGTATTCATGCAGCCTTTGGATGATCCATTTGAATCTATTAGAAAAATTATAAACGAAAAAATACTTGGGCAAAACGTTTCAGCAATAATAATTGATATACACTGCGAAGCAACAAGTGAAAAAATGGCTATAGGTCATGAATTTGATGGTAAGACAAGTTTAATTGTAGGAACCCATACGCATATTCCAACTGCAGATGCAAGAATTTTATCAAATGGAACAGCTTTTATTACAGATTTAGGTATGTGCGGTGATTATGATTCAATTATTGGTATGGATAAAAATAAAGCGCTGGAAAGATTTAAAAAAAAAACTCCAGTAAAAGGCATTCATCCTGCTACGGGAGAAGCTTCTTTATCGTGTGTTTTTGTCGAGCTAGATGATAGAACAGGATTGGCAAAATCTATAAAACAAATAATTACAGGTGGTTCATTAGAAAAAGTTTCATAAAAAAAAAATCATTTATTATTTTTTAATATGGCAGGACATTCAAAATTTAAAAATATAATGTTTCGCAAAGGAGCTCAAGATAAAAAAAGGGCTAAAATATTTGCTAAATTAGGTAGGGAAATTCAAATTGCTTCAAAACAAGGTGGAATAGATCCAGATTCAAATCATCGACTACGAACGGCTATAGATGCTGCAAAAGCTGCTAATGTTCCTAAAGATAATATAGAAAGGGCAATCAAAAAAGGTTCTAGTAATGAAACTAATAATTTAGAAGAAATAAAATATGAAGGATTTGGTCCTGGGAGCACCTCGTTAATTGTTGAAACTATGACTGATAATAAAAATAGAACAGTTTCTGAAATAAGACAAATTTTTTCAAAAAACGGAGGATCAATAGCTGAAAATGGAAGCGTATCTCATAGTTTTAAAAGAAAAGGGGAATTAATTTACAAAGCAGATAAAGCTTTAGAAAATAAGATTTTTGATTTTTCTGTAGAAGCAGGTGCTGACGATATAATTAATGAGGATGAAAATTATACTGTTTATTGTGATCCGAACAAAATTATTAGTATTAAAGAAAAAATTTCTGAATTATCCATAGAACCTATCTCAGTTTCTTTAACTTGGATATCATCTAATAAAGTAAGTGTTAATAAAGAAGATGGAAAAAAACTTTTTAATCTTATTAACCAATTAGAGGATAACGAGGATGTTCAGAATATATCTTCAAATTATGATATTTCTAATGAAGTTTTTGATACAATAGAATTTGATAATTAGATAAAAATAATGGCAGATAAAACATGGAAAGCTAGAGAAAGACAAGTCGCTAGATATTTTAATACAAATAGAACTCCACTAAGTGGCGGTGCTTCGAGACACACCAGGTCTGATTCTCTTCATGACGAATTGTTCGTTGAATGTAAACTGAGAAAAAAATATTCTGTTATTTCACTTTGGAATGAGACAAATGAAATGGCAAAAAAAGAAAATAAAACGCCAGTTGTAGCGTTATGTGAGTCTGGTCGGCCTGGTTTTTGGATTATGGTTCATAGCGATGATTTAGAAAAAGTATCTAATGCAGTTAAAAAAAGATAATTTAATAAATTTGTATAGAAATAATTCTTTGTTTTTCTCGTTATAAATTTAGAATAGTTAAATAAAATTATGGAAAACCAAGCTGTAGATGCTGTGAATCTTGTTCAAAACGGAGCGTACGATCTATCCATTTTCACTTTATTTCTTAGAGCAGATCCAATTGTTAAGTTAGTTATATTTGGACTTTTTATAGCATCAATATGGAGTTGGGCAATAATCATAAATAAAATAAAAATGATTAGAAAAATGAACAATGTGACAAAAAAATTTGAGGATCTTTTCTGGTCCTCTTCTTCATTGGAGGATTTATATACTAATACAGAAAGCAAGAATGATAATCCTATGATCGCAATTTTTAATAAATCAATGATAGAGTGGTTGAAGCTTAGAAATTCTAAAATTAAAGATAGAATAGAAAATAGATTAAATAATGTATTAGTTTCTTCTATAAATAATGAAATTACAAAATTAGAAAAAAATATGATTTTCCTAGCATCTCTAGGTTCATCCGCACCTTTTGTTGGTTTGTTTGGAACTGTTTGGGGTATTATGAATAGTTTTCAGGCTATTGGTATAACAAAAAATACTAGTCTAGCAGTTGTAGCTCCAGGAATAGCTGAAGCTTTATTCGCAACAGCCCTAGGCCTTATAGCAGCAATACCTGCCGTTATAGCTTATAATAAAATATCAAGTGTTTTTGATAATTACTCAATTAGATTAGAAACTTTTGCTCAAGAATTTGTTAATCGTGTAACAAAATAAAAAAAATGTCTATTAAACCTATACAAAGAGTTAGTAGTTTAAAATTTTCAAGGATGTTAAAAAGAAATAAAACAATTAGTCAAATAAATGTAACTCCGATGGTGGATGTTATGTTAGTTTTACTAGTAATATTTATGATAACCGCTCCATTATTAAAAGTTGGTGTTCCAATTAATTTACCAAAAACAAAGGCGAAAGCATTACCTGAAGATCAAACTCCTTTATCTATAACAATTAATAAAGAAGAAAGGATTTTTGTGCAAAATACAGAAATAAGTTTAGAAAAATTAATACCTAAATTGATTTCTATTTCAAAAAATAGAAATGATAGAAAAATTTTCATCAGAGCTGATAAAGTTTTACCATATGGAAAAGTAGTTGAAGTAATGGCAATAATTACTTCAGCAGGATTTAATAAAATTGCACTAGTTACTGACTTTGAAACAAAAAAAAATAAATGACACTAAATAATTTAATTTTTCTTCCAATTAAAAATGAGATTTTGGAAAAAAAAAATTATCTTTTACAGTCACTTGGGTTTCATTTATTAATAATAATATTAATTTACTATGGAATACCAAATCTGTTTAAATATCGTGCAGAATTTTTACCTCCTTTACCAGTTGAAATAATAAATATTTCAGATAGAACATCGGCACCAAAAATTAATTTTAAGAAAAGTCCTGACACTGGTAAAAATAAAACAAATTATGTTAATCAAGAAAATATAAAATATAATAACCAGACTAAAGTAATAGATGATAATACAGAGATAATTGATGTGAAAAAAAAAGTTAAAGAAATAAAAAAAAAAAAAATTGTTAAATTAAAAGAGCTTAAAAAAAAACCTAATCAACTACAAAGTGTTTTAAAATCTATTGAACAGGTAAAAAAAGATTTTAGTGACAAAAAAAAAAAAGATAAAGAGAAAACTAAAAATGATGAAAAAGTAACCCCTATAAAACTAGGAATAAATTTATCAATAAGTGAAATAGATGCTATAAGAAGACATTTTGAAAAATGTTGGAATATTCCATCAGGAGCTAGAGAGGCAGGAAATCTAGCTTCAGAAATTAAAGTAAGATTTAATAAAAAAGGAAATGTTATAGATGCAAGAATAGTTAATGTAAGCCGAATGAAAAGAGATAGATATTTTAGGACCGCTTCAGAAAGTGCGCTTAGAGCAGTTTTAAATCCTAGATGCCAAAACGCACCATTACCAGAAAATAAATTTGATAAATGGAAAAATTTAACTTTAAATTTTGATCCGAAAAGTATAATTGGTTATTAATATTTTTTTTTATTAAATTGAAATATACAAAAAAAATAATTTTTTCTTTTTTAATTTTCTTTTCTTATATTTTAAATGTAAACGCAGAGCTTAAGATTGATATAACATCTGGTTATACAGAGCCCACTCCTATAGGAATTTATGAATTTATCGGAACTAATGATGAAGAAAAGATTTTAGCTAAACAAATCACAAAATTAGTAATTGCTGATTTAAATAATAGCGGACTTTTCAAAATTATCGATCCTAAAGCGTACATTCAAAAAATTTCAAGCACTAATATCATGCCTAAATTTTCTGATTGGAAAGTTATAAATGCACAAGCGCTAATTGTTGGTTCTAGTGTATTAAATGCAAGCGGCCACGTTAGAATTGAATTTAGGTTATGGGATGTTTTTGCGGAACAACAAATGGCAGGATGGGCATTTAGTACTGTAAGAAGTAATTGGAGGCAAATCTCCCATCGAATAGCTGACAAAGTTTATGAGAGATTAACCGGTGAAATTGGTTATTTTGATACAAGAATTGCATATATTGCAGAAAGTGGACCACAAAAAAAAAGAATTAAAAGGCTTGCAATTATGGACCAAGATGGTGCTAATCATCGTTTCTTAACTAATGGGAACAATTTAGTTCTTACACCTCGATTTTCTCCTTCTCAACAAGAATTAACCTACTTATCATATATTGGAAGAATTCCAAGAGTATATTTGTTAGATATTGAAACAGGCAAACAAGAAATAGTGGGTGATTTTCCTGGAATGACTTTTGCACCCCGTTTTTCACCTTTTGGAGACGAGGTTATAATGTCTTTAGCAACAGGAGGTAACTCTGATATTTATTCGTATAACCTTAAAACAAATATAAGGAAACAATTAACATCTTATAGAGGAATCGACACATCCCCATCTTATTCTCCAAATGGAAAAAGAATTGTTTTTAATTCTGATAGAGGAGGCTCACCACAAATTTATACTATGAGTAATAAAGGAAAAAAAATAAAAAGAATTAGTTTTGGCAAAGGTCACTATTCAACACCCGTATGGTCACCAAGAGGAGATTATATTGCTTTTACAAAGTTTTATAATAAAACTTTTTATATTGGTGTTATGACTCCTGAAGGAGAAGGAGAGAGAGTAATTGCCAAAGGTTTCCTTGTTGAAGGACCAACTTGGACACCTAATGGGAGAATGATAGCATATACAAAAAAAGACTATCCAAAACAGAAAAAAGATGGAAAAACAAGGATCTTTTTAATTGATCTAACTGGATTTCATGGAAAAGAAATTATTACCCCATTAGAAGCATCTGATCCGTCATGGTCCCCTTTATTGGATTAAAAAAAACATAAAAAACACTTGTATCTAACAAAGTGACTACTATAATCCACTAGATATAAAAAACTATTTTTGTTATTTATTAACAGTTTTTTAGAGAGGGTATCAATCGTAATGTATATTTTAAGAACTATTTCAGTATTTATTTTCTCAGCATTCATTTATAGTTGCGCGATGCAACAAGAAGCCGTTGAAGATACTTCAACAGGTCTTTATGAAGAAGGTGGAATGGCTTATCTTGATAAAGATATGTCAATACCTGCAAAAATATATTTCGATTATGATCAATATTTAATAACCGACATGGGACAAGGTACATTAGATATGCAAGTTACTTGGATGGATGAAAATCCTTCTAAATATATTCTTATAGAAGGTCATTGCGATGAAAGAGGTACACGTGAATATAATTTAGCTTTGGGTGAAAGAAGAGCTAATGCAGTTATAGAATATTTAAGTTCAATGGGTATTTCTGATGGTAGATTAAATGTTGTTTCATATGGAAAAGAAAGACCTGATGTAGAAGGATCATATGATGATGCATGGCAAAAAAATAGAAGAGCAGTTACAACTGTAGACGTAGATAGATAAATCAATTTATTCTTTTCTTCTTCTTCTCTTAATTTTATAGTAATCTAAAAACAATATTTATAGAACTAAGTTTCTTTAAAATTTGTTCAAAAATGTTTAATAGCAAAACTAATATTTTAAAATATTTTTTACTTTTATTTTTTTTTGTAATATCGGATTTAAACGCTTTAGATGAATTTGATTATAATTTACTTAATGAAAAATTAAATCGTCTGGAGCAAGAAATGTCTGATATTCAAAAGTCTTTGTATGCTCCAGATGGTAATACATCCGTTAAAGAAGATCAAAAACCTGTTTCCTCAAAATACCAAAGAAGAATAAATAAAATTGAAAATGATTTCACTAAAATGAACGGAAAGTTTGAAGAAATTTTTTTTAGATTAGACCAACTGCAAGAAAAACTTGATAAAATTACTTCTGATGTAGATTTTAGATTATCAACAAAAAATGATACTTCCTCAGGAGGATTACCTATAAGTAAAAGAGATAGGTCTCATAAAAAAGATACGTATGCTTACCCAAAAAATACATCTGATGTTGATGCCAGTGGCGGTGATGTTGA
>Ga0209554_1001318_pt1 | contig 18955 bp, 19 predicted proteins | sample MarorgKNORR_S2LV_5_FD_188221 | JGI IMG/M metagenome (GOLD analysis project Ga0209554, IMG submission 188221) | Marine microbial communities from the Southern Atlantic Ocean, analyzing organic carbon cycling - Bottom_A/KNORR_S2/LV (SPAdes) (version 2) | ecosystem: Environmental > Aquatic > Marine...
TTATCGTTTTCGGTGGAGGAATTATTCCTACAACCGATAGACAAGCCCTTTACTCCTGTGGAATCAAAGCAATTTTTGGACCGGGCACCTCCACTTCAGAAATACTCCGATTTATTGAAGTTGCAACTGAAATGGACGGAGTCGGTGTAGGAGAATCTAACGATTGGTATTGGCAGGGTGATTGAGTGAATGCTGACATTGTGCTGGCAGCAAAAGACGGTTGCCGCAGGTCATTAGCACGAACTCTCTCGGCACTTGAAAATAATACATTAGATATTGCTGATGCACTTTCCATTATCGGTGAAATCAATGGCGATAACCATCATGATTCATCATGGAGAATAATGGCTATTACAGGCGCTCCTGGCGTCGGTAAATCATGTCTAGTTGATAAAATAATTTCACAGTGGGCAAGTCAAGGAAAAAAAATCGCATTACTTGCAGTCGACCCCTCTTCATCTAGAACAGGTGGTGCATTACTAGGGGATAGAGTCCGGTTATCTGTTGTCGATGATATTTTGCTGAAGGACATGGTTTATGTTCGTTCTGTTGCGACTCGCAAGTCATCTAGTAGTGTCCCATCTGTTGTTTCTGATATGGCGAAATTACTGCTAGCACTTGGCTGGCATAAAATAGTGATAGAAACTGTTGGTGCAGGGCAGTCAGAAGTCAGATGTGCAGCAATTGCAGATAGAATAGTTGTCGTTGAAGGACCGGCTAGGGGAGATGGAATTCAAGCAGAAAAGGCAGGGCTACTCGAATTGGCAGATGCGGTGATCGTCAATAAATCCGATATGGTAGGGGCGAGGAAACATGCAGATGAAATAAAACAATCATTTGAGTTAGGCAATGGCCAAATACCTCCTGTATTACTCACTAGTGCGATAACTGGAGATGGCTGTCAATTTGCATCCGATGTATTACTAACTTTGCAATCAACAGGGCGCTCCTCAAAGGCTAGGTGGAGAGAACGATTATTGGCTGGTCTAGAACAAAGGGTATTACAAAACCCACAATTAGATTCAGTATTATTGTCATTAGCATCCGGTTCTATAGAACTAGAGGATGCACTAAACAAATTAAATAATTGAATGAAGGGTGAAAAATATGGACGAAAAGAGTGGCCAAGTACCGATGACAGACCCAATCGAACAATCCAAAGGCGGAATCTACGGTCATTTTTTGCGAAGAGGAATTCATTTAGGATTATCTTTCATTCCTTTCATTTATTTTGCCTATGGAGAAAAGTGTGCAGAATTGGTCGGCTTGAACCTTGCCCAATTTGTTTCTGCAATTGTTTTGTTGATTATTATCGCTGAGGCGTTTAGGTTAAAATTTTCAATCGTAATCTTTGGGCAAAGAGAATATGAAGCTCATCAAGTGTCTGCATTAGGATGGGGTGCGATTGGAATAGGATTGGTAATGTTGATGGCGCCAACTGAGGAATATGCCTGGCCCCTTGTACTTTCATTGTCATTAGGTGACCCTTTGATGGGGGAGTTGAGAAGAAAAGGGTTTGAGGATAAGCAGGTAATGATTTATTCAACGTTGGCTATCGCAATGATTTGGTTAGCATGCTGGAACTTCTTTTCAACTCCTTTGTGGTTGGTTCCATTGATGGCGCCGTTGTGCATGATTAGCGAATGGCCTCGTCTGCGTTGGATTGATGATAATGCGACAATGATCCTAATTCCGCTGTGCGCAATTCTATTGCTTGACCCATTCATTGGCCTCCTATGATTCAGCAATATGCCATATATATCTCTCAATATGTTGAAATGGTGGTTGCTCTCCCCTTTGGGATAGTGAACTATTATGTCTGAGGAAAATGAATCCAATGACCCACCTCAAAATGTATATTTCATCTTCTTTGGAGTCGCAGTAGTATGTCTTGTAATCACTATGTTCAAGTGGCCACTATGGTGAAATTGAGCATTGTGAAGTAGCATCATTTATCCTTGTTGATAGATTGATAATAATTAATTACAATCATTGAAAGGGGTGATGCAACGCCCTTTTATTATGTGCGGTATTGGTGGCATGCTCGGTAACCCCGATTCTGCAGTTGTAGAGTGCATGAACGCTATTATGCATCACAGGGGTCCAGATGGTAATGATGTCTGGACTGATGAGGATATTTCTCTGGGTCACACTAGATTAGCAATTGTTGACATCAACGGTAGTGACCAACCTATACTCGCACAGAGTGGAAATATACTCATTGTTAACGGTGAGATATACAATCATCTAAATCTTAGAAAAAACAATGCTCAATATCCGTGGACGACAAATGGTGATAGTGAAGCAATTCTCGCTTTACATGAAAGGGCATTATCAACAAGTCGGACAAAACTATCTGCAAAGCAGCACGCAAAATGGATATCTCAACTGAATGGAATGTATGCAATAGCCATTTGGAATCCCAAACAGAAGCAGTTGCTATTGGCTAGAGACCCGATGGGAATAAAGCCGCTTGTGAGGACTGAAGTTGATGGTAGTCTATTATTCGCAAGCGAAGCAAAAGCGCTTAGAGCGCATGAAGGACATATTCCGCAAATCGATGAACTTGCCTTGATTGCAAGATTGGCCTGGGAATATCCACTTGATGGTACTACTCTTTTTAGAGGAGTTGCCCAAGTTAGGCCAGGAACTGTTGAAACCTGGAGTATTGATGACAATGGTTGTGCGACAATTACTGGCAAAGCAACAGTGGAAATGCAAAAAGTAGAACCTGCAGATACTTGGAATCCAGATACTGATGCTAGTAAGTTACTGGAGTCATTTGTTGTTAGTGTTGAAGAGAGATTAATGTCTGATGTACCGGTTGGAATTGTACTATCTGGAGGGCTTGATTCCAGTTTAGTTGCGGCAGTTGCCCATGAAGCTGCACAAAGAAGTGGCAACCCTGTTCCAGCATGTTGGACCGTTGCTGAAAGTGAAGAAAATGCAGATTGGAAAGCCGCTGAGTTAGTCACATCAGCACTTGAATTAGAACATCACCAGCATATTTTAGAAGAGGATTCATTTGACAAAATGTTACCTAATTTGGCTTGGCATGGTGAGGATTTAGATGTCACAGTATTATTCTTCCAACCACTTTTTCAAAAAATGTCAGAATCAGTAACTGTGGGATTATGCGGTCAAGGTGCTGATGAACTTCATGCGGGATACCCACGATACAGAGATCTCAATCATCATTCGAGTGTCATCCAATCACGTTTGGATTTGATGAGTCATCCGTCAAAAACAATTATTGAAGATGGCCAATTACCTATTGGTGATTATTATTATTACAATGACCATTCTGCAACAGCCCACACATCTTCATTAGATGAGTTCCTACAATTTGAGTTGGACAGTGGGCAGTTGAGCAATTTCCAATTACGATTAGTAGATAGACATTCTATGGCACATTCACTTGAGGTAAGAGTTCCATTCCTCGGTAAATCGCACCGTCAAGTATCACATAAATTGCCGATGCATTGGCGTCTTCCGCCTTCAATGGAAGAGAAAGTAGCACTGCGCCGTGCTGCTGATTTAACTAAATTACCAGCAGAAATTGTACGTCGACCAAAACTACCAGCGGGAACAGCAACTTCGCCTACATTATTGCAGAATATGTTATTACAAATGGATGGGAGGGCACAGCAAATAATGAGTAAATACCCTCTTATCAGTGGCGCTTTCAAGGACCAACCGGATTTGGCAATAGGGTTGGGTTTGTTTGAAGCAATGCATATTCTTGATGGTGGTAGAAGTAAGCGTTCAGGAACTGCAATTGATTTGTTGGACGAGGTGATATAATGACTTATGTACATGATTATTCCTACATTCTTGAAGAGAAGAGGGAAGAAATCACTGCGTGGATGGCGAAGAAGCGAAGTCAGGTTCCGATTCCTATCTATGGTAGTGTGGATGTAAGAGATGCTGGATGGAAAATCGCTGTCGTCGATGCAAATCACTTTCCTGCCGGTTTTAACAATATTTCCAAAGAGGATGAGCCCCATCTTGCAGGTCTCCTAAAGAATCACATTGTAAGACTTGATGCCGAATGTCAATGGGTTCATTTGTATCCTGAATCACATACAAGAAATGCAGGATATATTGAAAATATTGCAACGATTCAGCGCTTACTAATTCATTCAGGTTTTAGATGCACAATTGGTTCTCCCGACTTATCCAGTCACGGTTCACTTGCGGGAATTTCAGGACCAGTGCAACTCTCTAATGTTGAATTAATAACTGTGGATGGAAAGGATGAGTTATTGGTTGAAGGTGAAAAACCCGGCTTGATATTGCTCAATAATGATCTGACCGAAGGAATCGTCCCTGGGTTGTCATCTCACAAAGTTAGTCCCCCTCCAAGTATGGGGTGGCATCGTCGTAGGAAATCACAACACTATATCTGTCTACAAAAATATGTAGATGAAATGGCAGAATTGTTAGAAATTGATTCTTGGCATTTGATGGCAAGTTGGTTTGTTTCTGAAGATAAATGCCTTGACCAGCAGGCTTGCAGAATTAAATTGGCAAAAGAAATAGATGATTTCATTTTGCAAATCAAAGTAAAATATGAATCACTTGGAATTGATAGAGAACCTGTTATATTTGTCAAAAATGATAGAGGCACATATGGTCTTGGGATAATGGCTGTAAAGGAGGGCAAAGAACTGCTTGAACTTTCTAATAGAAAGATGAAGAAACTAATGTATTCAAAGGGTGGTGTCGATGTTGAAAATTTCTTAATTCAAGAAGGAGTACCTACTCTCTTGAATGAGAAAGGTGGCGCACCAGTTGAACCAGTTGTATATTTGGTTGATGGCGAGGCCGCATCATGGTTCTATAGAATAAATGATAAGAAGGGTGATATGGATAATTTGAATTCACCGAGTGCGAAATTTTATGATTATTCAGAAGTAGGGCACCTCTATGGTCAACACGCAAGAGGATGGCATGCCTTGGTGGCGGAATTATCGATGTTAGCAATGGGTTTAGAAGCACTAAATTATGCTGAAGATTAATTTCAAGAATTTGCTTCCAATTCTAATAGCCACTTTTTTGTCTCTGTGCCGCCATAGCCACTATAGTTGCCAAGTTTACCATTTGCTTGGATTACTCGGTGGCAAGGGACTAGTATTGTGATTGGATTTGCAGCCATTGCACTGCCAACTGCTCTGCTAGCATTATTACTTCCAGCAAGTCTTGCTAATTGCTGATAAGTAATTGTCGTGCCAGGTGTTGTCTTAGTTAATTCACTCCACACATTAGTTTGGAATTTTGTAGCATCATCAAAAGACAAATCAGGGATTTGTGGTAGTGTTTTTCCATTCCATAAAGCCTCAAGCCATTTGTTAGTATCTTGGAGATGAATGTTTTCCATTTGACTTGCCTTCGCTTGTAATTTGTATATTCTAGTTAGTTTTGCAGAATCTTCAGGACTTATCCACTGGACACTAGTGACCCCCTCATTTTTTACAATCACTTCAATATCATGAAGCGGTGAATGAAAAATTGCTCTATGCATTGAATTGTCACACAACAGTGTTGCGTATATTTTTGTTGGTAGTCAATGGTGATGCAGTTTTATTCATTCTTCTAGTTCTTGATCTTCATCAATATTATTTGCATCGTCACCCATTCCGATGATTTCATAATTCGAAGGGAATAATGCGATTCCGACTGCAGCGATTAGTGCCAATAGGCCCCAACCAAACATTTTACGAACAAATAGCATTTCAAGGGATAATGCACAGAGGAATAGGCCACCTAAATTAGAAACCCAGACCAATGTCTTGAATGTTCCAAGACTAACGCCAGAGGTCCCCTCCTTGCGATAAGGGCCAAATTCCCCTCCAAATCTTTGAGCATCAGTTTTCTCATCATTTGCCATAATAATCACTCACAAATCAATCATTATTATCGCATCGGTAGGACAAGCGAGAACGCACAGCCTGCAACCAGTACACGCATCGCGAATTATCCTGGCCTTACGATTGCTCTCCACTTTGATAAATTGGCTTGCCATATCTACTTTGTACAATTCAATTGCATCATCATCACAGACGATTGTACATTGGTCACAGCCAATACATTTCTCCTCTGTGACATATGCGACAGTTCCTTCTCCACCTTTTGTATTAGCGCGCTGTTCTCCGCGCTGACGGTTTAGAGAGGTGCGAATGGCCAAAGCCTCAGCCGCTCGCCTCTTAGCCAACTCGTCACTGGTGGTCATACTACCACCTCGTTCGGCACTTCTCTTTCAAACTTGGCAACACTTAGGTTTACCAATAAATCTCCAATGCAATAGAATGCACCTACCAAAAGAGGAGGATTCCAGGCGGTTAGCCCTGTCCATGGAACTTCATTTGCCCATGTCCAATTTGCTAGATATGTGCCCCATAATTCCATTGCCAAGGCAGCCCAAGCCATTGCTGCATACAATCGGGGTTGAGGACCCCATTTTGTAAATGCCAGTACGAGAATTAGGAGGAAGAGTGCAGAAGTATCTCCTCCGCTATATATGCCATAAGCAACTAATGGGATAAAAGGAGTCAAAGATAACATGGCGAGATTTTCTCTCATCTTAGTGGCGACAATTCTGCCCAAATCAAATAGGAAATAATGACCGACTGGGACGAATAGAGGCATTAGCCCACGTTGGTATTCATAGATTAGCCAAACTTCACTGAAAAATAATTCCATAGGAGTAGCAAGTGCCAATACGGTCAGCATTTCAATACGTTCTTTGCGAGTGGTCTTGCAGAATATATATGCAAAAACAGACCAACACCAAATATTGACAGGCCATTCAGAAAGGTCATCTGGAATAAGTCCATTCAGGCCAGTAGCACTGATGTACAAACCAATGCCGATTGTAAGTACATACAAAGCAGGTCTGTTCATGAATGGCGCTAACGACATCACTTCTTATCACTTAGGGGTTACTTGGATTTTGACGAGGCAATAATGCTTCAAGCCTTGATTGGATTCTGTGCATCAATGCTTGTAGAAACTGCTTCGGCTTTCTTTGCCTCAACTTGTCTTGCTAAGAATGTAACAACATCAAGAATCTCAATATCTGCATATTTCTCATCACCTTCAAACTTCAAGCATTCAAAGTGAGCTACGCACTTAGGGCATGATGTGATCATCATATCTGCGCCAGTTGCACGGATTTCTTCCATTCTGGATACACGGAGGGAACGAGCGTCTTCATTACAAGACATCATACTGGACACACCACAACACATTGCATCTTCTCCACTATGTTCCATTTCTACTAAATTAACACCTTCAACTGCGGTAATCAATTGACGAGGTTCATCATAGACTCCCATTTGCCGTCCCAGTCTACATGGGTCGTGATAGGTTACGGTAGTCTCATCTGCACTTAGATTCAGATCAAACCCTTGTTCGATTAGATATTCAGTAGTATGCATTACCTTAATACCTTCAAGTTCATAATCGCGAGCAAAAGTTCTGAAACATTCTGCACAAGAAGATACAAGAGTATCGATTCCAGATTCCTTTATCTTGCGTTGGTTATATGCCTTAAGTTTCTCAAATACTTCATCAAGACCTTGCCATTTTTGGTCGTGACCACAGCACTTTAGGAAGTCTCTTCCTAGATATGAAACATCTTTGCCCATCTCTTCAAACAAAGTGAAAGCAGCAGTGGTTGAGTCTCCTAAGTTCATCTCACCATCATTGACATGGGAGAACACCATTTCTTGGTCGAGATAATCAACACAACCAGGATAGTAGCCAACCTTTGAAGTGATTGGGTAATCTTCTGTTGCGATAAAGTCTGCATCTGCTTCTTCTTCTGCTTCTGCAGCAAGAACTGCTTGAAGCACTGTGTGAGGTATCTCGGCTGTCCCTGCACCAACGATTAGTCCACGCCTAATGTCAACATATGAGTCATAATCAACAAGTTGTGGACAGGCGTTAGTACAAGCAGAACAAGTTAAACATGAATACATTGGGACACCATCATCTTCATTATTCCAAGAATTGTAAATGATGTTTAATTTATCTCCACCAGTGAATAGACGGACAGGACAAGCATCATCACAAAGGTCACAGCCGTAACACTTGTTCATCTCGAACTCATAGCCACGTGCCATATATCTCAGCACGACGAATACAAGTGCTCCAAATGTTAGACATGGAATAAACATTGCATAGGTTAATTTTGCATCCAAGGATTTAGGGTTTCGGTGGTATGATGGATTCTCAATCGAAGAAAACTTTCCATTTCCAAGAGTCATATCTGCTGTATTTGAGAGGTTAACAGTTGTCCCAGCAAGACTTTCTGGAGCATCATCATCCCATACCAGAAGTGGTTGGAAGGAAGAAATAATCATAGAAGTTTCAGTTATGATAGAAGAATTTTGTGAAAGTAAACCATCTGCTTGAACAGTTATTTGATAGTCATAAGTTCCAACTTTGAGTTCTACGGTTGCTCCGTCACAATTAGAGAATGAAGAAACGGTCTTTCCGGATGAATCAGTAAGTGCAAATGTTGAACTTAGCATATCTGCAGTGGACAAATCATTGATTTTTCTTTCACTAGCTCGGTACTCACAAGCAACATCAGTGGTAATTGTCTCCACACTCTTGTGGTGTCCGTCAGGGAAATTAGTTGAATCTTCAGTAATTGTGAATGAACCAGTAGCAACCCATGGTGCATCTCCTGAGAATGAATCTGTTACCGATGCAGCATTTATTCCATTAGCAGCATCCTGATGTCCATTTTCACCTCCAAAATCAGTAATAATATACCTAGAGGGCTGATACAGGTTCCAATCAAGCCAAGCGGTGGTCGGAACAATTCCAGTAGTGGACCAGCCATGTGTGTCAGTAAATTCGTTAGCAGAATGAACATTAACATCAACAGGCTGTGTTCTCATCGCATCAAGTTCGTCATAATCGGAAATAGTTAGCATTCCCTTTGCATCCCAGAAACCATCGTCATAAACATCCCAAGTAGAAACTGAGATTGCGGTTGAAAGCAATAATGCTCCAACGAGAATTTGCTTGCCATGAGCAGGTGTGAAACCAGCGCCCCATGCTTTTACCATAATTGATCTAGTGACAAAATAAATGATAATCCATATCAGAATTCCAGTTAATATCCAGGGTATGGCATTGAATACATCGGCAATCCAGGGTTCTCTTACTCCACATAACAGGTCGCCATGAGAATCCAATTTACAAAAATCAGACCTATTAGTACCATATAACTTCAAGAAAATATTGATCGAAAATACCGAGATAAACCATATATGCGCAAGGTAAACTACACCTGCGCTTGCAAACCAAGGGTCCTCAACAGGTCGCTTTTCTCGACCACCAAGCATTGGTGGTAGTGTTAGAATACCTACTGGGATTCCAGTAAGTGCGGCTCCCCACCATGCAGCGTTCCAAGGGAAAACAGGTTGTCCTACGATATCGCCAACGAATCCAGTAGGTACTGAGAATTGTGGTAAGTATTCACCCCAGCGTAGGTATCCATATGAGAATAATACATACCAATCAGGGAAAACGAATCCTGCTTGAGCATATGGGTCAGCAGCACTGTGCAGTGGCGGAGGGATTAGCCAAGAATAGAATAACAACACTGCAGTCATAGCAGCAAAGATAAGTGCGTCACGAAGAACTTCGTGAGGCCAGAAAGGATGACCCATCGGTGTACGCTTTCTCTCTTCATTAGCGCTCTGCAAGTTTTCCTTTTCATCCATGTAGGAGGAAGCGACTCTACCAAGGTTTTCTACTAATCCCATAATTTAACCCTCCAATATCAATGTGGCTCCGCGATGCCTTGCACCCAGACTATAAACAAGTGAATAATGATCAGTAAAGTCACAATCACAGGTAGGATAAATACGTGAATAAAATACATCCTCGTAACAGTTCCTGGAGTTAGGGATGTACCTGAGAACAATGCTGTTGCAGCAAACTTTCCAATTAATGGTGATGAGTTTGCCATGTTGATTCCGATAACAGCGGCACCATATGCCAATGAATCCCATGGTAGTAGATATCCCGAATAACCAAAGAAGATAGTTAGGAACATTAGAGCGACTCCGATAAGCCAGTTTAATTCGCGAGGGTTTCTATATGCGCCAGTAAAGTAAACCCTACACATGTGTAAGAAAACGCTCGCTACCATGAAGTGAGTTGCCCAGTGGTGAACTGCTCGAAGAATATATCCAAATGGTAATTCGGTCATGATATATTGCATACTGGCATATGCTGGAGCAGGGTCACCTTCTCCGCCTGGAACATAATAAATCCCAAGAACAGTTCCGGTAATCACCAAAATAATAAATGCTAGGAATGAGATTCCACCTAGGCAGTATAATGGATACCAATACCAAATGATTCTCAACTTGTATTTTTCTGCGTGCGTAAGAGGCATTTGTCTGTGCATATTGTAGTAAGCACCTTTTGACATATTCCAGTAGTCTTGTAATCTAAATCTAGTATCAAGCCATGAGAATACCCAAAGGAAAGACCTCTCTGCAACTCCCATTTTTCCAGTTGATTCAACAGCGCGTAGAATATCCCTACGAGGCATATCTTCTGATTCCTTGCGCAGAGTGAATGCAACAAGAACTACTACGAAAGCGATGAAGAACCAAAGGATCCAAAACATTGTCGTCATTTCATTTCACCTCAATCGCAATATGTGTACCAATCCACATAATCTGGTAATCCCTCAATGATGTCGCCATTCAAAGCAATTGGAATAATCGGTAATCCTACAGGTGCAGGTCCACCGGCTCTGCGAACACCTGCATACTTAAATGTGAAACCATTAGAACGATTTGTATTAGTATTCATTTCCAAAGCAGTAGGGTCGAAACGGGATGAGTGACAAATACAGAATAATTTTGTTCCACCATCATCTCCTCCTCCCGGAGTCCATGTGTCTTCTGTAGTAGGGTTAGAAACTAATTGCCAACCTGGAATACAGCATAAATGTGTACACCTTGCAAAAATCATTACCAAATTTTCTGAGGGCAATAATCTCGGGTCAATATCGGCTAAGTCATCAAAATGACCGACATACTTGCCAGTTCCATCATAACCATCCATAAATTGGAATCTGGCTTTACCATTGGAAACAGGGCTCCCAGCATTCTTTGAATGGTCAACATATGTGACCACAATCGGCACTCCATTCCATACGCCAGCAGCTCCTGATGTACCAGTGGAACTCTTCGCTGCTTCAGCAACGAAATCTGACTTCTTCATCGTCTGTTCATGCATTGCACCATACCATGCTTCATCTTCACGGCCTTTGGCCCAATACTTTGCAGCAAGATCTCCCCCGCCGCTACCGCCAGGAGGTAGCAAAAGGGATGCGAAGCCAAGAACGCCTAGAGATGCTGCCAATACACCAGTGGCAGTATTGAACCCATAACTAAGGAATTGGCGCCTATTGATTAACGAATCAGCAACTTTTTTTGCAGAGGATTCATCGCCACTAGGTGCGGGTTTGAGGTCATACTCACGAGACATAATAATCACCAGTTGTACTCCTTCCAGTCCTTTTGATGTTCAGGTATGAACTTATTCATTGCATACTTGACGATAATAGTGTCAGGCAGAATATACTTGAGATAGATAATTCCCATCATTATGATGGTTGTCAGTGTCATTGCTAGGTGGTATGATAATTGTTGCTGATCCCAGTGGTTAAACACACCATACATCATTGAAAACGACCAATAGAAGGTCCAAAACAATCCCCATACAAAGAAGAACATTGCCAAATTAGATGCGCCCGATGGTGCCAAAGTAGCACTGATTATTGAGCCTGGTTCTGCAGGGTTGAAGACGCCATGGTCGATTGCCTTCTGCATCTGGTCTTCGGTCAAGGAGGAGTTTTGCAAAGCAGTTCGTGCATCAGCAACGCTAATGTCGCCTTTTGCGACACCTCGCAATAATGTGGTGATTGTATCGTCCACTACTGATCACCTCTCCTCATCAACTTGTAGCGAAGTCGCAATGCATTGCTACGTCCCTTGTATGAAGTTGAGAAACCATATCTCAGCAGTAGGCCTGAGAAAATTATTACGCTGATCACCGCGCCAAAACCGAGTAGTCCGAGCCAGTGCGCTCTAAGCGGCGCACCCATATTGTGCAAATCAATTCCATGTGACTCAGGTTCTGGAGGGCTGACATTGCCATCGCCTGCAAACAATGTTCTTGTTCCCATGGCGATACTATCTGCATCACCTTCAGGAAGGGCGAATAATAATTGATTCCATTTGTCGTCTGGACCTGGTATTCCATCACCGGAAACTGAATTGCCGGTAATCCAGAAATTAATACTGCCTTCACCGGCTACAGGTGCAGTCCATGTCAAAAGCCATGAACGGTCATCTTGACTTGCAGCTGCATCAGTGTGAGTAAGCGTTGTCACATCTTCTTGCCAATTCTGCAGATTGGTCCCAGCAAGTTCTCCAGCACTGGTGCGCATTGAGAATCCTGCAGTATAAGTTCCACCAGCAGGACCTCCAATTAGTTGTAAATGTAATTCATAGGTCTCACCAGCGTTCCAAGCATATGGGACTTTGTCAAGAATTACTTGAACCGAATTATCCGCCGCGCCACTATGGCACAAACAGCCCTGTTTTGCTACATCATCAATGGTCTCTCCAGCATTGCTTTGCTCTCCACCAATGCCGGTGTGAAATGATGTTGCAATGCTCGGAAGAAGCAATAGTGCGACCAGCCCCAGAAGAAGTGTAGTTCTCGCAGAAAAAGAGCCAACTCGCATAGCCACACCTAAGATGTTCTTAGCGACTCGGATAGACCCCTTAAACATTGCTTGCATTGCCCATGGCTAAATGCTCCGCAGTGTGGCGTTTTAGATATGGCGCTGAGACAAAGTAATTTCTAAGAAAATTTATCTGCCCGAGAATGTCAATTACGCTACTTATTTTTCAGCATTATTGAGTATTAGTGGGAAAGGTTTGATTCACTGCTTACTCTCCGCCGATACAGGTGCAGAGAGTGTCAAGTCATACCTTCGATAATATTTACAACTTGAGCAATGAACAATTAGAGCAACTCGATGAAGCAGAGGAATTGATGTTGAAAAATTCACTTGGTGCTGCGGAAGAATTATTGCTCAAAATGTTAGAACAAGACGAAGAATGCATACCAGTTCTATCAAATCTCGGACACTTGTATGGGCGCCATCTATCCGAATTTGAGACTTCGATAAAGTATTATGATATAGTCCTGGAATTGGAGCCTGATAACGCATGGGCAAGAGATGCAAGAAGGCGTTATTTGCGTTATGTTGAGTAGATCTTGGCCATTCTTGTTACTGCCAAAGTTCATTGAGGTTCAACGCAGCCACTAAGGTGATGGAGTCCTCACAAATCCTAATTGCCGGAGTTGGTGGATTAGGTTGTGCTTGGGCAAAAAGAGCATATGAAAAGTGTGACAGAGGAGCAGATGTAGTTCTTATCGATGCAGATGATTCTAGTTTAACTGGCTGTGAGTCAGCCCATGTCTTGCGATTGGGACATACATTGGATTCAGTGGGTTGTGCAGCTTTACCTCCATTGGCTGAACAAAGAATGAGGGGGCTTGCACCTCTTGTTAGAACAATATTGGAAGATGTGGAATTAGTTGTATTATTAGTGGGACTTGGCGGTGGTTCTGGAACCGGTGCGGGGCATGAATTTGCTCGACAAGCTAGACAATCTGGAGCCGTAGTTCTCTCAGTTGCAGCGTTGCCCTTTGACATCCAAGAAACGCGAGCAAAAATAGCGGCGGAAGGTCTTGAACGTTTACAACAGAATGCACATATTACAGTTCAATTATCACTTGAAAGACTCGCAAGACAAGCAAGAGAAAAAGGAACAGCATGGCAAATGGGTGCTGAATGGATAGAAGATTTAGTAGATGGTTTGGTTAGGACATTATTGCGAATGGGATTAATCAATTTGGATTTGATGGACTTGCGTGCGATCGTTGATACTAAAGGGGGTGCGACTATGTTAGTGGGTGTTGGCCGAGCAGATGAGCCTGAAGAAATATTAAAATCCGCGATGATGGCTCCTTTGGCAGAATTGGATGTTGGAGGTGCCAAAGGATGTTTGATCCAAATAGAAGGTGGTCTAGGAATGACTATTGGTCAAGTTGAAACAGTTGCAAGTTTGTTCACCGCAGCATTAGATGTTGATGCTCAAGTAATTTTAGGTGCGAGAGTGAGCGAAGATTTGCACGATTCAATTAGAGTGGTAACTTTGCTATCAGGAATTGAATGATAGCATTAGTCATCTAACTCGATAACATCGCTTTTCCATTCAACTTCATCGCTAATTGTTTCGGTTTGTTTCTCCCAATCTAATGAGGAGTCTTCTTGCCAATCTTCTTTCAATTGTTGGGAGTCGTCTTCAACAATCTCGACCAGTTCATCAACTTCGACTATCTCTTCAGAATCAACAACTTCTTGGCTAATTTGTTGAGGTTCGGTTTCATCATCATTATCCTCAGTATTTTCTTCTAGGGTGGCCGTTTTATTGTCAAATGCTGATTCAACGATTCGCTTAATTTCAATATCATTGTCTCTATTTCCTACAAGTTTTTTCAATACCGAACGTTGCAACCACAATATTGTTAATATTACCACTAAATGCCCCGCCATCATTACATTAGAAATCTCATCGAGTACTACCGTTAGCATTGCAACCGAGCCAGCATAGGCGTAGCCGAATGACAGCCCCCAAGGAAGGGCACTATTTTGGTTGAAAAATGGTAATTTGGAATTGATACCTTTTGATGTTAGAGTCCAGATAGCCATAAATACTGTAAATATCATCAACAGAACTTCTTCAATGAGCAATTCTGTTCCACTAGATGTCAGTGGAGCCATATCAATTTGACGCCAAATTGACAATGCGTGCCAAGTAATGAAAGCCTGTGCCATCAATGTCCATTTCCATGTAAACGCAGACATTGCAACATCTCTAGAAGCGGCAACTCTTGATTTCCATGACCAAACTACAGCAACAATATGTAATCCGATAGTCACCAAAATAAATGGTAGATTCTTGATGATTATTGTTGCAGGAACTATTTCATCTCCTTGCAATAGGTGGAATATACAAACTCCAATGAATGCGATAAATAACATTGCAAGGCCATGGATTACTGCTTGGACCTTAGGGCTACCATTTTTTCCAGTTGATTGTGGAAGTTTAGCAGCGGAAATAGAAGCGATCCAATTTGAAAATGAGCGCCCTTGAATAATACTCCATATGACGAATAACGAAGCGAGGGCAAGTGGAATTGTGCCCTCAAAAGAAGATAAAGCGCCATCGTTAGAGAATAGTGCTAACAGCCCGGCCATAGCAAGACCAGATAACGCCAATGGGAAAATACAGATTCTAAAACTGAAAATAATTCTTTTTATCCTACTTATTTGATCGCCTGGTGATTGCTCTTCTCCAGTAACATTCAACTCCTTACTCGGGAGTTTTGTTATCCTTTGGACAAAATCTGTATTGGATAGTACTGCTGTTATCGCATATCCGATGGTGACCGATGTAAAACACATCGCAGCAAATGTGGTCAGACTATCAAAGCCGGCAGTGATGTAAAAAGTAGTTGACAATATCACTATCAGTGCAATATGCGGCAGTGTTTGAGGAGATAATAACGTCTTGATAAGGCCCCAAATTGAAGTCTGCTGATTTGCTAATTCACTGAGCACGGAATTATCACTATGCTCTATATTCGTTTCAGAGTCAATTGCGGAGGCGTCAGCCTCTAACTCATCAGACACAGTTAGGGGGGATTGGTCTTCTATTTTCAGTGTATGGCAAGAAAAACCATGTGAAATCTAATTGAAGGAGTGCATTCTGCCTTGAAATATGGCAAAGAAACTGTCTAAGGCTCTGCGCGGTAAGAGGCGGTGGTTTGGAGTTGCGGTTTCACCACAAATAGAAACACGAAAAGAATTAGAAAATTCCTTGCAACAATTACAAGTAATATTGGCCTGCGATAAAAAAATAAGACTAATGGATTTCTTCAGTAGTACCAATGATGTCGCTAAGTTGGCACATACTAACTTGAACACTTCATTACCATCTCACTCTTTGCAAGGTGATGAGGGTTTCGCAATAATTCAAGTCCCTCATGAGGTCTCAGCTGAGTTTAGAAAATTGCTTGATAATGAGTCCGGTTATTCAGAATATTCAATGATGAGCGTTAGTATGAGTGGGAAAATCCGTTTGATTAGACAAAGGCTGAATTTGCCCAAACCGAAGAGAACAGATCGATGAATCAGGTACATTCTCTGGCACTATCTTCATCATGCCAATGCTAGTGGCATACAATATGTCCGGCGGAGGTATAGCACCAGCAATGAAAATGAGCGATGTTTTCATTTTGGTATCCATTTCAATATTAGTTGGTGCATTCATCATGCATTCTTGGGTTGATCCAGTTAATATTAGCAAAGATAATCCATATGCCATGAATACTAGTTTGAGTGAGGGCGATGAAGTTGATATGCAGTTCAGTGCTTCAAATGCAACAACTGTGACAATCTCATTAGATGGAGAAGTTATTGAGGAAATCGTATTGGCAGAAGGAGCAAAAGGAAATTACCTATTTGCTGTAAAAGTTGGTGGAGACCACTCATTTGTCATTTCTGTCGACGGAGATGATGATTCTGCTATTACAGAAGCTATTATTTCTATTGACAGGCAATCAATGCTGGATAAGATTGTATATCCATTAGGAATTTTGCTATTGGTATTTGGATTGTACAAGCGTAAAGAAGAGATGGAAATGGAACATTCTAGCGACGATATAGTCGATGCAGAAATAGAATAATAATCGCTTCAAAATCAGTGATATTTTGGCCAAATCAAATCTTCGCCTTCATCAATATCAATGATTTCACCAGAATCAGTTCTCAATTGCAAGTGTCCATTCTCTCTTAGGCCAATAACTTTACAGTTATCTTTTCTATAGATTGGATTGCCCAATGAGGCAACAGTATTATTTATTTCATCAAGAGTGAGTTCGAGTAGTTTTTTTGAAGAATAATTGGCAATCTCGTTTCTTTGTTCTATCAGCGAGGATAATGCTGCATTAATCACAGCAGAAAATTGTCTTAGTTCGATGTTCAAATTCAAACTTTGCTCTATGGTTGCAATCTTGAAATCGGGTCTATTTAAGGGCTCATCGGAGAAAATGTTGACTCCGATTCCCAAAGCCATGCGAACCTCAGAAGCAATACTTCTCCCCTCAAGTAAAACACCTGCTACTTTAGCCCATTCACCACTGTCATTTTGCAATAGAATATCGTTGGGCCATTTGAGTCTGATTCTATCATGGACTTCATGTATTGAAAGCGCTCTAATCGCATCAATAACCGCAAGCCCTCCTACCAATTGTAAATCGGAATGAATCAATTTTCCTGTACCATTGTGAACCATCCAAGAGCCTGCAAATGCACTTGACTCGCTGGTCCAAGAGCGCCCACGTCTACCTCTTCCCTCAAGTTGCCTTTTTGCTTGAATGAAGGTGCCGATTGGCCCTCCGTTATCTAGCAACATATTATTCGTGGAATCTACTTCATCATATACGCTAATTGTGCAATTCGAGAATGGATGCCAAATGGCATAGACAGTCAATTCCTCAGCATCTTCAAATTGTTGGCTGGAAAATTTGCGACACGAGAGGCCATTTATTAGGCAAATGCGCTTGGTATCATTTCCTCTTTGATTATTTGAAACGAGAATTAGAGCCATCCCATTACGCGTCATTAATTCTCCTGCAGAAATTAATTTTGCCAGCCGAGAAACAAGACCTATTGGGTCAGTATCAAGCAATGCTGCTTCTTCAAGCGGTCCAAGAACATCATCACTCGAAGTTGGCAATTCCAAATAAGGTAGATTCCAGATGATCAAATCATGGAGTTCTGGCCCAGACCATTGGTCGATATCGCCATCTTCAATTGGCCCAGGTCCACCTTCTCGTACCTCAATATCAATGTCTGCGACTTTTGCCGAATGCCTAGATGACATCACTGCAAATGGATTGATGTCGCAGGCCCTTACTTTCCATCCTTGGCGTGCGGCCAATAGTGACAATGCACCGCTACCACAACCAATTTCAAAGCACCTTTTTCCACGTCCAGCACCGAGCCTAACAATGGCATTGGCAAGTAAATTTGTATCTTCTCTTGGAGGGTATACTGTTGGAGGTATGGTAAGGGTGAATGATTCCCCTTTTGGTGCTTGCCAAATCATTGATTTTATTGGACGATTTAGTCGTTCAATTTCTTGCTCGGCGCTAGAAAAATCAAAGGGGGCATCGTCCGCCATTGTTGGGCCGAAGAGGTCATAGAACGAAGCCTTTATGCCTGTGTATGTTTAACCGTTTATTGCGCCTAGTGGCTACGATGGCGGTATTCGCCCGACCAAACGCCAATTCTGGGTGCGAGCTTCGCCGATGCGAGGCGGCATTCTCCGTTGCCGTAAAATATAAGAGCAGTTGGTTGGACGGCCCTAAAGCCCAGGTTGCTACTTTGGGCCTGTAGCTCAGTCAGGTAGAGCGTCGGACTTTTAATCCGATGGTCGCGGGTTCGAACCCCGTCAGGCCCGCCTGACAAGGCCTCAGGCTCACGTTTAACGAGGGCGTGTGGTGTGTTCAAGTGGTCGTAAAATCTGCAACGAAGAAGCGTCTGATGGAGCTTGGAGTTAGCGAGGAACTCGCGCACAAGTTGGCTACGGACAGAAACATGAATGATATCAAGGCTCTGACCTCTGATGAAATCGCTGTCGCGCTTGGTGTGTCCAAGGAGGATGATGCCTTTCAATTGACCATGGATGTCCTCGGTGAGATAGGAGCGCGCAGAAAGAAGCGTCGCTCAAAGAAAATCACCATCCGCTCATCAGCAATCGATGAC